>Ga0335396_10000727_pt1 | contig 44917 bp, 35 predicted proteins | sample FRY02_FD_205743 | JGI IMG/M metagenome (GOLD analysis project Ga0335396, IMG submission 205743) | Freshwater microbial communities from Lake Fryxell liftoff mats and glacier meltwater in Antarctica - FRY-02 (spades assembly) (version 2) | ecosystem: Environmental > Aquatic > Freshwater > Ice >...
GAGCCCCCTGAAGGGTCGTTCAAGACCAGGACGTTGATAGGTCGGGTGTGTAAGCGCAGTAATGCGTTGAGCTAACCGATACTAATTGCCCGTGCGGCTTGATCCTATAACTGTGCAGTGCTGTGGTGGGGTGAACACATATAGACGTGTTGATCAAACCAAGAGCACACTGAATGCAAAGTTTAGCGAGCAAGTGTCGCTTAAAGTAAATAAAAATACATGCAGTAAATGTGTAAAACACATAGAACTAAACAGAGCTTTTACAGCAATACCCAACACAACACCCCAAAACACTGAATATATCGTTGTGCTTGAACTCCCAAATTGGTGAGTCGTGATCATGGCCAATATTGCTCCACCGGGCTTAACCGCCCATGGAACCAGCAACCAAAGTCCACCACGCCTCACGCACCGTCTTACCGCTTGACGACCATAGCAAGGTGGCCCCACTCCTTCCCATCTCGAACAGGACAGTGAAACACCTTAGCGCCGATGATAGTGGATGAACATCTGTGAAAGTAGGTCATCGTCAAGCTCTTATACCGCAAACCCCCGGCGCAATATCATTGCCCGGGGGTTCTGCACTTCTAAATCCAGCTTCGAGTGTTGAAACTTAACAACTGTCTTTTACTAATTCAGACTACTCTTTAATGCTAAGTGTTCTAATACTTAGAGGCGATTAAACAGTATTCACGTATTGAAACTAAACTCGAGTATCAGTAACATTCATGTATTGTGATTGTCGGAGTAATAAAAATGAATCAAACGTCAGAACAGGGTGATTTCACCCCTGAGCCTAATAAGCCTATTAGCCTGTTTACGATTACGGCTGTAGCCTATACGTTATTTGCAGTCGGTTATTTAACAGCCGGTGTATTTGGTTTCGCAACGATTGCTGCCGTCATATTGATGTACATCAAACGTTCTGATGTCGCTGGCACTTATTATGCAATTCATTTTGATTGGTTAATGCAGACTTTTTTCTGGAGCTTGCTTTGGTTGGCCATTAGCTTCATTGCAACCTACATTTTGATTGGTTGGTTAGGTGTTATAGCAACTATTGCCTGGGTTTCGTATCGCCTCTTACTTGGTAGTATTGCGCTTTATGAAAGACGGCCACCGCGTTAACTGATTCCATAACTATTTCGCAACTAACGTTGCTCAAAAAAAGGCCTATATCAACTGATATAGGCCTTTTTTATATTCTGAATTTTCTAGATTACTGCTAGAGCTAATTAGCTTAAATGTGCACTCAGTAACTTGGTCATTTCAAACATAGAAACTTGATCTTTACCAAAAATTGGGCGAAGTTTGTCATCAGCATTAATATTGCGACGATTTGCTGCGTCTTGTAAATCGTGCTTTTTAATATATTCCCAAATTTTCTTGGTCACTTCAGTACGAGGTAGAGGGTCAGCACCAATTACAGCGGCCAGGTGATCGCTAGGTTTGAGGGGTTTCATAAAAGCAGCGTTTGGTTTACGAGCAGTTTTTGCGGCAGTGGCCATTAAGGGCTCTCCTTGTGAAAAAATGAGGTTGGAACATGCATGTTAGCCATGATAACTGCTAAACGTGCGATCATACTAACCTAAATGTATGAAAGTTAGCAGATGAGTAAACTATTGTTTAACACACGTTTACCCCTACATGCACAATCTGCCTCATACGTTTTATGGCCACTGTGATCTCAACACACTATGAACAATCAAGATAAAACAAATACCCAGTTTATTTACGAAACGCTAACCATTATTCGACCTGATGATTGGCATGTGCACTTGCGCGATGGTGAGGCACTTGAGGCGGTTGTGGCTGATACCGCACGCCATTTTGCGCGCGCTATTGTTATGCCAAACCTCACCCCACCTGTTACAAAAGTGGCGCAGGCGCTGATTTACCGAGAGGCCATTTTGAAGGCGGCAGCCAAAGCGGGGGTCGTTGAGGGCACATTTGAGCCTTTAATGACCTTGTTTTTAACGAATAACACCTCAGCAGACGAAATCGTTCGTTTAAGTGAAACACCAAGTGTGCAAGCCGTTAAGCTTTACCCAGCTGGTGCCACCACGAATTCAGATGCAGGTGTGACTGATTTGTTAAAGTATTGCCGCGCAGCCTTAGATATGATGCAAAAGAAAGGCGTGCCGTTCTTGGTTCATGGTGAAGTCACTGACCCTGATATAGATATTTTTGATCGTGAAGCTGTATTTATCGACCGCGTCATGAAACCCTTGCGAGCTGATTTTCCTGAATTAAAAGTCGTGTTTGAACATATTACAACGCGCGATGGTGCGCACTATGTTCGCGATGCAGAAGGCCCTGTAGCGGCAACTATTACCCCGCAACACCTACTTTACAACCGTAATGCCTTGTTTAAAGGCGGTATCAGGCCGCATTATTACTGTTTGCCTATTTTAAAGCGTGAGCTGCACCGACAAGCTTTAGTAGAGGCTGCTACCAGCACCAGTCCGCGCTTTTTTCTGGGTACAGACAGCGCTCCACATGCAAAGGGTAAAAAAGAAGATGCTTGTGGTTGCGCAGGTTGTTACAACGCATTACATGCTATGTCGCTTTACACTTCAGTCTTTGATCAGGCTGGGCAGTTAGACCGACTTGAAGCCTTTGCAAGTACACGTGGGCCCGATTTTTACGGCCTACCGCGTAATACAAGCCACATAACACTTAAACGACAAGACTATCTTGTGCCCGGCCAACTTCCTTTTGTGGAGGGTGACACGTTGGTGCCATTAGCTGCTGGCGAAACCTTATCATGGGTCGTGGCAGAATAAAGCCTTATTGTTGGCTTACTGTTGATCCATTAGCTGGTAAAGGCAATGTAAGCTTTAGGGCAGATATAGCAGACCCATGGTTTATAAGGTGATCAATATCTCTGCGTTAACGTTTAGCCTCTAATGCTTCCCAACGGGTATAATGCTTTTTAAGTTCGTCTTCAACGATTTCGATCTTGGCTTGTACCGTGTCAAGGGCACCATCTTGGGTTTGATACAACTCAGGTGAGGCAAGCTTTTCGACCCATTCGGCTTGTTCAGACTCAAGGGCTTGAATTTTTGCAGGAAGATCTTCTAGTTCACGTGCTTCCCATGGAGCCATACGGCTTGCCGATTGAGCTTTGCCAGCTGTCGCGCCCGTTGAGGCTGTTGCCTGCATTGCACCTGCGCTAGTGCTTGAACCTGCATGTGAATTCGCCGTAGCATTGGGCTTTTTGTCAGAAGTGGTGCTGTCTTGTATGGCTTTTTGTACCAACCAATCTTGGTAGCCCCCAATGTAACTTGCCCAGTGCCCATTACCTTCAGCCACAATGGTTTGTGTCACGACGTTATCTAAAAATAAGCGGTCATGGCTGACCAATAATACCGTACCGGGAAATTCAAGTAATAGCGACTCTAGTAACTCGAGCGTTTCAATATCAAGATCATTGGTCGGTTCATCAAGCACCAAAATGTTAGCCGGGCGCGCAAATAGTCGAGCCAACAACAGACGAGCACGCTCACCGCCTGACAAACTGCTAACGGGTGATTGGGCACGAGCAGGTTCAAACAGAAAATCGCTTAGATAACTCATGACGTGTTTACGCGACTGGCCGATTTCGATCCATTCGCTGCCAGGGTTGATGACGTCAGCCAAGGTAGCGTTTTCATCGAGTTGGCTGCGCATTTGATCAAAATACGCAACCTGTAAATTAGTACCGAGTTTTACGGTGCCATGATCAGGTTTGAGTACACCCAAAATAATTTGTAAGAGGGTTGTTTTACCCACGCCATTAGGCCCAATGAAACCGATACGATCGCCGCGCATAATGGTGGTTGAAAAATCGTCAACAATTATTTTTTCACCAAAGGACTTACTAACGTTTTCAAGTTCAGCAACCAGCTTGCCTGAGCGTTGACTGCTATCAATAGAAAGTTGCACTTTGCCAGCAACATCACGTCGATCAGTACGCTCACGTCGCAGTTGTTCTAGACGTCTGACGCGACCTTCATTGCGCGTGCGACGAGCCTCAACGCCTTTGCGTATCCAGACTTCCTCTTGGGCTAACAATTTGTCAAAGCGGGCATTTTCTAAGTTCTGCGCGTTGAGCCATTCTTCTTTATGCACTTGCCAAGCAGAAAAATTGCCGGGGAAACTTAATAGTTTGCCTCGGTCAAGTTCAATGATACGGGTTGCGACACTATCTAAAAAGGCGCGGTCGTGCGTAATCAGTAAGACCCCGGCTTGCGTGGATTTAAGTTGTGATTCAAGCCAGGCTATACCTTCCAAATCTAAGTGGTTGGTGGGTTCGTCAAGTAACAGCAGATCAGGGTTATGTACCAGAGCGGTCGCTAAGGCAACACGTTTGCGCATGCCACCCGACAAAGCAGAAACAGATGTATCAGGATCGATGCCTAATTTATCAAGCCACGACATGGCGCGCGCAGGTTTTTGCCAATCTTCATCATCAAAATGCTCATCACCTTTAGGTGGTAATAAAAGCACTTCAATGACACTGAGTTGCGTATCAAGCTCTGGCTCTTGTTCAACCGTGGCTATGCGTAAACTGTCTAAAGAAACGACTTTGCCATCGTCAGGCGACACATGGCCACCTAATAGTTTTAAAAGTGACGACTTGCCGGCCCCATTGCGACCAATGAGACCAACGCGTTCACGTTTAACAATCGAAAAATTCACATCATCAAGCAATGCATGATGACCAAACGCAAGGTGTGCGCGTTGTAAAGAAATTAAAGCAGGTGATGACATATGAGAGGGGTGTGGCCTTAAAGCCAATTAATTGATGACACAAACGCTATTGTCGCAGGTCGCGAGTGATTCGGCTTGCAATGTACCCAATGGTTAAGCATATTTAACAAAAATTACTTCATTTAAATCTAACCTAAACCTCACCCAAACCCTTTATCACTATCGCGCATACAATGTCATTGCGATGCAAGCTGGGCAATCGCGGCGCTTTGCGTCGAGGAAGGTCCGGACTCCATAGGGCAGGGTAACGGCTAACGGCCGTCCGGTTATCTAGCGCGTAAGCGCCAGAACGCTGAGGAATAGGACCACAGAGACGAGTCTGCGTTGGGGGTCGCCGTAAAAGCGGCTCTGGTACGGTCATCACCGTACTGAGCGGTCTGCTTGCAGACCCAACAATGCAGGGTGAAACGCGGCAACCTCTACCCGGAGCAACACCAAATAGGCATGCGTGCGGTGCAAACCGTGATGGGCGGCTCCGTCCAAGTATGCGGGTAGGTGGCTAGAGGCACATAGCAATATGTGTTCCAGAGGAATGATTGCCGACCTACGCAAGTGGGTTTACAGAATCCGGCCTATAGGCTTGCATCGCACATTGGTTAAAAAAATCTTTTTTCATACATAATTTTTAATGTGTTACGTGTAGTTATGACTGCAATTTACTGATTAATTAGGGTTTTTAACTTTAAGTATTATTAAAAAAGATTGCTAAGTCACTGTCACCATTGATAAAACCTATAAATTTGACTTGACCAGCTGAAACCATTCACTTAAAGTGGTGAAAAGTGTAGTTTTGTGCAAATTTGTGGGGTTAATGTGTTTCAAGGTAGCAGTGCACTCACTCTCGATGCGAAAGGCAGGGTCAATATACCGACTCGGCATCGTGACGCCTTGAGTGAACTGGCGCATGGCCGACTCACCATTACCCGCCACCCAGATGGCTGCTTGTTGATTTACCCCCGCCCTGAATGGGAAATTAAACGCGATCAAATTGCTGCATTTCCCATGCAAGCGCGAGGCTTACAGCGTCTGCTATTAGGTAATGCACAAGACGTTGAAATTGATACATCTGGCCGTGTGTTGATCGCACCCGAGTTGCGAACGGCAGCCAACCTTGAGCGCGACACTATGTTGCTTGGCATGGGCGCCCATTTTGAATTGTGGGACGTTGCGGCCTTAGCCAAGCGTGAGACCGAAGATTTGTCTGCTGGGTTGCCAGAAGCTTTAAGCCAGTTTTCTTTTTAAATACTGATGTTCACACATCAGTCAGTGTTGTTGAATGAGGCGATCGAAGGGGTGTGCCCCGACGAAATGTCTGATGGCGTTTTTGTAGATGGCACGTTTGGTCGAGGTGGGCATGCGCGTGCATTGCTGTTACGTCTTTCCTCTCAAGCGCGCCTAATCGTAATTGATCAAGACCCGCAAGCTATTGAGGTGGCGTTGGCTCTAGCGCACACTGATTCGCGGGTCACTGTGGTTCATGCAGGTTTTGGTTCAATGCTTGAATCATTGGCTCAGCTGGGCGTGACGTCGGTCGATGGTGTGATGTTAGATCTGGGTGTGTCGTCACCACAAATTGACGACGGTGCACGAGGGTTCTCATTCATGCGTGATGGTCCACTTGATATGCGAATGAATACGACTCAAGGGCAAACGGCTGCCGAATGGTTAGCCGCAGCAGATGTTGAAGAGATTAAAGGGGTAATTAAAAGATATGGCGAAGAACGGTTTGCTCTTCAGATTGCAAAAGCGATTGTTGCTCGCCGCGCAACTGACACAATCAGCACCACGCTCGAGCTTGCTGGCGTCATCGCTTCCGCAGTCCGCACGCGGGAAAAGGGTCAGCATCCGGCGACACGCACCTTTCAAGCTATACGGATTCACGTCAATCGTGAGCTCGAAGAGCTTGATCTCGCCCTCGAGGCAACTTTAACGTTATTGAAAACAGGCGCATGCATGGCTGTGATAAGTTTTCATTCTCTTGAAGACCGAGTCGTCAAACAATTTATGACGGCTGCAGCGCGTCCTGAGGCAGCGTTTGCTCGTTTGCCCATACGAGAGTCTGAATTACCTCAACCTGTTTTAACCCAACTTAAGCGTGTTCTAACGTCAGATCAAGAAGTTGGCACTAATACACGTGCACGCTCTGCAGTATTGAGAATTGCTACGCGCACCGCAACGCCTTTACCCCCTAACGGTGCGCGTCAGTTTTTACCTAAGTTGTTGCATAAACCAGCACGTACAACATCAAAACGGGTGCGTTGATGGGGCGAACTAATCTTTTTCTCGCTTTAATTTTGATGCTTTCAGCCTTGTCGTTGGTTACGGCGCGGTATCAAGGTCGGCAACTGTTTATGCAAAACGAACAGCTAAAGTCACAAGCGCGTGAGCTCGATATTGATTGGCGTCGATTACAAATCGAACGCGCTGAATTGTCCCGTAATGCGCGAGTTGATGCGTTAGCTCGCGACGTTTTAAAGATGGTGCCCATTGTGCCTGAGCGCACCATTTATATTAGGGGAGGGGCGCCTTGAAGCGCGTTACCTTCTTTAATAACCCAATTAAACGGGTAGCATTTCCAATGTGGCGAGGTCGCTTGGTATTGATCGTTTTGGCCGCAGCATTCCTGACATTACTGGGGCGTGCCGTTTATCTGCAAGGCATTCATGGCGAGTTCTTGCAAGAGCAAGGGGGTAAGCGTTATGAGCGAACGATTACGTTACCGGCAAGCCGAGGCAAAGTGCTTGATCGTCAAGGCGTTGTCTTGGCAGCCAGCATTCCTGCGCGTGCGATATGGGCTATTCCTGAAGACGCAAACGATGCAACAGATAAACAGATTAAAGCGTTAGCTAAACTGCTTGGTACCACTGAAAAAGATATTCGAGCTGCGTTAGCAAACGAAGACAAAACCTTTGTTTATTTGCGTCGTCAGGTACCGCTTGACATTGCTCGGCAAATTAGTGCTCTGGGTATGCCCGGTGTGCATCAATTACCTGAAACCTTGCGGTTTTACCCTGAGGGTGAAGTCACTGCCCACGTCGTGGGCTTTAATGATTTAGATGATAAGGGCCAAGAAGGTATAGAGCTGGCTTATGACAATCGTTTATCAGGTCAGCCAGGCAGTCGTCGCGTCATTAAAGATCGACTGGGTCGTGTGATTGAAGATGTGCGGGCGGTTAACTCACCTGTAAATGGCGCTGATCTCACACTTTCAATTGACACGCGCATTCAATATCAAACATTTAAAGCATTAGAAGAGGCTGTTGAGCTTAATAAAGCGAAAAGTGGGGCAGCAGTCGTGATTGATGTGAAAACGGGCGAAATTTTGGCATTGGCCAATTTTCCTTCCTTTGACCCCAATAGTCGCCAAACAATGCGCGGTCCAGGCTTACGCAATAGCGCATTAGCTGACACGTTCGAACCAGGCTCAATTTTGAAGCCCTTTACGGTTGGCTTGGCCCTAGAGTTGCAGCGTATTTCACTGAATACTAAATTTAATACGGGCAATGGTAAATTGAATTATCAAGGCCACACCATAAACGATGTGACTAAAAATGGTGTTGTCGATGCTCGTGGCGTGATCATGCGTTCAAGCAACATTGGTATGACACTTATTTCAGAAACATTACAAGCTAAAGAGATGTGGGGCCGCTTCACTGAGCTGGGTTTTGGGCAGCCCCCTCAAATAGACTACCCTGGCACCACTGCGGGTAGATTACGTCCTTGGGAAAAGTGGCGCTTGATTGAAAAAGCTACCATGGCATACGGCTATGGCATTTCAACTTCATTGCTACAAGTTGCACGCGCCTACACAGCATTTGCACGCGATGGCGACATGGTTAATTTAACCATGATCAAGCGTGATGACACACCAGTAACGATTCGAATCTACCCCTCTGCCATTGCGCTTGAGTTGAGGTCGATGCTTGAAGGCGCTGCAGGCCCGGAGGGTGCAAAACTGGCACAAGTTAGTGGTTACCGCGTTGCAGGTAAAAGTGGTACAGCCCGAAAAATTGTTAACGGTTTATACAGTACAAAATACTATCGCGGTTCATTTGTCGGTTTTGCACCGGCGTCTGACCCCAGAATTGTGGTGGCTGTTAGCATCAACGAACCCACTGCGGGCCATTACTACGGTGGACGTGTCGCAGCCCCTGTCTTTGCAACAGTTGTTGGTGGCGCCTTGCGTGTGTTGGGTGTGCAACCTGACGCCCCTTTTGCGTCGGCTGTCGTAGCCAATGCAAGCGAGGCGTCAAGATGAACTCATACGCGACCTTGCAAAGCCTATTGGATCAACTGCGTGTCAGCTCAGCACAAGCTCAATGGCGGCTTGATTCGCGTGCGGTGCAGCCTGGTGATATCTTCATAGCACTGCCAGGACTGAACGTAGATGGCCGTGACTATATACAAGCCGCGCTTGAATCTGGTGCAAGTTGTGTGTTGCAGCATGTCGATGCGACAGATGCCGAAGTTACAGAAAGCGCATTGACAGACTCACGGCATGACAACACACTACTCAATCAAGATGATTCAACACAGGGTGTTCGCTTTAGACAAGAACAAAAAGTGTGGTTTGTAGAAGACTTAGTGTCGAAATTGGGTGAGTTGGCACATTCATGGTATGGCAAGCCATCAGAGCGGTTAACAGTGATTGCGCTGACGGGTACAAATGGTAAGACCAGTTGTACCCAGTGGTTAGCTCAAGCACTTAAGCAGATGGGCCATCAAGTTGGGGCAATTGGTACGTTGGGCGTGACATCACTGAATGGTGAGCAGCACAGCAGTTCACTCACCACACCTGACGTGGTGTCATTACATCATCAGCTAGCGATATTTGTGGCACAAGGTGCCGAGTATGTTGTGATGGAAGCATCATCAATCGGTCTAGATCAAAGCCGCTTGAATGGCGTCAAAATTCAGTGGGCAGGGTTTTTAAACTTGACGCACGATCATTTAGACTATCACGGTGATATGCAAAATTATGCATACGCCAAAGCACGGTTATTTAAACGTCAAGCTCTACGTGGTGCAGTGATTAATCAAGATGACCCTTACGCCCACATGATGATTAAAACTTGCCAAGCCCCAGTTGTATTGTTTGGTACGCAGCCAATGTGTGCCGTGCAGGCGCAAAATGTTATTAACAACGCAGCAGGTTTGAGTTTTGATATTGTAATCAACAATCAAACGACGTTTCTTCAGTTGCCATTTTATGGGGCGCATAACGTTTCAAATCTTTTATGTGTAGCCAGTTTGCTGAGTATGCTGGGCTTCGGTTTAAAGAAAATTGTCTTCGCACTTCATTTGCTCAAGCCCGTGCCTGGTCGCATGGAATCGATCTTACAACCGGTCGCGTCAACTTCAGCTCAGCCCTTAGTATTGGTTGATTATGCCCATACACCTGACGCTTTGGCGCATGTGCTCTTAACGTCGCGTGCGATTGCGCAACAGCGCCAAGGTCGACTGTGGTGTGTGTTTGGGTGTGGGGGTGATCGAGACACTACAAAACGTTCAATGATGGGTGAAATTGCAAGCCTAAATTCTGATCATGTCATGATTACCAGTGATAACCCACGAAGCGAATCAGCTGATTCAATTATTGAACAGATCATGTTGGGGGTTAAAGCCCACACCTATCAACAAAGCCCACATGTTCGCATCACGAATGATCGTGCGATGGCTATTTTGCGTTGCATACTTGATGCTTACCCTGCAGATGTCATCGTTATTGCGGGCAAAGGGCACGAGACAGGGCAAGAAATTAAAGATTTGACGTACCCTTTCGATGATCGCCAATGGGCAACCGCAGGTTTATTGTTAAGACAAACGCCCGTTTTTGAAACTGACTCAAGAGCATTAACGTCTGGTGCCGTTTTTGTTGCCATACGGGGCGATAAATTTGACGGCCACGCTTACTTGCCCCAAGTGATGCAAGCTGGTGCAATCGCTGCAATTGTGAATGAAGTTGATCATGACGTTGCCTTGCTGCAAATTGCGTTGGGTGATACACGCCAAGCACTTACCAAAATGGCGACTGCTTGGCGACAATGTTTTGATATACCGGTGATTGGTGTCACGGGCAGTAATGGCAAAACCACAACTAAAGAAATGATTTCTACTATTTTGGCCACTGCATTGGGTGACGATGCGCGCTTAGCCACACAAGGTAATTTAAATAACGAGTTAGGTGTGCCGCTGACAGTATTGCGCTTACGTTCCACGCATCTTGCAGCTGTGATTGAGTTGGGAATGAACCACCATGGCGAAATTGCCAACATCGCGCAATGCGCTCAACCCACAATTGGATTGGTGTTGAACGCACAGCGTGAGCACCAAGAGTTTATGCAATCGGTAAAAGCGGTTGCTCAAGAGAATGGTAGTGTTTTCAGGTATTTGTCTGGTTTAGGTGTTGCAATATTTCCAGCGGCAGACGTCTACTCTGAACTTTGGCAAACATTGAGTCGTGATCACCAGACCTTGACCTTCGGTCAAGATTGTTCTGCTACTTTTAATATTATTGATATTAAGTCAACCCATTCGGGTGGGCATTTATTCACATTGATAACCCCAGACGGTCAAGTTGAAATAAATTTACCTATAGCTGGTGTGCATAATGTTTTAAATGCTACTGCCGCATGTGCATGTACATGGTCTGTAGGCGTGAGTTTGCAGACTATGGCTCAAGCACTACAAAAATTTGATGCTGTTCGCGGTCGCATGCAAGTGCATGTCTTACCGAATCATCAAACACTTATTGATGACACCTACAACGCTAACCCAGACTCGGTACGTGCAGCGATAGACGTATTGGTTGGTTTGCCCGCACCAAGACTATTAGTGTTGGGTGACATGGGTGAGGTCGGCCAAGATACCGCTGCGATGCATACTGAAGTGGGTGATTATGCAAAAAAGGCTGGTGTTGATCAACTGTTGGTGATGGGGTACGACACCCGCCATACGCTTGAGGCATTTGGTGCGCAAGCTCAGTTTTGTGAAACACCAGAAGAAGTGTGCGTTGAGATTTTGCAACTTAAACCAAGTTCGATACTGGTTAAGGGGTCACGTTTTATGAAAATGGAGCGTGTCGTAAATCAATTTATACAAAACCAAAACCCAAACCAAAACCCAAACCAAATTTGCACCCAAGATGTGACAAAAAAAATGGGGGTGCAACGTGCTGTATGAATTATTTGGCTGGATAGCTGACAACCATATTCGTAGCTTTGCGGTATTTGAATACATCACTTTACGTGCGGTCATGTCTTGTGCTACGGCATTACTGATAGGTCTGGTTGCAGGCCCAAGTGTTATACGCAAATTGGCAGCACTCAAAATTGGCCAAGCGGTTCGTCAAAATGGTCCGCAAACACATTTGATTAAAACAGGTACGCCAACCATGGGTGGCGTTCTTATTTTAATTTCAATTGGTGTGAGCACGTTGTTATGGGCAGATTGGCGTAATCGTTTTGTTTGGGTTGTGTTAATTGTGACATTTGGTTTTGGTTTGATTGGTTGGCTAGATGACTACCGTAAGGTGGTTTACCGTGACCCTGAAGGCATGCCCGCAAGACAAAAGTTTTTCTGGCAAGCCATCATTGGTTTATTGGCATCAGTATATTTAGCTTTTGCTATATCAGCCCCTGCGAATGCCGATCTATGGCCTTTGTTTCGCGATTGGATAGCCAGCGGTTTCGCCATGCAGTTGCCTGATCGTGCAGACTTAATCGTACCTTTCTTTAAAAGTGTGAGTTACCCATTAGGGGTTTTTGGTTTTGTGGCGCTCAGTTGGTTTGTGATTGTGGGTACGAGTAACGCGGTCAATTTAACTGACGGGCTTGATGGTCTAGCCATTATGCCTACAGTCATGGTGGGGGCAGCTTTAGGCATATTTGCTTATGTTGTAGGTCGAGTTGACTACTCTAAGTATTTGCTTTTCCCCTATATACCTGGGGCAGGTGAACTCATGGTGCTGTGTGCCGCGTTAGCGGGTGCAGGGTTGGCTTTTCTTTGGTTTAACGCTTACCCAGCACAAGTATTTATGGGTGATGTTGGTGCGCTGGCATTGGGTGGCATGCTGGGAACGATTGCTATTATTGTGCGACAAGAAATCGTGTTGTTCATTATGGGTGGCGTATTTGTCGTTGAAACATTATCAGTCATGTTGCAGGTGAGCTGGTTCAAATACACCAAACGAAAATTTGGGCAAGGCCGGCGTATATTCCATATGGCACCCTTACATCATCATTTTGAAGTTAAAGGCTGGAAAGAAACCCAAGTGGTTGTAAGGTTCTGGATCATCAGCATGATGCTGGTGTTGATAGGTTTGTCGGCGCTCAAAATACGATGACCGATATCAGCCCTGCAACTATCGCTCAGGTGCAACGCACGCTCATACTCGGTTTGGGTGAAACGGGTGAGGCTGTTGCACGTTGGCTGACTCGATGCCAAAAGCCTTTACGCTTGGTTGATACGCGAGAAAATCCTGCAGGTGTAAAAGCTTTGCGTGAAGAGCTAGGTCAACACGATGTTCAGTGGGCATTAGGTCAAACGGACTTATCAATTGAATTGCTTGAAAACATTGATGTGGTCGTTATAAGCCCTGGTTTGTCGCCCCATCACCCACCCTTTGCAGCCTTCCTTCAGTCTACGCGCGAGATGAGTATCGAAATTATTGGTGAAATCGAGTTATTTGCGCGTGCATTAAATGATTTAAAAATAAGCCAAAATTACCAACCTTACGTGCTCGGGGTGACGGGTACCAATGGTAAAACAACTGTTACCGCCCTGACGCACCATATGCTTGAGGCCGCAGGTATGACAGTGCGGGCAGCGGGCAATATAAGCCCAAGTGCACTGACCGCCCTGATGCAAGCGCTCGATGAAGCATCGTTGCCACGTGCATGGGTGCTTGAGTTGTCGAGTTTTCAGTTACACACCACAAAATCTTTGCATTTTGATGCAAGCGTTGTGTTGAATTTGACACAAGATCACCTTGATTGGCATCTTGATATGCAAGATTATGCAGCTGACAAGGCGCGTATATTTGAGCATAGTGCCATCAGCATCGTGAACCGTGATGACTCAGTCGTCATGGCTATGGTGCAATCACTAACGGCAACAGCAGTTCGCTCTTTTGGTCGTGACGCTCCCGTATTGAACCATGATGTTGGCATGATCTACGAACTAGGTATGCGTTGGTTGGTCAGTGCTGAACCGTTAGATTTTGAAGACAAACCCCAACCAACTACGCGCCGTAAAAAGAATACACCTGAGCCTACTCGCCAACCGGGTCGAATTGTACAACTGATGCCGGTTGATGCGCTCAAGTTAGTTGGTTTGCACAACGCCATGAATGTTTTGGCAGCCCTGCAACTCGGACGTAGTGTGGGTGTAGGTTTGGCACCCATGCTTAGAAGTGCAACCGATTATTTTGGTGAACCCCATCGCATGTGTTTTGTTCGCACAGTACGAGAAATCGATTTTTATAATGATAGCAAGGGGACCAATGTTGGCGCTACAGTAGCGGGCATTGAGGGCCTTGATCGACGTATGGTTTTGATCGCTGGGGGGTTGGCTAAAGGGCAAGACCTCACGCCACTATTGCCAGTCATATCAAAATTTGTTAAAGCGGTTGTGCTAATAGGTCAAGACGCCTCGATGTTCGAAGCACTCATGGCAGGCAGCCACATTGCGTGTGATCATGCAGACGATATGGACAAAGCCGTTACAAAAGCTTTCGCCGCAGCACAATCGGGTGATGCCATTGTTCTGTCACCTGCGTGCGCGAGTTTCGATATGTATAAAAACTACCCACATCGTGGCCAAGTATTTATTGACGCTGTAAATGAGTTGGCTTTAATGCACGGAGACGTTTTATGAGCTTCGTCGCGACACTCACTCAAAGTAGCACGACTGTGAACCCAAATCGTACACTGATGCGTTTATACGATTTGGCCTTAATCGTGGCAGCTAGTGCATTGGTCGCGATGGGTCTACTGATGGTGTATTCAGCCTCAATTGCTTTAGCTGATGGCCCAAAGTACGCCAACTATGGCCGATATTTCTTCGTCATGCGACATTCTATTTTTGTAGTTGTTGGCATTATGGTTGCCCTCGTTGTTTGGACAATACCGCTGTCTTGGTGGCAAAAAATGATCTGGCCATTATTTGGCATGACAATGGTGTTGCTCATGTTGGTTTTGATGCCAGGTATCGGTCGAGAGGTCAACGGTGCAACACGTTGGTTGTCTTTAGGTCCAGTCAATTTTCAGCCATCAGAATTAATGAAACTGGTATCGGTCTTGTTTGCAGCTGCTTACGTATTACGCAAACAGCATCAACTGCACAGCTTTGTACATGGGTTTTTACCGATGGCTTTTGCAATGGGTTTTGTAGGTTTGTTGCTGTTGCTTGAGCCTGACTTGGGCGCACTCATTGTCATTATGGCTATTGCAATGGGGGTTTTATTTTTGGGTGGTATCAACGCAAAAGTATTTTCCTTTTTAGTCCTCGTGCTCATGTCAATGTTTTTGTTGCTGATTTGGGCGTCACCCTGGCGACGTGCTCGATTATTTGCTTATCTTGACCCATGGGACGATGCCAATATGTACGGTAGCGCTTACCAGTTGTCTCATTCATTGATTGCAATTGGTCGAGGAGAGTGGTTTGGCGTCGGCTTGGGGTCAAGTGTTGAAAAGTTACATTATTTACCTGAAGCGCACACTGACTTTATTGTGTCAGTCATCGGTGAAGAATTAGGCTTTGTTGGCATTGCATTGGTTGTGGTTTTATTTGCCATCGTGGTGTGGCGCGCATTTGAAATCGGTCGTCAATCTATCGCACTTGATCGCGTTTTTAACGGTCTCGTAGCGCAAGGCATTGGCGTTTGGTTTGCTGTGCAGGCATTTATCAATATGGGTGTTTGCCTAGGTTTATTACCAACCAAAGGTTTAACGTTACCTTTAGTCAGTTATGGTGGCTCAGGCATTGTCATGAATTTTGTGGCGCTGGCTCTCGTTGCGCGAGCTGACTATGAAAACCGATCGATGATGTGTGGGGGCCGAGCATGACAGTCAAACCGATCGCTTGGGTAATGGCCGGCGGCACCGGCGGGCATATTATGCCGGGCTTGGCAGTGGCCGCAACGTTGACTCAACTGGGTTGGTCAATTCGTTGGTTGGGCAACCCCCAAAAAATGGAAGGCAAGCTCGTGGCTCAGGCTGGGTACGACCTAGTGCCCGTGTATTTTTCAGGGGTGCGAGGCAAAGGTTGGCGTGATTTAGTGCGAGCACCTTTTGCGTTGATCAAAGCATGCTTAACTGTTTGGCGCGCAATGTCTGCATGTCGCCCAAATGTGGTGCTGGGAATGGGTGGCTATGTTGCGATGCCCGGTGGCTTAGTGTCTTGGTTGCGTGGCGTACCGTTGGTGTTGCATGAACAGAATGCTGTGGCTGGTATGACGAACCGATGGCTTGCTAAGCTTGCGCACGTTGTATTGGCAGGCTTTCCCAATGCAATTGTGGGCGCACAAGTGGTGGGCAACCCCGTTAGAGCTTCACTTTTGCAACTCGATGGCCCTACACAACGTTACCCATCACATCAAGGCGCGTTAAAGTTGTTAATTGTCGGCGGCAGCTTGGGTGCAGCAGCTTTAAATAAAGTTGTGCCTGCAGCGTTAGCAATCATGCCGAAATCACAGCGACCCGTAGTCATACATCAGGCTGGCACAAAACATATTCAGGCTCTACAGTTGGCGTATCAGCAAGCTCACGTTGATGCAACTTGCACTGCTTTTATTGATGATATGGCTAGTGCCATGTCGCAAGCTGACCTCATGATTTGTCGTGCAGGGGCCATGACAGTTGCCGAAGTGGCCGCTGTGGGGGTAGCTGCACTATTTGTTCCATTTCCCCATGCGGTTGATGACCATCAAACTGACAACGCCAATTATTTAGTGAAACAAGATGCCGCGTGGTTGTGTCAACAAGCACAATTAACGGCCGAATGGTTAGCGGACTGGTTAAATAAACGCGATCGTAAAACGTTAGAGCAAGTGGCTGTTCGCGCACAGGCTTGCGCTAAAACTGATGCTGCTCAACAGATCGCTGAGCAATGCATATTAGTGAGTGGGGTGCGTGCATGAAATATCGCATTCAACATATTCACTTCGTGGGTATTGGTGGCTCGGGTATGAGTGGCATAGCTGAAGTTTTGCATAACTTAGACTATAAAGTTTCTGGCTCAGATTTAACTGAAAGTGCAGTCACAAAACGTTTGTCATTTTTGGGTATAAACATACATATCGGTCACGATGCAAACAACATTGACGGTGCTGATGCCATTGTGACCTCAACAGCCGTCACCAGTCACAACCCTGAAGTGTTAGCTGCCCGCCAAGCAAACGTACCGGTCGTCCCGCGTGCCATGATGTTGGCAGAACTAATGCGACTAAAGCGTGGTATTGCTGTGGCAGGCACGCATGGCAAAACGACGACGACCAGCTTGGTTGCTAGCATATTTGCCGCAGCAGGCCTTGACCCGACCTTTGTCATTGGTGGGCGGCTGAACTCTGCTGGTGCAAATGCTAAGTTAGGGCAAGGTGATTACATTGTTGTTGAGGCTGACGAATCAGACGCTTCATTTTTGAACTTGTTGCCAGTGATGGCCATCATTACAAATATTGATGTTGACCATATGGACACATATGGTCACGACGTGACACGACTGAAACAAGCTTTTATAACCTTTACTCAAAATTTACCCTTCTATGGTTGTGCCGTAGTGTGTAGCGACGATAAGCATGTTAAAGAAATCATGCCGTTTATATCGCGCCCCATTATCACCTATGGTCTCAACGAACAGGCTCAAGTTCGCGCTACTGATGTGACCGCTATGGGAACAAAAATGACATTTAATGTGCATCGCTCGTTAAGGGGTGTATCGACCGAACCTTTTGCCGTCACATTAAATTTACCCGGTCTGCATAATGTACGTAATGCACTCGCTGCAATCGCTATCGCTTCAGAGGTTGGGGTTGAAGAGCTAGAAATTGCACAAGCCTTGGCGAACTTTGATGGCGTGAACCGTCGTTTTACTCATGTGGGTGACTTTGCTGCAAAAAAAGGCGGCACTTTTACGGTGATTGATGACTATGGTCACCACCCCGTGGAAATGGCTGCCACGCTTGAGGCGGCACGAGGTTCTTGGCCTGAGCGACGTATTGTTTTGGTTTTTCAGCCACATCGATATACTCGAACGCGAGATTGCTTTGAAGCGTTTGTGCAGGTACTGAGCTGTGCTGACCAATTGATATTGACATCGGTTTACCCCGCGGGTGAGGCACTGATTGCATCAGCCACCGCTCAAGTTTTAGCCCAGCATGTAAAAGAAGTGGGCCAAGTTAACCCTGTCTTTGTAGAAGATGTGAAGGAGTTGCCTGATGCCATTCGTGAAGTCGCGCAGGCTAACGATGTCGTGGTGATTATGGGGGCAGGCTCAATTAGCCGCGTACCCGCTTTGATGGAATCTAGCCGATGATTGTGACATTTCGTAAAGTGGGTGTTTTGTACGGCGGTCGTTCGGCAGAACGCGACGTGTCGCTGATGTCGGGACAAGCCGTGTGTGATGCTTTAAAAAGCCAAGGCGTCAATGCACATCTTTTTGATACGGGTCAGCATAGCTTGTCTGAATTGGTTGAGCAAAATTTTGATGCTGTTTTTATTGCCCTGCATGGCCGATATGGTGAAGATGGCACGCTTCAAGGTGCGCTTGAATTGATGGGTATACCCTATACCGGTAGTGGCCCCATGGCGTCTAGTTTGGCGATGGACAAAATCATGACCAAGCGCTTATGGCTGGAATCAGGTTTGCCCACCCCAGCTTATCGTGAAATTAAAACAGCAACTGATTTAGAGGGTATTGAGCAGGCGATTGGGTTGCCGTTCATCATGAAGCCCCCACACGAGGGGTCAACGCTTGGCCTTGTCAAGGTGCAACAGGCTAGCCAGATTCAATCTGCTTATAAAAAAGCCAACCAATACGATGACCTGGTACTTGCAGAACAGTTTGTGCAAGGGCGAGAATTTACGGTTGCACTATTAGCTGCATCACCTCTAAATAAAAAATCACATGCAGAGTTAGAGGCCTTGCCTGTGATTGAAATTGTTGCGCCAGGTGGTAATTACGATTACGAGCATAAATATTTCTCTGACGACACGCAATATATTTGTCCAGCAAATATTTCAGAGAAACTGTCAGACAAGATGAAAAAACTGTCTGTACAAGCTTTTACTGCCTTACGCTGCGAAGGCTGGGCGCGCGCTGACATCATGCTTGATGAGCATGACCAGCCATGGTTAATTGAAATCAACACCACGCCAGGTATGACCAGCCATTCATTGGTGCCGATGGCAGCTAAAGCGACTGGCATGAGTTTTGAGAAACTGTGTGTGCACATCTTGAGTCAAGCACATTGCAAAGTAGGTCAATCAAATCGCATGCATTTAGGCGAGGGAAAATAGACTATGTTGAATGAAGCACGCATCATTAACGCTTTAGCTAACTCGCTTCTGGTTTTGGCACTTTTGGCGTTGTTAATTGGCGGAATTTTTTGGTCTGTACGCTTGCCAATGTTTGCCTTACAGAAAGTTGAAATCGCAGCGCTTCAAGGCACTAACCTTCACCATACGACAGCTAAAGAAATTCAAAGCGCATTGACAGGTCGGTTAAGTGGTAATTTTTTCACCATTAATTTGCCTGAAACACGTGAAGTATTTGAGACCCTACCTTGGGTTCGTTACGCAGCAGTCAGACGTATTTGGCCTAACACATTAAAAGTATCGATCGAAGAACAGCAACCTTTAGCTCTTTGGAATGATACGCAGATGGTCAATACTTGGGGGCAACTCTTTACAGCAAACCGTGCCGCCTTAGATAACGAAGATAGTTTGCCGCAATTTGTTGGCCCCGATGGCTCGGAGCGTCTCTTGGTGCAGCGGTACGCAGAATTAACCCGTTGGTTTGCACCCCTTAATTTGAGAGCTAAACGTTTAACCCTAAGCGATCGCTACGCATGGCAGGTATTACTATCTAACGGCATGACGCTTGATTTAGGAAGAGACCCGGGTGCTGATGCGCCAGATCCACAAGCTGGCATACCAGGCGCCTTGTCATTTGCCCAAAGAATCGAACGATTTGTAGACGCTTGGCCCAAAGCCCAGCAAAAATTGCATGGGCGTATTGCAACCCATGCTGACCTGCGGTACCCCAATGGTTTTGCCTTAACTCTGGCAGCCTTGTCAGAGCCCGCTAACTCTAAAAAGAAACGTTAATGCTATGACTCGTGACATCAAAGATCTGATCGTCGCCCTTGATATCGGCACCACAAAAATAGTGGCTGTCGTCGCAGAAGTATTGCCAGAAGGGCGATTTGAAGTGCTAGGTTTAGGGCAACATGAATCTAAAGGCATGCGTAAAGGCGTCGTCGTTAATATAGAAGCGACTGTGTCTTCTATTCAACGTGCGCTTGAAGAGGCTGAGCTTATGGCCGACTGCAAAATACGTGACGTTTATACCGGTATTGCAGGTAATCATATTCGTAGCTTTAACTCAAGCGGAATGGTGGCCGTAAAAGATAAAGAAGTGAACGCTGCCGATGTTGCGCGAGTGATTGAAACAGCCAAAGCAGTCAACATACCGACTGATCAGCAAGTGCTTCATGTGTTGACCCAAGAGTTCATTGTTGATAGTCAAGATGATATTCGTGAGCCGATCGGAATGAGTGCGTTACGGCTCGAAGTCAAAGTGCATATCGTGACCGGTTCAGTGAGTGCCGCACAAAATATCATCAAATGCGTACGTCGTTGTGGGCTTGAGGTGCAAGACTTGATTTTGCAACCCTTGGCCTCAAGCTTGGCATGTTTGACAGCCGATGAGAAAGAGTTAGGTGTGGTGCTGATTGATATTGGTGGTGGTACCACTGATGTGGCGATTTATACCGGTGGTGCGATTCGTTACACCGCTGTGTTCCCTATCGCTGGTGATCAAATTACCAATGATATCGCTGCTATGTTGCGCACCCCCACGCCAGATGCCGAAGAAATTAAATTGCGCTATGGCGTGGCTAAACAGGTTTTGGCAAGCCCAGATGAAAGTGTTGAAGTCCCCGGCCTCGGTGATCGTGGGCCCAGGCTTGTCAATCGTCAAGCACTGGGGGCTGTTATTGAGCCTCGTATTGAAGAGTTGTTTGGGTTGGTGCAACAAGATATTCGTGAACAAGGTTTTGAAGACTTGTTAGCTTCAGGTGTCGTCTTGACGGGTGGTACCGCACTGATGCCTGGAATTGTGGAATTGGCAGAAGACGTTTTTTTAAAGCCCGTTCGTGTGGCAGTTCCTGAGTACGACGGCAGTTTGGCTGATGTGATGCGTAACCCAAGATTTTCAACAGTAATGGGCCTTTTAGGCGAGGCGCGTATTCAACGCTTAAGGGGACGTAAAGTTTCGCAACAAACGGGTAGTTTTTCAAAATTACTTGCGCGTATGCGTGAATGGTTTATGAATTGAATTGAAGTGTTTCGAAGTACCCAGTAACCAGTACTCAGTACCCAGTACCAAGCACCCAGTAAATTTTTTAATTTTATTTTTTCATAAGTACCCAGACTTGAGGGAGTCGATCATGATGTTTGAAATGTTAGAGAATCCACATAAAACAACGGTCATTAAGGTCGTTGGGGTTGGGGGCGCAGGCGGTAATGCGGTTGCCCATATGATGCGTTCTGGTGTTCAGGGCGTCGATTTTATTTGTTGTAATACCGATGCACAAGCTTTAGCTGCAACTGGTGCACCGGTGCAAATTCGCTTAGGTCGAAGCGGTTTGGGGGCAGGTGCCAAGCCTGATCAAGGTCGAACAGCTGCTGAAATGGCACGTGAAGAAATTCGTGCAGCGTTAACGGGCGCCAACATGGTGTTCATCACAGCGGGTATGGGTGGTGGTACGGGCACGGGAGCGGGTCCAGTCGTGGCTGAAGTTGCCAAAGAGTTGGGTATTCTGACAGTCGGTGTTGTCACCAAACCTTTCTCTTTTGAGGGTAGTCGTCGCACTAAAATGTCTGAAGACGGTATTGCTGATCTGTCAAAGCACGTTCACTCGTTGATCGTTGTTTTGAACGAAAACCTTTATACCCTGATGTCTGACGATGCGACACAAGAAGACTGCTTCCGTGCGGCTGACGACGTTTTGCATAATGCTTGTGCCGGTATCGCTGAAATTATTAACGTTGAAGGCAACGTTAACGTTGACTTTGAAGACGTTAAAACCATTATGGGCGAGCAGGGTCAAGCCATGATGGGTACGGCTATTGCAAGTGGTGAAGATCGTGCGCTTGTGGCGGCTAAGCAAGCGGTTGCCTGCCCATTGCTTGAAGGTGTCGACTTGCAAGGTGCTAAAGGTGTATTGGTGAACATTACTGCAAGTCGGTCACTCAAAATGCGTGAAACCCGTCAAATTATGGACCATATTCAAGGTTTTGCTGCAGATGATGCGACCGTCATCTTCGGCACGGCTTACGATGAGTCTATGGGAGACAACTTGCGCGTTACGGTGGTGGCAACAGGTTTGGGCCGTGCAGTGAAGCGTCCGCATCTGGTGCATAGCCATGATAAGCAAGAAGCCTTGCGTACGGGAACAGATAATATGCCGATGATGACCGATGCACGGGCACAAGATCTTCAAATACCTACCGTAATGCGCAACCCTCGTACCCAAGCTTCGGCTCAGGTTAGGGCGCTTGAGACATCTGGAATGGAGCATTATGACATTCCCGCTTTCTTACGTCGCCAAGCTGATTGAATTTTAATTTAGCCAAGCGATTCCCTCAGTTACCCACCTTTCTGGAGGTTGGGTGACCCGTGGGCGCCACACTGTTCTGATAACGGTGTGGCGCTCTCGTCGGTGCTCAAGGCATATGCAAAAACAAAGAATCATGACGGCTATTTAAAAAAGCATTATAATTATAAAATTGTATTTAAATTCATAGGGTTGGCTTTAAAATGTTTAGTCAACGCACGATCAAAAAAATTGTTTCTACTATCGGTGTTGGTCTACACTCAGGTCAGCGCGTTGAACTCACGCTTCGCCCTGGTGCAGTTGGTACCGGCATTGTGTTTCATCGCGTTGATTGTGAGCCGGTTGTTGACTTGCCTGCTACCGCATCAATGGTTAGCGACACGCGCATGGCTTCAGTCTTGCAAGCCCAGGGTGTACGTGTTTCAACAGTTGAACACTTAATGTCAGCGTTAGCAGGTTTGGGTATTGATAATCTGCATATCGATATCAACGCTGAAGAAGTGCCCATTATGGACGGCAGTGCAGCAACCTTTGTTTACTTGTTGCGTTCTGCTGGCATAGAAGAACAGCGCGCACCAAAGCAATTTATTCGTGTGCTCAAGACGGTTGAAATTTCTGAAGGTGAAGGCGCTAATAAAAAATGGGCACGACTTGAGCCCCATGAAGGCTTCGCTTTGTCCTTTTCAATTGACTTTAAACACCCCGCCATTGATGCAACAGCCAGTTTTGCTGAAATTGATTTTGCTGATCAGTCTTACATTAAAGAAATTGCCCGCGCACGCACGTTTGGTTTTGTAAGCGAAGTTGAGGCTTTACGCTCAATGGGTCTGGCTCGTGGTGGAAGCCTTGAAAATGCCATTGTGCTTGACGAATACCGGGTACTCAATGCTGACGGTTTGCGCTACGACGACGAGTTCGTTAAACATAAAATTCTAGACGCCATCGGTGATTTGTATTTAATTGGTAAGCCACTGGTTGCGCGTTATGTTGCCTGCAAATCAGGTCATGCCATCAATAATAAACTTGCCCGTAAGTTGCTTGCCCAGCAAGATGCCTGGGAATTAATCACTTACGAGTCGGTTGAAAAAGCGCCCGCTGCGTTTGGGCAAGCTTGGCAGTTGGCTTAGTCAATGCTCGTCTAATTTTAACCGCGTTGTTAAATAACCTACAAAAAAAACCTACACAATAAAATATTAGGTTCCATCAAGTTATTTGTGTGTTGATTGACGCTTAAAACCTCAGCAATTATTACCCTTTACGGCGTGCAATAAGTTTAGCGACAGCGTCTGCTAAAGGGCCCGGCTCAAGCGTATTGGCTAGTGTTTCAAAGTGACCCAGATCGCTTTGGTCAATTGGGCGAGCCTCTTTAGCCAAATGAACAACCGCAGGTACGGGCGGTTCAGCTAATACTTTAATGGTTACCACGTCAACTTTATGACCAAGCTGGGTCATTCGACTTTGCATTCGGGGAATAAACTGCCGTAGTTTTGCGGCTTGAGCTGAGCCCTGCGTGCCGAGTTTCAACTCGCCATCGCCCCATTTGAGCACTACAAAATGCTTTTGTAGTGCGGGAGGTAGCTGTTGCGCGAGGCTTTCTTGCAAAGATAAAAGTCGCTGAGCAGTCAATAAAACTGAAGCCCCCATGCTTTCTTGGCCTAACCACCCAAGCACCTGTGCCGAGACGGAATTGCCTACCCTAGAGTTTGAGCGACTCATATTTTGTTAAGGTTCGTAAAATTAAAAGTCATGTATGGGCAGTCTAATGCAACGATCGATTACTGTCAGGGTTAAGCGGTTTGGGCAATGCGGTTTAATTATCTGCACAACTTTGTTGACAACGGGTTTTGCGCCGCTATGTGCAAAACCCTTAGAGCACGTCGAAGAGCAAACGCATAAAGAAGCAAAAGTAGAAGCAGCGGTATCGAGCCCGATAAAAGCCAAGGTAGAAGACAACTTAGATATTAACCTGCAAACTCCAGCAACAATTCAGGCTAATCAAGCGACTTATTCTCTAACGCAGGCATTAAGCAATAAGTACTTAAATAGAGTTAAAAGATATTTAAATTCACCTATATTAGGTAAATTTCAGTTAACTTCAAGATTTGGTATTAGAAAAGACCCCATTAATGGTCAATCAAAAAAACATCTTGGTATTGACCTATCAATCACAGCAGGCACCCCTATTATTGCTGTTGCAAGAGGGCAGGTCGTGAAGGCCGGGTGGCACCATGCATATGGGTTTAATATTGAAATTGAGCATAGCCCAAGGTGGCGAACACGCTATGCACACGCCCGTTTGCTCTATGTTGTGTCTGGCCAGAACGTAGAGTCTGGGCAATTTATTGGTCAGGTAGGGTCTACGGGACGTTCAACTGGGCCGCATTTACATTTTGAAGTGTGGCGTAATGGCGAACCCATTGACCCATTTTTGGTCGTTCAAGGGTTACCCAAGAGCAGTAACCGCCATTAAGTCGTATGCCCTGCTGTACACTAATAGCTTCGATTGTGGGCGCGTTCGCCCTGGGTTTGACACGCATGATTCCATTGCTTAAAAAATTATTTGGTAGCCGTAACGATCGCTTGATTAAACAGCTTAAACGGCAGGTTTCAGCGATTAATGTGCTTGAGAAAACCGTTGCAGCTTTAAGCGACGACGCGCTTAAAGCTAAAACGCCTGAGCTCAAAGCCAAACTTGCGGCGGGTGCATCTTTACACGATTTGTTGCCTGAGGCTTTTGCTGTTGTTCGCGAAGCAGGCCAGCGCGTATTTGGTATGCGGCACTTTGACGTGCAGTTAATGGGCGGCATGGTGCTTAACAGCGGTAAAATTGCTGAAATGCGCACAGGTGAGGGCAAGACCCTCATGGCGACTTTGCCTGTATATCTCAACGCACTCTCTGGGCGTGGCGTACATGTGGTGACTGTTAACGATTACTTGGCTCGGCGCGATGCCGAATGGATGGGGCGCCTCTATAGTTACTTAGGTTTAACCACTGGTGTGGTGGTGCCACAGCAAGAAAACGAAGAAAAGCGTGCGGCTTATCAAGCTGACATTACTTATGGTACCAACAACGAATTTGGCTTTGATTATCTGCGCGACAATATGGAACACCGCGCTGAAGACCGTCGTCAACGTGGTTTAGTGTTTGCAATTGTCGATGAGGTTGATTCAATCTTGATTGATGAAGCGCGTACGCCGCTCATCATCTCTGGCCAAGCTGAAGACTTCACTGAACAATACATGCGTATGAACGCAGTGCCGCCCAAACTCAAACGTATGGAAGCTGAAGCCAAACCCAATGAGCCTGATCCTGAGGGTGATTTTTGGGTTGATGAGAAGCATCAGCAAATCTATTTGTCTGAAGACGGCCATGAACACGCAGAACAAATACTGACGCAAATCGGTCTGTTACCAGAAGGTCAATCTTTGTATGACCCGCGTAACATAACCTTAATGCATCACTTGATGGCCTCACTTCGCGCGCATTACTTATTTTTTCGTGACCAACATTATGTTGTTCAAGATGGTGAGGTCGTTATTGTTGACGAGTTTACGGGTCGTTTGATGGTGGGCCGCCGTTGGTCTGATGGGTTGCACCAAGCGGTTGAGGCAAAAGAAAAAGCGACCATTCAGCTCGAGAATCAAACGCTAGCATCTATAACCTTCCAAAATTATTTTCGTATGTACGAAAAACTGTCTGGCATGACGGGTACAGCTGATACGGAAGCGTATGAATTTCAAGAAATTTATGGTCTTGAAACGGTTATTGTGCCGACTAATCAGGCCATGATTCGTATTGACCAAAACGATCAAATTTTCAAAACAGATCGCGAAAAATATGCTGCAATTGTTAACGATATTCGAGAGTGCCAAACCAAAGGCCAGCCTGTTTTAGTCGGTACAACAAGCATCGAAAACTCTGAGTTGTTGTCTCATGCACTTAATGAGTCAGGGCTTAAGCATGAAGTCTTGAATGCTAAGCAGCATGCACGTGAGGCTGATATTGTGGCGCAAGCCGGCAAGCCTGGGCAAATCACCATTGCTACTAACATGGCGGGTCGTGGTACCGATATCGTTTTAGGCGGCAACGTTGAAAAACAAGTTGATATGCTGATGCGTGATGAATCGCTGTCAGCCGCTGAAAGACAAACAAAAATTGATTTGTTGCGTTCTGGTTGGCAAGCATTTAACGATCAGGTTAAAGCGGCGGGTGGGTTGCGCATCATTGGTACTGAACGACATGAGTCGCGTCGTATTGATAACCAATTACGCGGTCGTGCAGGCCGTCAAGGTGACCCTGGGGCGTCGCGTTTTTATCTTTCTCTTGAAGACTCGCTGATGCGTATTTTTGCTGGCGATCGCGTCAGAAGCATTATGGAACGCTTAAAACTGCCCGATGGTGAACCCATTGAGGCGAGCATGGTGTCGCGCTCAATTGAGTCGGCTCAGCGCAAAGTAGAAGGCCGAAACTTTGATATGCGTAAGCAACTACTTGAATACGATGATGTGGCTAACGATCAACGTAAAGTCATTTACTCTCAACGCAACGAGGTGCTTGAGGCTGAGTCAGTAGGTGGCATGGTCGAGGGCTTACGTGATGGGGCGATTAAAGAATTGGTTGAAGAATATGTGCCCGAAGGGTCTGTTGAAGAACAGTGGGATCTTCCCGCTTTACAAAAGATTCTCGAGTCTGATTGGCAGCTTAGCGTACCGATTGTGCAACAAATTGAATCAGCCAAGCAGGCTGATGACACGGATGTCTTAGCTTGGGTAACCGACGCAGCCCGAGCCTCATATGAAGGCAAAATTGCGACAGTAGGTATCAATTCGTGGCAGCCCTTCGAGCGGTCTGTTTTATTGCAAGTGATTGATAATCAGTGGCGCGAGCATTTAGCTGCGCTTGATCATTTGCGCCAGGGTATTCATTTGCGTGGTTATGCGCAGAAAAACCCCAAGCAAGAATATAAACGAGAAGCCATTCAGCTCTTTTCATCGATGCTGCTGCGTATTCGCGATGACTTAGCCAAAATAGTGTTGAGTGTCAAAGTCGAAAGCCCTGAGCAGGTGGCGCTGGCCGAGCAAGAAGCCTCAGCATCACATTTGCAAAATGTGAGCTATGTGCATGCAAACCTTGATGAACAATCTGAAGGTGGGCAGGTGTTCCAAGACATGTCTTCTGATGACGGTCAGTCTACTGTTCGTAATTTTGGCCCTAAAGTGGGTCGTAACGACCCTTGCCCATGTGGTAGTGGAAAAAAATATAAACAATGTCACGGTAAATTGAGTTGAGTTTTGCCTAAGAGTCAAGCTGGTTTTCATCTTACGGCTGGTCAGGTGCTGGCTGTCAATATTGGTTCGTCTAGCCTCAAATTTGCCCTCTATGCCGTGCACCATGAGGCTAAGATCGTTGATGTAGCACACGTTGTGGGTCTAGTTGAGGGATTGCAAGAGGGCGGCGGCGTTGAACTGGCGTTCACATTAAAAGAAGCAGGCACATCGCAGCGTTTAACAATCAACTGTGAGCCAGGTGAATCAGCTTTAGAAGTAGCTTTGGCCAAACTACGTATTGAAATCAATCGAGTTTTAAATGGCCGTGAACTATTGGCCGTTGCCCACCGCGTTGTGCATGGCGGCAAGTTATACCACGGCCCAGTTCAATTGACAGCTCAGGTCATTAAAGAATTATCGCAATTCAACCTGTTGGCGCCGCTTCACCAACCTTACAACCTAGCTGGCGCGCAAGCGATGATGCTTGCATTTGATCAAACGCCTCAGTTTGCATGCTTTGATACGACCTTTCATCAAACGCTGTTGCCACTTGAAACTCATTTTGGTTTGCCAGAATTATATTTTGAACAAGGTGTTCGTCGTTATGGTTTTCATGGGTTGTCATATGAGTATGTCTCAAGCCGCTTAGTGACTCATACAAAAGCCGCACAGGGTCGTTTACTGATGGCACACTTAGGAAATGGTGCAAGCTTGTGCGCCGCTATTAATGGTCGTAGTGTTGCCACAACGATGGGCTTTACAGCCTTAGACGGTTTGCTCATGGGTACCCGTTGTGGGTCAATTGACCCTGGTGTGGTTTTGTATTGGTTGCAACAGGGTTGGTCAGTAGAAAAGATATCTGATCTGTTGTACAAAAAATCAGGTTTGCTTGGCGTGTCGGGGATCTCTTCAAACATGCCTATCCTACACGAGTCTAAATCACCTCAAGCAGCGTTTGCAATTGATTTGTTTGTGCACCGTATTGTGCGAGAGGCGGGCGCTTTGACTGCGGTAATGGGTGGCATCAATGCGATCGTTTTTACAGGTGGTATTGGTGAACATGATGCCGATATACGAGACCGTGTATGCGATGCCCTGAGTTACCTAGGGGTCTATATAGAGCCTAGTTTAAATATTAATGCTCGTGGCGACCGAATAGCTGCCATACACTCTGATGATTCGCCCATAGAGGTTTGGGTCGTACCCACAGACGAGGGCCGCGTTGCCGCTGAACATGCTATGAAAATGTTGCAGCAACGGGTTGCCTGATTAAAAATAAATAAAACGCTAATCAAAGGCGAATATTGAGTCGCTGTGAAATTTCACCCACAATGCCTCGACGGAACGCCATCACACACAGCACAAAAATAGCACCGGTGGCGATCGTGCTCCACCCACCCAAGTTAGCTAAATAATTTTGTAGATTGATCACGATTGCAGCACCCAAAACAGGGCCCCAAAGGGTACCAATACCACCCAAAATAGTCATTAAAACGGCTTCACCCGATGTGTGCCAAAACACGTCACCCAATGAGGCCAGTTGTAGTACAAGGCTCTTTAAACCGCCGCCTAAACCCGCTAAGCCGGCTGAAATGGTGAAGGCCATTAACTTATAGCGATCAACGTCATACCCCAAAGAAATGGCACGAGGCTCGTTTTCACGAATAGACTTGAGGACTTGACCAAAAGGTGAGCTCACAACGCGTTGAATTAACAAGAACGCAACAATAAACACACCTAAAGCAAACCAATACATGTGTGATGAGTTTGATAAATCAAACACGCCTAAAAAGTAGCCACGAGGTACGCCTTGTATGCCATCTTCACCGTTGGTGAAGGGTACTTGGGTCGCAATAAAATAAACAACCTGTGCTAATGCGAGTGTGATCATGGCAAAGTAAATGCCTTGGCGGCGAATGGCAAGTGCACCAAATACATAGCCTAGAGCGGTTGAGGCAACGACCCCAACAAGTAGGCCTAACTCAGGGGTGACACCCCATTCTTTCATGGCGTGGGCCGTAACATAGGCCGATGTGCCAAAAAATGCGGCATGACCAAACGACAACAAGCCTGAGAAACCTAATAACAAATTAACTGAGGCTGCAAAAATTGCAAAACAAAAAACTTTCATCATGAACAAGTCATAGACTGCATCTTGAAAGGGTAATAAGGCCAGTAAAACAAAAATCACTATGGTGATTTTATTAATCATCGTGGTGTTGATGATAGATGGTTTGGCAACGGTTGTTTGTGCAGAGGTTTGAGTTGATGTTGCTGTGTTCATGATGAATTGACCCTTAACGTACTTTGCCAAACAAACCGGCTGGTTTGATCAAAAGTACAATAATCATGATGACGAAAATTGAAACCGATGAAGCTTGCGGATAAAACACTTTAGTTAGCCCTTCAACCACACCTAAACCTAAGCCGGTCAAAATAGAGCCCGCGATTGAGCCCATGCCGCCAATAACCACCACGGCAAACACAACAATAATGAGATCGGAACCCATGATGGCGGTGACTTGATAAATCGGTGCGGCCAGAACGCCAGCAAATGCGGCCAAAGCGCAGCCAGCACCGTACGTTAGGGTGATAATTAAGGGCACATTGACGCCTAGAGCCTGCAACAATCTGGGGTTTTCTGTACCAGCTCGTAGCAAGCTACCCAGGTTTGTGCGTTCAATAAAGAACCATGTTGCAAAGCATGCGGCTAAGGCCATGCCAACAACCCATAAGCGATACCAAGGAATAAATAGCTCATTTACGCGGATACCGCCGCGTAAGATATCGGGTACAGGGTAACTGTTGCCCAGCACGCCAAACCAGTGGCGAAACAAGCCCTCAATGACCAATGCCAAACCGAAAGTGAGCAATAAACCGTATAAGTGATCAAGGTGGTAGAGGCGTTTGAGCATGGTTTTTTCGATCACAATGCTAAACAAGCCTACCACTAATGGCGCAATAAAAAGTGCCAACCAATAGGGCAATTCTAAATCGGGCATACCCACCCAGCCACCAAGCTGGGTGAGACCTATCCAGGCCGCCATGGCGCCCAACATATAGAGGGCGCCATGGGTAAAGTTAATCACATTGAGTAACCCAAATATAACCGCCAAGCCTAAGCTTAAAAGCGCATAGAAAGAGCCATTGATTAAGCCAATCAATAACTGCGAAATTAGCGCTTGCGGTGATATGCCGAGCAACTCAAACATAATTATTACTCTAATTAAAACAGGTCGATTAAGACTTGACGCCGGTCACAAGAACGCATTTAGATAGTGAAAGGGGCAACGTTGCGTCTTTAGCAGGAATGACTTGTAAAACTTTGGCAATATCATTCTTGTTTTTCGACTCTTTAGGTGTTTTAACTTGAAGTAAGTACACGTCATGTTCAAACTTACCATCAGCACGAATCACACCTTTAAACAAACCATCATCGATTGGTTTCGATTTAAGTTGTTTCATGACGGCATCTGAATTGTCTGTACCCGCAGCTTTAATAGCCTGCAAATAGTTCAGTGTGGCAGAGTAGACACCCGCTTGCGGTGAAGTAGGTGCCTTACCATTAAATCTCTTCATGAAACGATTGGCAAACTTACGGTTGGCGTCCGAGAAGTCCCAGTACCAACCCACCGTAAAGTTCATACCAGCGGTGTCTTTTAAGCCTAAAGCTTGAACGTCACTGGTAAACATGAGTAAAGGTACGATGGTTTGCTTTGAGCCCACAATACCCAATTCAGCAGCTTGTTTAATTGAGCCAATCGTGTCACCACCTGCATTGGCTAAAGCAATGACTTCAGCCTTTGATGATTGGGCTTGTGCCAAGTATGACGCAAAGTCAGTGGTTTTAATTGGGTGCAAGACGCTGCCCACGACTTTGCCACCTTTGGCATTAATCACTTCGGTCGCATCGCGCTGCAAAGTGTGACCAAATATATAATCAGCAGTCAAAAAGAACCAGGTTTTTTTGCCCGAAGCCAAAACGCCAGCAGCGGTACCATTTGCCAAAGCGTAAGTGTCATAAACGTAATGAACCGTGTAGGCATTACAACGCTCATTGGTGATGGGCAATGATGCTGCACCCGTCACTATGACGATACGCTTAAGTTGGTCAGCGACTTCCATCGCGGCTAAAGCTGAAGAGCTGGCAACGTTACCCACGATCATGTCAACGTTATCGCGCTCGAACATTTCGCGCGATTTAGAAGCAGATAAGTCAGCTTTTGATTGGTGGTCTGCTGAGGTCACTTTGATGGGCTTGCCTAAAACCGTACCACCAAAATCTTCAACCGCCATTTGTGCAGCCAAGACGGCACCGGGGCCTTCAACCGCTGAATAAATACCTGACAAATCGGTCAAAACACCGATATTGACAGAATCGTTGCTAAGGCCTTGAGCCGATGCAACACCAACGCTTGCAAATAATGCACCAGCAATAAGTTTTGAAAGATAACGCTTTTTCATCTAGTAGTCTCCAGAGATGACGGCAAAGCCGTAAATTGTAAAATTGTTAAACACCAAGAAGGGTTTCTAATGTTTCGCGGTTTTCTTCGAGCCGCTCTTTTTCTACCATTTTGACGACTTGACCATGTTCAATGACATAGTTTCGGTCAGCCAATTTTGAAGCAAATCTAAAGTTTTGTTCAACTAATACGATAGTGAAACCACGTTCCCGTAATGTTCGCACGACTTCACCTAACTTTTGAATAATGACGGGCGCAAGCCCCTCAGTGATTTCGTCCAGTAAAAGTAAATTTGCACCGGTTCGTAATATACGTGCAACGGCAAGCATTTGCTGTTCGCCGCCTGAAAGGCGACCGCCAGGGCTTGATCGTCTTTCCTTTAGATTGGGAAACATATCGTATATTTCATCAATCGTTAAACCTTGCCCTTGCCCAACAGAAGGGGGCAGCATTAAGTTTTGTTCGCACGTCAAACTAGCAAAAATACCCCGTTCTTCGGGGCAGTAGCCAATACCAAGGCGAGCAATATCGTGTGTTGGTTTGCCAATGACTTCAACGCCATTAACTTTGATGCTACCTTCAGCTCGCCCAATCAAACCTAATATTGAACGAAGGGTGCTGGTGCGGCCCGCACCATTACGGCCTAAAAGGCAAACCACCTCACCACGATGAACGGTTAAATCAATACCATGTAAGACATGTGATTCGCCGTACCATGCGTTTAGGTCTTTGATTTCAAGTGCGATAGTGGCAGACATAAAGCGTAAACTACCTAAAAATTATAGAAAAAACATTCAATTAAAACACTTTAAGCACTGTGAATGAATGTTGTGAATGAGTTGTGTGAATGAGTTGTGTGAATTAATGGCCTGCTAACTCGGTATCGGCAGAGCCCATGTAAGCTTCCATGACTTGCGGGTTGTTTGAGACCGTTTCATAATTGCCTTCAGCAATCATCTCACCCCTTTGCAACACCGAGATGGTATCGGCAATATTTGAAACAACCTTCATATTGTGTTCAACCATAATGATGGTGCGGCCCGCTGATACTTTGCGAATCAGTTCAGCTACGCGCTCAACGTCTTCATGGCCCATCCCTTGGGTCGGTTCATCAAGTAACATCACCTCAGGGTTCATGGCAACCGTGGTGGCAATTTCTAGTGCGCGCTTGCGACCATAAGGTAAATTTACAGCCGCTTCTTCAGCATAATCAACCAAGCCCACTTGCTCTAATGCCTCTAGAGCGCGCTCATTTAAAACGTTTAACGAGGTGTCGTTTTTCCAAAAATGAAAAGACGTGCCTAACTGCCTTTGTAAACCAATGCGTACGTTTTCTAGTACTGACATATGCGGGAAAACGGCCGAAATCTGAAACGATCGCACCACACCTTCACGTGCAATTTGTGAGGGTGTTTGATTGGTGATATCAACCCCATTAAACAGTATTTGACCTTTGGTGGGCGTTAAAAACTTTGTGATCAAGTTAAAACACGTGCTTTTACCTGCACCATTGGGGCCGATAATGGCATGAATGGTGTGACGCTTAACTTTTAAATTGACATCATTAACTGCCACAAAGCCTAAAAATTCTTTGCTTAAATGCCGAGTTTCAATGACGTTTTCAGACGTGTTTTTCATAGGTAAAATTTTACATTAAATACGCTCTGTTCTGAGTCACTTTGTAAAGTGTTTACCCTAAGCACGTGTTCTTTAAACCCCACCCATTTCTATGCCTTGGCGACCTGCAGTAATAGCTGCAACCAAACCTAAAGAAGGCATCAAAATATGTTGACCATAAAAAAAGGCACTGGCTTTTTTGTGCACTGCAAAAGAAGTTTTGTTGTCTGCTTGATGGCAAATCAATGCTGAGCGTGCCATCATCCAGCCGCCCAACACATGGCCTGCAAGCATGAGCAGCGGAACGGAACCAAAGTAGGCCGCAGGGGCATCTTTTTTGCCATGGGCCAGCATGTAATCAAAACACACGTTTAAAGCATCGTGACCCGCCTTAAGGTTCGCGCCTAAGTTTTTTAAGTCACTATCTTGCGTTTGATTAAGCATGGCGATAGTGGTGGCAATATCATTCAATAAAAGCGCGGCACACGCACCTTCATCACGTAACAATTTACGTCCAAGCAAATCGTTGGCTTGAATGGCAGTGGTACCTTCATAAATGGTTGTTATACGGGCATCGCGTAGTAATTGCGCGGCACCGGTCTCTTCTACATAACCCATACCGCCATGCACTTGCACCCCATTTGAGGCAATATCGACAGAGAGCTCAGTGCTCCAGCCTTTAATGATTGGAATCAGGAAGTTTGCTCTCACCTGAGCTGCTTGCGCAAGTGTTACATCGGGTGATCGAGTGGCGATATCAAGTTGCGCTGCAGCCTCATAGGCAAGTGCTCGCATGGCTTGAATACGTGAACCCATCGACGCCAATGTACGTCTCACATCAGGGTGGTATGCAATCGGTGCAGGCCCAGTGGTGCCGTTTTGAAGGGCAATTAATGTTTTGCCCTGCACGCGGTCGTATGCATACCACTTGGCTTGTTGAAGGGCTCGTTCAGAGATAGCAATGCCTTGTAAGCCGACGTTTAAACGAGCATGGTTCATCATGGTGAACATGTATTCGAGCCCGTGGTTGGGCTCACCGACTAAATAACCAATTGCACCGCCTTGGTCGCCGTAGCTCATGACCGCTGTGGGGCTGCCATGAATGCCAAGTTTGTGTTCAAGTGAAATACAATTGACGTCATTGCGCTGACCGATTGAACCGTCCGTATTAACTAAAAACTTAGGCACAATAAAAAGCGAAATACCTTTTACACCCGCCGGTGCGCCGGGTATGCGTGCAAGTACCAAATGAATGATGTTTTCAGTTAAATCGTGTTCACCGTAGGTGATGTAAATTTTGGTGCCACTTATAAGATAATGGTTATCTTTAGGTTCAGCTTTGGTAATAACAGCCGCTAAGTCAGAGCCAGCTTGTGACTCAGTTAAGTTCATGGTGCCAGCCCATTCACCTGAAATAAGCTTGTTTAAATAGGTGGTTTTTTGTTGCGCTGAGCCATGGTGTTCAATAGCATGAATCGCACCCGCAGTCAGCATTGGGCATAAAGCAAAAGACATACTGGCGCTTTGCCACATTTCGTTTGTGGCGGTGGCTAACACTTCAGGTAAACCTTGCCCATTATGCTCGGTGTTACCCGCTAAGCTGTTCCAACCCGCTTGAACATATTGTTGGTAAGCTTCTTTAAAACCAGGCGACGTTCTAACATGATGGTCGGGTAAAAGCGTAGCCCCCTGTTCATCACTGATGCTGTTTAAAGGCGAAATGACACCCGTTGCAAATTTGCCAGCTTCTTCGAGAATGGCTTCAACCAAATCGTCTGAAAACTCATCATAACCAGGTAGCTGACGAATAGCTTCAACATCAATAAGCTGCTGTAAAACAAAGCGCATATCATCTTTTGGGGCGATATAGTCAACGGGCATGATGTTTATTCCTCTTTGCGAAAAGCCCAACTGGGTGGGCGTTTGTCGATAAAAGCTTGAATACCTTCGAGCGCATCAGGGTCCATCATGTTGCATGCCATGGTTTGGCTAGCAAGCTCGTAAGCATTTTCAAGGGGGGTTTCTATTTGTTTGTAGAACATCTGCTTACCTAGCGACACGGCTGCTGGGGGTTTTGTTAAAATCTTTTTCGCAAGTGCTAACGTGGTTTGCTCAAGGTCTTCAAGCTCGACGACTTCATTTACCAAGCCATATGACATGGCTGTCTGCGCGTCAATAAAGTCACCTGTCATCAACAGTTGCATGGCACGTTTGCGAGTCAAATTACGTGAAATAGCCACGGCGGGTGTCGAACAAAATAACCCCAAGGTCACACCTGAAACAGCAAATTTCGCGGGTGTTGCAGCGACCGCTAGATCGCACATTGCAACCAGTTGACAGCCTGCAGCAGTGGCTAAACCATGCACTTGAGCAATAACGGGTTGTGGCAGTTTTTGTAGGCTTAGCATGAGCCGGCTACATTGGGCAAAAAGTTTTTGGTAATACTCGGTTGACGGCTCAGCACGCATTTCTTTTAAATCGTGACCGGCGCAGAAAGCTCGACCATTGGCGGCAATAATCACTACACGTGCGGTTTGATCATGGGCAAGTTGATCAAACTCAGCTTGCAAGGCTGAAAGCATGCCCTCAGACAGCGCATTGAAGGCGTCGGGGCGATTTAAGGTCAGCAATACAACCCCTGCAACGGGGGTGCTTCGTAATATGAGTGCGCTCATAATCAGTTACCTCGTTCTTTTAAAGTTGAATGTTGACATCTCGACGTGCTGATGCATTGATATATTGATTGATACCGGTACATTTAAGCGTCAATAGCCAGCGCTGAACCTGCACGTTTACGTAATTCAAACTTTTGAATCTTGCCGGTTGAAGTTTTAGGTACTTCACCAAAAACAACAGTGCGGGGCACCTTAAAGTTTGCCATATGCAATTTACAAAAATTAACGATATCGATGGGTTCAACTTGTGCGTTCGGCTTGAGTTCAATAAATGCACACGGCGTTTCACCCCATTTTGCATCGGGTTTAGCTACGACTGCAGCGGCTAAGACGGCGGGGTGACGGTACAACACGTCTTCAACTTCAATTGAAGAGATGTTTTCGCCACCTGAAATAATGATGTCTTTGCTACGATCTTTAATTTTGATGTAACCATCAGGGTATTGCACAGCTAAATCACCCGAGTGAAACCACCCGCCTGCAAAAGCAGCTTTTGTTGATGCTCCATTTTTCAGGTAACCCTTCATGGCAATATTGCCACGAAACATAATTTCGCCCATGGTTTCACCGTCCCATGGTACGGGGGTCATGGTCTCAGGGTCAAAGACGCTCACATCTGCTTCAAGGTGGTAGGGCAGGCCTTGGCGTGAGTTCAGTCGGGCACGCTCAGAAATGCCGAGTGACTGCCAGGCGTCGTGCTTCACGCAAACTGCTGCGGGGCCATAGACCTCAGTTAGACCATAAACATGGGTTAATTCAATACCCATACTTTCCATGCCTTCAATCATGGCTGCGGGCGGTGCCGCGCCGGCCACCATGCCTTTAACACCCGAAGGCAAACCGAGCTTCATGGCATCAGGGGCATTAACTAGTATGCCATGCACAATCGGTGCTGCGCAGTAGTGAGTCACGCGGTGTTCACGCATTAAATCAAAAATGCTTTGGGCATCGATTTTGCGTAAACACACATTGACCCCGGCACGGGCTGCGATTGTCCAGGGGAAGCACCAGCCGTTGCAGTGAAACATAGGCAGTGTCCACAGGTAAATGGGGTGTCGTGCCATATCCCATTCCAAAATATTTGAAATCGCATTCACGGCAGCACCGCGATGACTGTAAACCACCCCTTTGGGGTCACCTGTGGTGCCTGAGGTGTAGTTTAGGCAGACAGATTGCCATTCATCTTCAGGAAGTGTAAAGATAAAGTTTGGGTCGCCTTGTGCAACCAGTTCATCGTAAGTTTGCTGACCTAAGCGTAGTTCGGTGTTCACAAACGCTTCGTCGAGTGCATCGATCACAATCGGCTCACGACCATAGTCACGCTTAAGTATTGCCAAAGCTTCTTGCATGACAGAAGCGCACTCAGCATCGACGATCACCATTTTGGCTTCGCCATGGTTGAGCATAAAAGCAATCGTTGACGCATCAAGTCGTGTATTTAAACTATTCAGTACAGCGCCTGAAAGTGGTACCCCAAAATGCGCCTCTACCATAGGCGGCGTGTTGGGCAACATGACGGCAACGGTGTCACCAAGGCCCAGGCCGTAACTTTGAATCGCGCTTGCCAGCAGTTTGCACCGGCTATAAGTTTGTAACCAGTTTTGGTGAAGCGCGCCGTGCACAATAGCAAGCTTTTCTGGGTAAACCAAGGCGGCGCGTGCCAAAAATGAAAGCGGTGACAGTGCCACATGGTTCGCGTCATTTTGATCTAAACCCTTAACATACATATGATCTGCGGGTAAGATCGATGGGTGGGCTTGGTCTACCATGCTGCTTCTCCAATACAATTGATTAATGTTGATTAATGTTGATTAATGTTGATTAATTTAGATCTCGGCGGCTCTTGATTGGGCGCAATTTTTGACTCAGAGCATTAATTTTTTCAATCTAACTATTAGGACTGTGCTGTGAACACTCAAAGCGACTTCATGCGCTACATTATATCGACTGTTGTGATTGCTTTATTAATTGCGATTTCGATATGGGTGCTACTGCCTTTTTTTGCCGCTGGGGTTTGGGCAGCGATGATTGTGGTGGCAACATGGCCGTGGTTTATGAAGCTTGATCGTCAAGTGGGCAACAGACGTTACCTCTCCGTCAGTATGATGACTATTGGTATGCTGACATTCTTAGTCGTGCCGCTTTGGTTATCAATCACCACCATCGTTCAGCACTCTGGCCAAGTGATTGATTTTGGTAAGTCACTCGCATCTAATGGTTTTCCTGAGGCACCCTCTTGGTTGTTAGGTGTACCGTTGGTTGGTCAACACTTAACAGATGCCTGGCATACCGTTACTAATAGCGGTTTAAAAAGTGTCATGCAAGAATATGTAGAACCCCATATGGCCGATGCAGGCAGATGGTTTATTGGCCAAGTTGGGGGTTTAGGTGGTGTGCTGATTCAGTTTTTACTAGTTGTTGCTCTTGCTGCAGTAATGTATGCAGGCGGTGAAAACGCGGCTGTGCAAGTCAAACAGTTCGGCCGAAGGTTGGGGGGTGAGCGCGGTTTAAACGCGGTGATTCTGTCGGGTAATGCCATACGTGGGGTTGCATTAGGCGTGGGCGTTACGGCAATTGTGCAAACAACCCTGGGTGGGGTGGGCCTTGCCATTGCGGGCGTGCCGTTTGCTGGTCTTTTAAGTGCTGTGATGTTAATGCTGTGCATTGCTCAAATTGGCCCCTCACCTGTCATTGTGCCTGCTGTGATTTGGCTGTTTTGGCAAGGCGATCAAACTGGGTGGGCTATTTTTCTAACGATTTGGGGCGGGTTGACTATCAGTATTGATAACTTTTTAAGGCCAGCTCTTATTAAGCGTGGCGCAGATTTACCCTTGCTTTTGATTTTATTGGGGGTGTTGGGTGGTTTAATGACATTTGGGCTTATTGGTATATTTTTAGGCCCTGTTGTGTTGGCAGTTACTTACACCCTGACTTTGTCGTGGTTACATCAAGAATAGCGTTGCTAAACCTAAAAAAATAAAGAAGCCTAACGAGTCGGTAGCGAATGTAAGCAAAACGGAAGACCCCATGGCGGGGTCTTTGCCTAAACGGGTGCGCACCATCGGCACAATAACCCCCACTGAAGCACCTACCAGCATATTGCAAATCATGGCGGCCATCATCACAAGTGCAATGGCAATTGAGCCTGAAATGGCCCACGCAAAGACAGCCGCAACCAAACTGCCCACTAAGCCCACAAGAAACGTGACTAACATTTCACGCTTAATCAGTTGCCAGATATTTTTACCCGTAATACGGCCTACGGCCAAAGCCCGAATAATCAACGTCATGGTTTGATTGCCCGAGTTACCGCCAATACCCGCAACAATAGACATCAAAAAAGCTAACACCACAATAGCACTGACAGTGCCTTCAAATCGTGACGCGATAAAAGAAGCTGTGGCAGCCGTACAAAGATTAACCAGTAGCCACGGCGCACGATTTTTCAGTGCCATGGTGAGCGGCGCAAAAATATCTTCCTCTTGCATACCTGCGCGTGACAACTCTTGTTCGTCAGAGTCTTCACGAATCACGTCAACCACTTCGCTGATGGTAACGCGACCAATAATACGACCTTGGTCATCGACAACAGGTGAGGACACCAAGTCGTAACGTTCAAACGCACCTGCGGCTTCAGCATCTGAATCAAGTGGGTTGAGTGTTAGATAGTTGGTGCTCATGACCTCTGAAACTTGATTCTCAGGTTCATTTACCAGCAACGATGAGAGCGACAACACGCCCAAAAGTTTATCACCGCGATCAACAACAAAGATTTGATCGGTGTGATCGGGTAACTCGGGTAGACGGCGCAAATAACGTAAAACGACCTCAAGCGAGACGTCTTCGCGCACCCGCACCATTTCGAAATCCATGATGCCGCCGACGCTGTCTTCGGGGTAGCCCAAAGCGGCAATCAGGTGCGCTCGTTCTTCGTCTGTTAAGCCTTTTTGAACTTCAGCAATGACGTCAGGGGGTAAATCGCTGGCGAGATCGGCTATTTCGTCAGCGTCCATATTAACAGTGGCGGCGACCAATTCAGCACGGTTCATTGACTCGATCAGCGATTCACGAACCCAGTCGGCTACTTCAAGCAAGACATCAGCGTTGAACGCCTCATCAACTAACCCCCAAATTAATTGACGTTCATCTTTAGGAAGTGACTCAAGAATGAAGGCAATATCTGCGGGGTGCAACACATTGACCACTGATTGAATTTCGGTTTCGTGCTGGCGGTGCAATAACCCTTCGACTAAGGGTGCTCGATCGTCACCGACTTCTTGGCGGTGAACCAGATCTTCAACGAGCGCATGACGACGCAACAACGCCTGTATTTTAGATAAGGCATGTTGAGCGTCTTCAGGGTCTAGACGGCGAGCGGGCGGGGTGGCCGGTTTCGCAGACGTAGCGTTGTGAATCGTCGCGGGCATAAGTCGGCAGGGTTGGTTTTTAAACCTTTGAATTATGACGCAAAAGCTGATGTAACGTATGACAAGTTTATGATAATGCCCGCTAGAAAAGCGCGTTAAGTCGGTTTAAGCCAACTTTGTGCTAATTTGACCCAATATGTTGCCCCCAGGGGTAAAAGCTGATCATTAAAGTCATACGAGCCGTTGTGCAACATGCAAGGACCCATTCCGTGACCAGCGTCGCGGTGGTTGCCTTCGCCGTTACCTATCCAGACATAGCAACCCGGTAATTCTTGCAGCATAAAGGCAAAGTCTTCAGCACCCATTGTGGGGGTAACGTGGTCGTCAACCTTGTCTGTCCCAACGATTGAGCGCATGACCTCAGCGCAGAAAGCAGATTCTTGAGCGCTATTAATGGTTGGGGGGTAGTTTCGTTTAAATTTCAAAGTGCTCTGACACCCCATTGCCTCACTGGTCAAGCTAACGATGCTTTGCATACGTGACTCAATAAGATCAAGTACATCGTTTGAAAACGTACGAACCGTGCCCACAAGCTGTGCTTGGTTAGGAATCACATTGGTGGCGCTACCCGAGTGAATTTGCGTAATACTCAAAACTGCCGCATCAAGGGGGTGACGGTTACGGGTCACAATGGTTTGTAACGATTGGGCGACCTGCACAGCAGCCATAATGGGGTCTTGGCCAAGATGTGGCATGCCACCATGAGCACCCTTGCCGTCGATGGTGATCCAAAACTCATTGCTTGAGGCCATAATGGGCCCAGTGGTGAGCCCGAACGAGCCGACATCCATACCTGGCCAATTATGCATACCAAAAACCGCTTGCATAGGGAATTTTTTAAATAAACCGTCTTCGATCATTTGTTTGGCGCCCGCACCGCCTTCTTCAGCAGGCTGGAAAATGACATATACGGTACCGTCAAAATCACGGTTTTCAGCTAAGTAGTGAGCCGCATTGAGCAACATAGCAGTATGCCCATCGTGCCCACAGCTATGCATTTTGCCTTCATAGCGACTGACGTGTTCAAAGGTATTGTTTTCTTGCATAGGCAAAGCGTCCATATCAGCTCTTAAGCCAATTGCTCGCCCAGAATCAGTTTTACCCTTAATGATGCCCACAACGCCCGTACCACCCAAACCCCGATCAATCGGTATCGACCAATCAGTCAAGCACTTAGCCACGACATCGGCGGTACGGGTTTCTTGGTAAGCAAGCTCTGGATGGGCATGAATATCACGCCGAATCGCTTTGATGTCGGTTTGCCAACTAAGAAAGGGTTCGAGAAGCTTCAAGGTGACCTCTAGTAATCAATCTTACAAATTCTATTATCAACGCAAACTGAACTTCTGGCACCCATTAACCTTAATCCTATGCCGGTAATAGGCCCAAACCCATACCAGAAAGCCTTTTTAGGGGGTTTTTGTCCACTTTATTTCAGTAAAAACAAGATTCGAGTTTATTTAAACTTGTAAATCCGTCAAAATACGTACTTTGGTCAAATATTTGCATCCTATAACTATGAATCTCGAATCGCTCAAATTGGTCGAGACGTCCGCCTCGAAAATTCGCATCGATACCGGTGCAGAGTTCAATATTGTTATTGAGCCCCATGCGCCCGGTACATTTCGCATTCGTGTGGGTACTGCCAGCGCGCTTGCCAGTGAGCCCGTCTTGACGGGGCGTGATCGGGTACACGCTGACGCTTTGTTAATTCGCCATGAGTCAATCGGTGAAGTACAGGTTCAGTGTTTGTTGGGTCAAGCGGGGTGGTTGCTCACGCAAGGTGAGATTTATTTACAAGTAGATCGCGACCCCTTTTGCATCAAACTGATGCGCCAAGACGAGGTGTTGTTGTCAACAACGCTTGACGGTATGGCGTGTGAAGACGATCGTTGGTGCTTTGGTTTTGATTTGGCTGACACGCACACAATTCATGGTTTAGGTGAAACGGCCGGTGATTTTGATCGTCGGGGCGAGTATGTTGTTTCAGATGACCTCAGTCACCGTGCACTACCCATTGCTTGGTGCCCCCAAGGGCATTGGGGGGTTTATGTCAACACATTGGGCCGGGTCGATCACGATTTAGGCCATACCGAGACCAATATATACGAAATACATGCCGAATCAAAAGTACTCGATTTCTTTTTATTTGCAGGTGACCCTAGCGAAATTCTCAATCAATACACACAACTGACGGGCCGGGCAGGGCAGCCACCACTTTGGGCGATGGGCCCTTGGTTAAAGCAGCCCGAGGGTATATCTATTACCGAAACAATTGAGTTCGTTCAGTCTTTGCGAACGCAAGGCATCTCAATTGATGTAGTTGAATTACGGGGGCCAATGGGTTGGTTATTTAAAGAAACAAGATTGCTCCTTGAGTGGGATAAAACACGCTTTCCCGACGCCAAGCAAGCATTTGACTATTTCGCACGCCAATCAATTCAAGTTTGTTTGCCAACTGCACCTGTGATTGGGGTGGGCACCGACACGTTTGAAGATCTTGAAGATCGAGGTTGGTTACTCGCCCGAGAAAACGGCGAGCCCATTATCTTTCCTGGCCAAGCCATCACGGGCGGGGTTGATTTTGCTCTGCTTGACTTAACCCACCGTGACGTTTACAGACTTTGGGTCGAGCGTCATCGCCAATTGATCGAAGACGGTGTGGGGGCTTTTTCTTGTGATGTGAAGTTTGATTTTCCAGTCGATGTTGCTCCGCGAGGCGAAGAAGCAGCCTCAATCTTAAGTGCACTCTACCCTGCCTTGGTGCGTCAAGCACTCAACGATGCAACTGTAGGGCATAAAGTGCCTATCGAGGCTGTGGTCTTAAGCCACGATTTACACCCAGGCGTGCAACGCTTTGCTTGGCAAGCGTCGCATGCGGTGCCTGATTCTTGGCAAGGTATGGCCCAATCGCTGCGTTTAGCTTTGTCAGCCGGTGACAATGGTATTGCGTCACATGTGCATAGCCTGAAGCTCGGGGCTCAGCACGCAACTGAGGAAGACATCGCACGCCAGTTGCGGTGGTTGGCCATGTCAGTATTTTCAACCAATTTCAGTATTGAAGTGTTTGAAGCCGAGCTGTCTGCCCCAGGGTGGAATGATAAAACCCGCGCCATCGCTGCCCTGTGGTTGCAGTGGCGTTACCGTTTAATTCCTTACGTGCTGGGTCTCATAGAAGACGCTGCTCGCACGGGCGCGCCTGTGCAGCGCAGTATGGCGCTTTCATTTCCTCAAGACGCGCGCGCCCATGCGTGGTCTATGCAATACCTGTTGGGCCCTGCGTTACTGGTCGCACCTATTTTGTCACCCGGTAACAAAATTAAAGTGTATTTACCCGCTAACGAAGCCTGGTGGGACCTAGCCACTGGCTGGCGCTACGAGGGCGGCACAGAGCTTGAAGTCGAGGTCGGTCTTGATTCAATGCCCGTATTTGGTCGCGAAGGGCATATGTTGTGCTTAGGGTTGCCGGTTAACCATACAGGTGAGTTCAATACAGCCCGTTTGCTTGATGAAGTCTGGATGTTCGGCATGCCAGTTCACAACCCGTCTGTCATGCGTAACAAAATTCGTGTCATGCAAATGCAAGGTTCAAGCTATATTAAAGGGCTTGAAGGCCTTAAGATCTTGCCGTCTGAAGGTCTTGAAGTAAAACGCCGTGGCGCAGAGGTGCGTATTTCAAGAGCGCGCTAAGGTGATTTGACAGACGCCTCAGCTCTTGCCATAATAACGGGCTTGGGTCGGTAGCTCAGCCGGTAGAGCAGCGGACTTTTAATCCGTTGGTCGCGAGTTCGAATCTCGCCCGACCCACCAAGTAAATCAATGACTTACGCCACCCTTAACCCCGGTGGCGTTTTCATTTGTAATTCTATGTAA
>Ga0335396_10000745_pt1 | contig 44520 bp, 47 predicted proteins | sample FRY02_FD_205743 | JGI IMG/M metagenome (GOLD analysis project Ga0335396, IMG submission 205743) | Freshwater microbial communities from Lake Fryxell liftoff mats and glacier meltwater in Antarctica - FRY-02 (spades assembly) (version 2) | ecosystem: Environmental > Aquatic > Freshwater > Ice >...
TTATGGAGGATCAACGGGTTATGGTCGCGAGTATCGCCGCGCACTTAATGGAACATGGGGAATTCTTGACCGCGAAGATTGCATCAGCGTAGTAGAACATCTCATCGAAATAGATGTCGCTAATAAAGATCAGATTCTTGTTCGAGGTGGAAGCGCGGGCGGATTTACCGTACTTAATGTTCTCGTGAATTCAGATGTCTTTGCAGCAGGCGCCTCGTATTTCGGAGTGGCCAGTCTTGAGGGACTTGCACTTGATACCCACGACTTCGAATCTCGTTATCTCGATTCGATGATTGGGCCTTATCCTGAGCGCAAAGATCTTTATATTGAGCGCGCACCGATTACACATGCAGAGAATCTAACTTCACCGTTGATTTTATTCCAGGGTCTAGATGACAAAGTCGTACCACCAGATCAATCCCGAGCATTTCGCGATGTCTGTCTCCGTAAAGGTATTAAGCATGAGTATCACGAGTACGTGGGTGAAGGCCATGGTTTCCGCAAGGCTGAAAATCAAATTCATTGCATCGAACGCGAATTGAATTTTTACGGAGAAGTAATCGGCTTCACCCCACGCCTTTAATTGTTTCTCGCTTCGCTCTCCCATAAAAATTGGCCCCACGCTTTGTACGTGAGGCCAATTTGTTGACGCCTGCCCCTGGTGGGAATCGAACCCACTTCTTCACCTACGTCAATAGTGCGCTCTATCCAATGAGCTACAGGGGCAGTAGGTGGAACTTAGACTTTCAGGTATCTACAGTTTTAATTTCATTGCTAGGCTGTGAATAACTCTTCACATGCTAATCTTTGCTCAACGTCAATAGTGCGCTTCATCAGAGCTACAGCAGAAAACCCGCAGAGCAATCTGCGGGTTTTCGATTTTTATGAGAACTTTAAAATAACTTGGTCAAGGCTAAACATACAGATGCGAAAACAAGAAAGTTAAATAAACTTCCATGCGCTATCCGTTAATGATTGCAGTAAGTCCTACTTCTACCATCTGGTTAAGGCTCTGTTCGCGATCTATTGCCGACATTGCCTCATGAGTTACCACGTGATCTGAAACCGTCATAATCCCTAGCGCGCGTCGCTTTTTACGGGCCGCGATGGAATAAAGCGCGCTAGCTTCCATTTCTAAAGCTAAGACGCCATGTTCAATTAAGTGTCGCAGTGCATCGGTTTGATCATAGAAAACATCCATGGATGAGACACCACCGACATGGACTTTAAATTTACTTGCTGCATCAACTGCTGCTTTGAGCAATCGATAGTCGGCGTGGGGAGCGAAATCCAAACCATTGGTCATGCGGCGATTAATTCCAGAATCTGTTGACGCGGTCATTGCAATAATCAAATCTCCAACTTTTGTATGCTCTTGAATTGCGCCACATGTACCGATACGGATGGCGACTTGCACGTTGAAATCTTCAAATAATTCATGAGCATAGATTGATATTGATGGCAGACCCATTCCAGTACCTTGCACCGAGATACGTTCACCCTTATATGTTCCGGTGTAGCCAAACATATTTCTAATTGAGTTGTACTGCTTTACATTCTCAAGATAATTTTCGGCAATCCATTTTGCTCGCAATGGATCACCCGGCAAAAGAATTCTTTCTGCAACATCGCCAACATCTGCGCCAATATGAATACTCATAGCTTTATCGTACAATCACTATTAGGGCAATCGCGGCGAAACCACCAGTAAATCTGATATTTATAAGCTATTTATTTAAATCAATTCGAGGGCGGCAATTGCGCTATCAAAACCCTTATCTTCCTTGCTACCCGCACGCCCGCATCGGGCGATCGCTTCTTCAAGATTGTTGCACATCAGTACTCCAAAGCCGATTGGCTTGGAAAATTTTAATTGCACATCCATGATGCCTCTCGTTACCCCTTGGCAGACATAATCAAAATGAGGAGTTTCACCTTTTAGTACGAGGCCAACTGCCACTACGGCATCGCAGCCCTTTTCGAAGGCCCGCTGTGCCGCTAGCGGAATTTCGAATGAGCCGGGAACATAAATAATTTCAATTATATTTACTTGCCCTGCGGCAAGTGCGCGCTGGGCACCTGCAATTAGATCTTCGCAAATATCTAAGTGCCAACGCGAAGAGATAATTGCAACTTTAGCATTTGGTAGTTTGCGAACTGATATCTCTGGTCTATTTCCGGCCATTTATTGATCCCCTTGCTTATGGGCTAACTCAGTAACCATATGGTGCCCAAGTCGTTCTGCTTTCGTTGAAAGGTACTTCTTGTTAAAACGATTTTGTTCAATCTTAATTGAACGTTGAGTACACGAAATTCCAAGCGCGCGCACTGCCGCTACTTTCTCAGGGTTATTAGTTAGAAGTGTTAACGATTTAAGTCCAAGAGTGCGAATAATTTCGATTGCATCATTCCAGTCTCGTGCATCCACTGGATGACCAAGTGAAATATTTGCATCTACCGTATCTAGCCCTTGGTCTTGTAATTGGTAGGCCTTAATCTTTTCGGCAAGGCCGATTCCGCGACCTTCATGATTGCGTAAATAGATGACATAACCATTTCCATGTTCTTGTATCTCGCTCATAGATTGATCTAACTGTTGGCCACAATCACAGCGCTTTGATCCAAAGATATCTCCGGTTAGGCACTCAGAATGAATGCGCACAATGGGTTGGTCTTGACTATTTCCATATCTGAGTACCGCTTGTTCGCGCTGAGAAACCCCTGAAAAAGAAGATATCTCCCATATTCCATGTTGAGTTGGAAGTTGCGCCCATTGCAGGACTGGAGATTTAAATTCGCTCTGACTTATTACCTTGTTTTGCGCGAAATAACTTTGCAAATCAGCGATTGAAATAACTTGGATTTGGTTTAACTTGGCAAAGTCGGCTAATTCTTTGCCGCGCGCCATTGTTCCATCATCATTGGTAATCTCTGAGAGCAGGGCTGCTGGTGTGGCACCAACTAATTGCGCAAGTGCTACCCCGGCTTCGGTGTGGCCACGGCGATTTGTTAGTCCATTTCGATCGGCTATTAGCGGAAATATGTGGCCTGGTCTAACAAAATCAGTGGGGTGCGCGCTTTGACTTGCCAGAGCCCTTACCGTATTTGATCGCTCAAGAGCGCTAACACCAGTTGTCAACCCATCTTTTGCATCTACTGAAATGGTAAATGCCGTCTTTTTCTTATCTTGATTTCTATCGACCATTAGTGGAAGTTCGAGTGCTCGGGCACGATTTTCGGTAATGGCTACGCACAAAATTCCCGTCGTATGACGCACCATGAAAGCGACTTTTTCGGGGGTAGCTTTTTCGGCAAGGATGATTAGGTCGCCTTCATTTTCTCGGTTCTCATCGTCTACCACGATTAGGAATTCGCCGCGAGCAAAGTTTTCCAGAGCAGTTTTCATAATTGCCCCTTTTGAATTAGGCGCTCTACATATTTAGCCAGAACATCGACTTCAATATTGACTTCGTCTCCAACTTTCTTGCTCGCTAAATTGGTGCGCGCCAGCGTCTCTGGGATTAACCAGAGAGTCAGAATCAAACTTTGATCATTGATTTCTCCGACCGTTAACGAAACACCATCTACGCAGATAGAACCTTGATTGACGATATATCGAACTAGATCTGAGGGAATAAGCAGGTCCAGCTGTGCCGATTTTTCCCCTGGAATTAAATCTGAGACAGTTGCAACGCCATCGACATGGCCCTGCACAATATGTCCACCAAGGCGATCACTGGCTCTAACTGCTAGCTCTAAATTAACTTGGGCTCCTACTTGGATTTTTTGTAAAGAAGTTTTTCGAAGCGTTTGGATCATCACATCTGCAGTGAAAGAGTCAGCTTCGACCGAGATGGCCGTTAAACACACTCCGTTTATAGCCACTGAGTCCCCAACGCAAATCTCTGGCGCTAGAAGTGGCGCCGATAAAACTATTACCGCTGAAGTTTGACCAAAGGTAATTGACTTAACTCGGCCGCACTCGGTAATTAACCCGGTAAACATTTATCCTCCCCGATTTATAAGATAATGGCTTTTGATATTTCCATCGATTACTACCGAAGATAAAAGGGTTAGATCCTGACGATCTGCCAGCGTTTTAATGCCAAGTCCATTAATGAAGTTTTTTCCAGAGCCCAGGAGCATGGGAGCTTGATAATGAATTATTTCATCAATCAAATTTGCTTGAAGTAAGGCGGTGCCTAGCGTTGGTCCAGCCTCAACTAGAACGCTATTAAATTCATTTTCCTTAATTACTTTTATAAAATCATCCATAGATTTACTCTTAATGAAAATGCTTTCTGCCCGCGTGTCATGGATTTGGTAGTTCGGTGGAATTTCCTGTTCGCCAAAAACAATTCGCGCTGGATTTTTTGAGTACTGATTTGCTAATTCGGCAGATATGCGCGGTATCAGGCTTGGATTATCTATTAGTGCGGTATTAGTACCAATTACTATCGCATCACTTTGCCGGCGAAGTACTTGCACATCTGCGCGTGCACCATCGGAGGTAATCCATTGAGAGCTGCCATCGCTGGCGGCAATTTTACCGTCCAGAGTTGTCGCGATTTTCCAAGTAATTAATGGCAATCCGGTGGCAATCTTTTTAAGCCAGGCACGATTTGCAAATTCAACTTCAGGGGTTTTTTGTTGCCGCACGCTAATTCCTGCCTTAAGCAACCGCTCTGCTCCCCCAGCGGCAATTGAAGTCGGATCTGCCACAGCAAAAATGACTTCGGCAATTTCTGCGCCAATAATTGCGTCCACACATGCGGCCGTCTTACCAAAATGATTGCAGGGTTCCAGAGTTGTATAGAGTCGAGCACCGCGTGCACGCGCACCAGCAATTTTAAGAGCAACAATTTCAGCATGATCACTTGAAAAGCCGCGATTGTGATACCCATTGGAAATATTTTCACCATCAGAACTTGTAATGAGTGCACCGACAATAGGGTTTGGCGCAGTTGCCCCTAAAGCGCGCAGCGAGAGTTCATTAGCTAGCGCCATAGCTTCGATGGAATTCATCTCGCCTCCAATCCGGTTTTAACCTTGCTCAAAATACGAGCTACCGGGGGTAGGCAAAAATTATGCGAAAATCTCGTGCATCTGTTATCTCTCATCCGGACTTTAACCGTCGGTCTCAGAATTACACTGAGTCAACCGCAAACTGGCTGTCTGCGGGTCGCGGACTTTAACCGCCGGTTCGAAATTACATCGACCCCGATAACTTAGAACTAAGCCTACTCTACCTGCACAAAGTTTGGCAAAGTTTAGTAAGTCTTACGCGCCATCCGCCAGTGATAGAAATAGAGCGGGGCTGCAATAACAATAGTTGTGAATGATTTAATCATTCCCCTAATAGAACTCCGTACATTGTTATCTTCTTGTTGTTGGCGAATGATCTCGTCTGTCACTCCTGGCTTCATGGGCTCTGGATAAGGATTGCTATAGACAGGGTCCGCAAAAAATATACCTGTCGCGCTATTAATAAAACTGACTACTGCAAAGAGGGTAACAAGTAAGGTGATGAGACAGACCGCATAGAGATAGAGCGATCGCCACCCAATGCGATCCCCCTGAACCACTGGTGCGGCAGCAACTGTTATCACTGCGCGTTTTACCGAGGACTTCTTTGCCACTGCTTTCTTAGCACTTCCCATGGCTTTATCCTCTAGTGGTGGCTCGAAGTTGAAATTGGTTTTTCGTATTCAGTAACCATTCCAATAATGCTAATCATCAAAGTTCCAACGGCTATCAGAGTTAGCCACCAACCAATAATTAAACCAAGACCCGCTAATACCATGCTGGCTCCGACTGGCAGCGGCCACCATGAATGAGGGCTATAGAAACCAAGTTCGCCAGCGCCATCTGAAATTTGCGCATCATCTCTATCTTCGGAAAGAACCACGCCGATACGCTTTTGGGTAAACCAAAGATAGAAACCAACCATAATTGCAAGACAGCCAGCAAGTGCCATGCCGGCAATTCCTACGGCTTCACCGCCAACTTGCCAATAAATGATGGTAAGTAAAAAATAAAAAACACCAAGGCCGTTAAATAGCCGCCAAGAAACTTCCATCTTCTAGTGCCCCTCGGTCTTAATATGCGGATGATGTAAATCAAATGCTGGGCGCTCACTGCTAATGCGCGGCATAGTCAAGAAGTTGTGTCGCGGCGGTGGGCACGTTGTTGTCCATTCAAGAGAGGAACCGTAACCCCAAGGATCATCTACGCCAACTAACGGAGAAGAGCGAGTTATCCAAATATTTATGGCAAATGGAATCATGGAAAGAGCAAGTAAGAAGGAACCAACTGTTGAAACCTGATTCATAAAAGTAAAACCATCAGTCGGCAAATAATCTGAATAACGCCGTGGGAAACCTTTAATACCAAGCCAATGTTGGATTAAGAAAGTTATATGGAAACCAAAAAAAGTCATCCAGAAGTGAATCTTTCCCAGGCGTTCATTTAACATGCGGCCAGTCATCTTTGGCCACCAAAAATAAAAGCCACCAAACATTGCAAAGACTACGGTGCCAAAGAGCACATAATGGAAGTGTGCTACCACAAAGTATGAAGCGGAAACGGCAAAATCTAACGGAGGCGAAGCCAAAATGACTCCGGTTAGCCCACCAAATAAGAATGTTATTAAGAATCCCATAACCCAAAGCATTGGTGTTTCAAATGAAACGCTGCCGCCCCACATAGTGCCAATCCAGTTGAAGAACTTAACACCAGTTGGAACAGCAATTAAGAAGGTCATAAAGGAAAAAAACGGTAGAAGTACTTGACCTGTTGCAAATAAGTGGTGGGCCCAGACCGAAACTGAAAGCGCAGCGATAGCAATAGTTGCAGCAATCAAACCCTTATATCCAAAGATTGGCTTTCGACTAAAGACTGGCAAGATTTCAGTTACGATACCAAAAAATGGCAGCGCAAGAATATAAACCTCAGGATGTCCAAAGAACCAAAATAAATGTTGCCAGAGCATTGCCCCGCCATTTGCTGGGTCAAATATATGTGAACCAAATAAGCGATCGGCTTCAAGTCCGAGAAGCGCTGCAGCAAGAGGTGGGAAAGCTAGTAATACTAAAATTGAAGTTAGAAGCACGTTCCATGAAAAGATCGACATACGAAACATAGTCATGCCTGGTGCTCGCATTGTGAAAATCGTGGTTATAAAATTGACTGCACCGAGAATTGTTCCTATTCCAGTCATTGCAAGACCAACGACCCATAGATCACCACCAATGCCAGGTGAATAAGTTGAACTTGCAAGTGGAGCATATGCAGTCCAACCAAAAGATGCCGCTCCCCCCGGTGATAAAAAACCACCAACTGTCATCAAACCACCAAAAAGAAACAACCAATAAGAGAGCATATTAAGTCTAGGAAATGCAACATCTGCTGCACCTATTTGCAAAGGCATAATTACATTAGCGAAGCCAACAAATAGCGGTGTTGCAAACAGTAATAACATGATTGTGCCGTGCATAGTGAAGATCTGGTTGTACTGTTCGTTACTTAGAAATTGCAAGCCCGGCTTTGCTAATTCACTTCGCAGAAGCAACGCCAATATCCCTCCAACCAAAAACCAAGTAAAAGATGTTATGAGATAGAGATAGCCAATTTTCTTATGATCAGTTGTTGTCAGCCAAGAAACTATGGCTAATCCCTTTTTTGTAGGCGCGATACCTGATGCCGAAATAGATGGTTGTGGAGCATAGGTTGTCATGCGTTACTCGCCTTCAAAGTTTCAAGATAAATTTTATAATCGGCTGGCGTAACCACTTTTACATTAAAGCGCATGCGCGCGTGATCGCGACCGCACAATATATTGCAGTACCCTGGGAAAGTACCCAATTTATTTGCAGTAAATTCAAGGGTGTTTGTCACGCTAGGTAGATTCTGCATTTGAATCATAAAGGCTGGTATCCAGAATCCATGTACTACATCGTTAGAAGTTAGGACGTATCGAACTGACTCGCCTTGGGGAATTACCAATGTAGGCGGTTGCGCAGGTGTTCCAGTGACAATTGCTTTTGCTCCGGCTTCTGGGTAAGTAAATTGCCAAGCCCACTGAGTGCCTTTAACTCCGATTTCATGCATTACTGATGCAGTTGGTTTTTTATAAATTTTACTCTGACTAACAGCGGTGAAGTAGAAAAGAACAGAAATTATGATTAATGGAATGATTGTGTAAGCAATTTCTATTGGAACGTTATATTGAGTCTGTTTTGGAAATTCTGGTGCGCCAACTTTTTTGCGATGGAAAACGGCTGGCCATAAAATCAAAATAAGAGTAAATACGCCGACAACTCCGGCAGCAACCCATGCCCATGACCAGAGTGGTGATGAAATCTCATTAACACTTGTGATGTTATTTTCGTAACCAAGGCCAGAAACCTGTGAACAACTCGTTAGAAAAAGGGCTGGAGAGATAAGGGCAAATACCCGAATAATTTTGGCTTTTTTCCAACCTTGCTCCGACATGGGGCTAAGGATAGAGGGAAAATGGTGCTTACCCCGCAGGGACGAGTACCGTTTAGCGGGTGGGTCGTGTCACAAGAAATTTCCAATCCGAGGCACCCTTGCACCCAAAAGCTAGGGATGTACTTGAGAGCGCCTTTGATATGGGCTGGAGTGATCCAAGAAAACTAAGTACAGAATCGGCTCGGGCGAATCTGCTTCGAAATGAAGCCCTGGAAAGCATTGCAAAGCGTCTAAATTTGCATAGGAATGAAATAGAAATAATTGGCGAACCAAACTTGGGGCACTTTTTATCAATTGGTGGTCTACTCGGCCAATCTAATCGCTTGATTTATAGCGCCATTGACCGCAGTGAAATTATCGCCATTTCTCGCACTCATGAATCGGTGGAATTACCGGTGGATTTATCTGGCCAGATTTCTTTAGTCAAATTAAGAGCTAGCAATCCAAAAGTTGGAGATATTTTTTCACTCCAGTTGGCCAATGGCGAAACTGGGGTTAGCCAGAATACTGGGCAATTAATCGAATCCTGTAATGGGGCTCTTATCGCTTGTGATGCAACTGCCAGCGGGGCGCATTTGCAACTGCCAGAGCGTTGGGACACCGCACTCTTTGATGCACGGTCATGGCACGGACCAAGTGGACTAGCGATTCTTGCAATTCGAAATTCAAAATCATGGAAAAATCCGCTTCCACATATTGGTGCAACTCGAACTCCTAATTCTGTTTCACTGCCATTAACTATTGCCGCAGCCGTTGCGCTAGATGCATGGTGCGAGGAACAAAATTTGGTTTGGGAAAAAGTTCGCGAATTAAATGAGCACTTGCGAAATGAGATAAAGAAGGCGATACCCGATTGCGATATTGCAGGACAATTAGATGAATCTCTCCCCCACTTAATTTCGGCATCCTTTCTTTACTGCGAAGGCGAAGAATTGTTACGCCTCTTAGATGCAGCAGGATTTAGCGTTGATTCGGGTTCGGCTTGTACAGCCGATGATTTGCAACCCAGTCATGTTTTATCAGCGATGGGAGTTCTAACTCAAGGCAACGTGCGCATTACCTTGCCAAGTGATATTACTCGACAAATAATTGATGAATTCCTTGAAGCGCTAGTTCGTGCCGTTACATCACTTCGCAAGCCATGAAAAGCGTGAATTCTTTGGGGGCTCGCTGCCCAAGGCCGATTATCGATATTGCGCGCGCACTTAAAGATCTCCAAATCGGGGATGAAATAACTTTACTTGCCGATGATCCGGCTACTTGGGCCGACCTTCAGGCATGGGCGCGAATGACAAAAAATATCGCGATAAAAGTTAAAACGTGCGAATTCTTAATTACTAAGCGCTCTTAAAGTGCACTGATATTTGCGCGGCAGCACTTTCCCCGTATGCATCAGCAAAACGTTTTACAAATTCATCTTTAGTAAATCGATATTCTTGCGTTCCCTTAGTTTCAATCACATATGTTGCAATCAACGAACCTAGTTGCAAGCAACGTTCGTGGCTAAGCCCCCATGCAAGGCCAGCAATAAAGCCTGATCTAAATGAGTCGCCAACTCCGGTCGGATCTACTTTAGCTTTCTCCTTAGGAACACTTACCTGAAAAAATTCACCGCTATTTGATTCTATTTTTGCGCCATTTGAACCAAGTGTTACAACGCGAAATTTAACTCGGCTCAATATTTCAGCATCGCTCCAAAGCGTTTTCTGCATGGCTAGGGCCAATTCATATTCATTAAGAAAGAGATACGTTGCGCCATCTATTAGCAATTTGATTTCATCCCCGCTCATACGCGCCATTTGCTGCGAGGGATCCGCTGCAAAAGGGATGCCTTGCGTGCGACAGAATTCGGAATAGCGCAACATGGAATCAGGATCATCGGGTGAAATCACCATCATGTCGAAGCGGCCAACTTTATCCATGATTGGTTGCAATTCAATATTACGTGATTCACTCATCGCGCCCGGAAAGAAAGATGCAATCTGATTTAAATCATAATCAGTTGTGACCATGAAGTGTGCGGTGTATAAATCTTTGGAAACATAGACATGTGAAGTATTTACACCATGGCGGGAAAGCCATGCTTCGTAATCGGCCCAATCTTTTCCAACACCGGCAATTAAAATTGGATTTAAACCAAGTACGCCCATGCTAAAGACAATATTTGCCGCACATCCACCGCGACGAACATCGAGTGAATCAACAAGAAAAGAGAGTGAGACTTTCTCTAGCGAGCCTGCCACAAGTGAATCGGTAAATTTGCCCGAAAATGTCATTAAATGGTCAAGGCCAACCGAACCAGCTACAGCTATTTTCATGTAGCGGAGTTAGGGTAAATTTTAATTAATTAAATGAATCGCCACACGCACAAGAACCCTGTGCTTGCGGATTATCGATTGTGAAACCTTGCTTTTCAATAGTGTCAGTGAAATCGATAGTTGCACCCAATAGATATGGATCGCTCATTTTGTCGATGATAACTTTTACCGAACCAAATTCGCGCACGATATCGCCATCCATGTTGCGATCATCAAAATAGAGCTGGTATTTAAGACCAGAACATCCGCCAGGTTGAACAGCTACTCGAAGCGCTAAATCATTGCGATCTTCTTGTGCCAAGAGTGCAGAAACTTTAGCTGCGGCAACATCAGTTAAAGAGATGCCTGTCGCCAAAACCTCACTAGTAATTGTTTCAGTTGTCATCTTCGCTCTCCTTCTCGTTGCTTTTGGTTAAGATTACCATCCCCACTTACCAGCGGCAACCCGAAAAGATGCGACACCGAGCACATTTCTGAGAGAATAGCGCTATGGCATTGCATGACTTATTACTACTGGGTCAAGGTCGCGACCTGACCAGTGAACGAGGCGTTTCGTGCACGGGAGAACTACCCGCAGCAAGTGATACCGATTTGGTTGATCGCGCAAAAATTGCGCGCGCCGCCCTAGGTTCACGTGCGCTAGTTCTGGGACATCACTATCAAAGAGATGAAGTATTTGCTTTTGCCGATATAGCAGGTGACTCATTTAAATTAGCGCAATCGGCTGCCTCGCAATCTAGCGTTGAGTATATTATTTTCTGCGGCGTTCACTTCATGGCCGAGAGCGCCGACATTTTAACTTCTAAAAACCAAAAAATAATTTTGCCAGACCTTGCTGCCGGCTGCTCTATGGCAGATATGGCGAATGAGAATCAAGTAAATGAATGCTGGAAAGTTTTAGAAGAAATTGGTGTTGCAAATAAAACGATACCAGTGACTTATATGAATTCTTCGGCTGCAATTAAAAGTTTTACCGGCGAACATGGTGGCACCATATGCACCTCATCAAATGCTGAAAAGGCAATGCGTTGGGCACTTGAGCAAGGTGAGAAAATATTGTTTATACCTGACCAACATTTGGGTCGAAATACTGCGGTGCTTTCACTTGGTTTAGCGCTTGAAGATTGTGTTTTATGGAATCCATGGAAACCGATGGGGGGCTTAACTTCGGCGGAGATAAGAGGCGCCAAAGTAATTTTATGGCGTGGCCACTGCTCAGTTCATGGTCGTTTCAGCGTTGAATCAGTTAATGAGATTCGCGCAAAAGTCCAAGGCGTACAGATTCTGGTCCATCCAGAGTGCCCACACGAGGTTGTCAAAATCGCCGATCAGGTTGGTTCAACTGAAAAAATTATTCAAACCGTAACTAACTCCCCCGCTGGTTCGAAATGGGCAATCGGAACTGAGCTTAATATGGTCCAGCGCCTTGCAAAAAATAATCCCGATAAAGAAGTTTATTTCCTCGATAAAAATATCTGTTATTGCTCCACAATGAACCGGATTGATCTTCCGCACTTAGTCTGGGCCATGGAATCACTGGTAAATAACCATGTAGTAAATCAAATCCAAGTCGACGATGAGGTTGCCAAATATTCCAAAATAGCCTTAGAACGGATGCTGGCTCTATAGTTATCGCTATGACAACAAATGATTCAACTGGTGGCAAAGGTCGCCCCACGCCAAAACGTAAAGAGTCAGAATCCAAGCGAGTAACTTCATCTTTAGCCCCCATTACGACGAAGGATGAAAAAGCTAAAGCCAAAGAGGCAGAGCGTCATGCTCGTGCAATTAATCGCATCGCTTACCTACGCGGAGATGAAAACGCTCTACCTGCTCGTGACCGTGGACCCGCCCGTCGCTTTGTTCGAACCTACGTAGATTCACGCAGGTCTGTTGGCGAATATTTCTTGCCAATTATTTTCGTTGTTTTGATTCTAACAATAATTCCAATTCCGGCTGTGCAATTTGCTTCAATTGCGCTGATGTATTCAGTGCTACTAGTTGCTGTAGTAGATGGAATTTTTTTAGCGAAACGCGTCAAGAAGGAGGTTGCACAAAGATTCCCTGACACCAATACAAGGGGCCTAGGAATGTATGCGTGGTTGCGTTCAACCCAGATGCGCAGATTACGCGCACCTAAACCACAAGTAAGCGTAGGAAATAAGAACTTCTAAGGTCTGGTCTTTGGGCTTTCATTCTTTTTAGGATCGTACTCTGGCAATTTACCTAGCGCACCATCAATTGCTTTCATAGTATCTGCTGAAAGTTTCACGCCAGCGGCTTTAACATTTTCCTTAACCTGTTTAGGAGTTGTAGCACCCATAATTGCGCTAGAAACATTGGGGTTCTGCAACACCCATGCGATAGCAAGTTGTGACATGGATAACCCAGCCTTGTCGGCCACTGGTTTTAATTTCTGTACAGCCGTTAGAACATCATCGCGCATCCAACGAGAAATCATATTCGCACCGCTCTTTTTATCTCTTGCGCGCGAGCCGGCAGGGACTTTCTTGCCCGGTAAATACTTTCCAGTTAAAACACCTTGCGCGATCGGAGACCAAACAATTTGCCCGATGCCTTCCTTAATCGAAAGTGGGACAACTTCGGCTTCAATAACGCGCCACAGAGCGGAATATTGTGGTTGGCTAGATACGAAGCGGTTATAACCGCGGGCATCTTGAATTTTTAACGCTTGGCTGATTTGGCTGGCATCCCATTCTGAAAAACCGATGTAGTGCACTTTGCCACTGCGTATCAAATCATCAAATGCGCCCAGAGATTCCTCAAGCGGAGTTTCGAAATCAAAGCGATGCATTTGGTACAGGTCGATGTGATCCGTTTTCAATCTAGCAAGGGATGCATTACATGATTCGATAATGTGCTTGCGCGATAAACCGCGATCATTTTTACCTGCACCCGTTGGCCAATAAACCTTGGTAAATAATTCATATGATTCGCGTCTAATGCCTTTGAGCGCTTTACCTAAAACAGTTTCAGCCTTAGTCCCAGCATAGACATCTGCAGTATCAAAAGTTGTTATACCTTCTTCGTAGGCCGCCTTTACACATTTGATCGCCGCTTCAGATTCGACTTGCGAGCCGTGAGTAATCCAATTACCGTAAGAAATCTCAGAGACAAACATTCCTGTACTGCCTAAGCGGCGATATTCCATTTGGTACTCCTGCTTTCTAAGGCGCTCAAAATTATAATTATAGAGGACGCGCGCCGAGTTGCCAATTCTTAGCCCTTGTGGTTTGGTTACCCCACAACTTAATAGGCAATTAATTAGGGGAAGTTCGGTGCAATTCCGACACTGACCCGCAACCGTAAAATTAGCAATTTTTATTGCTAACTAAGTCGGATTACCTAATTAGAGGCTAAGAAATGACAACTACCCGCCGAGGTTTGCGGGGCGTAGTCCAAAAGTTTCGTCGTGCATTTTCAAGCGACATTGCAATTGAGCTACCCCGTGAGACTCCTGTTTTTTGAGAGGCTCTACAGAAAATGAAAAAGATTAATTATCTAATAACAGCAATTATTTTAATTTCCACATCACTTGTAATAATTCCTACAAGTAGCGCGGCCGAAAAGGGATACCGCTATTGGGGATATTTTCAAGCAGCTCCTGGTAAAACTATCTGGACCGCAGCAATGACTGGGCCAACCGTTGATGTCGCAGATGGTTCGGTTGAGGGCTGGGTATTTACATTCTCGGGCGGCTCGGTAAAAAGCGCGGCCCAGCCAAAAACTGCGCCTTCCTTTGCAAAAATTTGTAAGGGCGTAAAAGCCGAAGTAGATACAAAACGAGTAGCTCTAGTTATCGATTTTGGTGCGCGAGCTTTGAAGCCCAAGGGTGAAAAGATTCCGAAATCAATTACCAAATGCATAACTACTGCAAAAGAATCGGTAGGCGCTGATATTTTGGGAATGGCGTTGAAAATTCGTGCAAGTGCATCTGGTTTTATTTGTGGCCTAAATGGTTATCCAGCCAAAGAGTGCGGAGTTGAAATTCCAACTCCTAAATCACTCATTCCTAAAACATAGAATAAATTTATGAAATTGATGCCGCACCCATTAACTTGGTGGATCTGGTCGATTGCACTGGCAATTGGAATTGCCCGGAGCAATAGTTTGGCCATCTCCCTTAGCGTTGTGGGTGTGGCATCACTTGTTGTTCTTCAAAATCGTGAAGATGCACCGTGGGGGGAAAGTTTTAATTGGACACTCAAAGTTGCCGCATTTGTTATTTTAATGCGCGTATCAATTGGCGTACTGATAGGTGTTCCGATTCCTGGCACAAAAATCTTAACGCTCCCCATTTTACCGCTTCCTACTTGGATGCCAGGTATTCGAATTGGTGGGACGGTAACTTTAGAACGACTTACCTCAACTTTGCATGAAGGAATTCTGCTGGGATCAATTATTGTTATTTGCGGTGCTGCGGCTTCACTTACCAGCCCACATAGGCTGCTTCGCGTTTTGCCTGTAATGATTTATGAATTTGGTGTTGCCGTTGTTATTGCAACGAGCGTCTTGCCACAATTAGTTGCAAGTCTTTATCGAATTCGTCAAGCACAGAAGTTGCGTGGGCAAGAACTGCGTGGATTATCTTCTTGGAAAAAAGTTGCGATTCCATTACTAGAAGAGGCGCTAGCAAGGTCTCTTGATTTAGCCGCGGCTATGGATTCGCGCGGTTATGGCTTTAGTCGCAAGCGTTCAAAATATCGTCCAACACCTTGGTTAGTTACCGATTCGCTTATTGCGATCGCTGCGCTTATCACGCTCTTTTCTTCGTGGTCTCTAATTTTTGCTGCTGGGCTGCCGCTTGTCTTACGTACGAGAACGTTGGTGACCAAATGATCCAATTTTCAAATGTATCTCTTACATATCCCAACTCGACTCGGACAATTTTAGATGGATTGAATTTAACAATTAAGGAAGGTGAACTTGTATTGGTTATCGGCCCAACAGGTTGCGGTAAATCATCGCTATTGCGGCTAATAAATGGGCTTGTCCCCCATCACACTGGTGGAATATTATCCGGTGATATTTGCGTCGATGGAATCTCGACTCAATTAGTTAAACCCGGCGGGCTTGCACACCTAATTGGAATTGTTGGGCAAAATCCACTCAATGGTTTTGTTAGCGATACCGTAGAAGAAGAATTGGCTTTCGCAATGGAAGCCCTAAATATAGCGCCAGATGTTATGCGCAAGCGAGTGGAAGAAGTGTTAGACCTACTTAGTTTGTCGCAGTTGCGGGCGCGTTCAATTGCTACCTTAAGTGGCGGTGAACAACAAAGAGTCGCAATTGGCAGTGCCTTAGTAATGCACCCTAAAATTTTAGTTTTAGATGAACCAACTAGTGCGCTTGACCCGATTGCAGCCGAAGAAGTTTTATCAATACTGCATCGTTTAGTGCATGATCTAAGTTTGACAGTAGTAATTGCTGAACATAAATTGGAACGCGTTATTCAATTCGCCGATCGCATTGTTCATATCAATGGCGCAGGGGAAGCAATCGTTGGTTCACCGCAGGAAATTCTTAAAACTTCGCAAATAGCGCCACCCATAGTTCATTTAGCCAGAGCTCTTGGGTTAAAAGATATTGCCTTAAGTGTGCGCGAGATGCGTCGCATGACACAGGATTTTAGAAATCAAAATTTCCTAACACCTGATTCTCAAATAATCGAATTTGGATCAACTTTAATTTCGGTAAAAGGCCTTGAAATTTCTTATGGGCAGAAATTTGCACTTCTTCCCACAAATACGAGTATAAGAGAAGGCGAAATTGTCGCCGTAATGGGGCGCAACGGAGCGGGTAAGAGTTCGCTTCTGCGCGCAATCGCTGGCGTAATTACTCCAAGTAAAGGCGGCATTGATTTGCTTGGTTCTAATCCATTAACGCTAAAGGGCCGAGAGCGCCGATCGCAAATTGGTTTTATTCCGCAAGAACCAAGTGATCTCTTGTATGGCCAAAGTGTTGCGCAAGAATGCAAACAAGGCGATAACGATAATGAAATCGATTCGGGTAAAACTTTTGAAGTTTTAAATCAATTAGTCCCCGGAATTTCACCGCATACACATCCCCGCGATTTATCAGAGGGCCAACGTTTGGGCCTTGCTTTAAGTCTTGTTCTTAGCGCCAACCCTAAAGTTTTGATTCTAGATGAACCAACCCGCGGCCTTGATTACCAAGCTAAAGGTGCTCTGATTAAAACGCTGATTAATTTTGCTCAGCTTTATAGACGCGCGATAATTATCGCAACTCATGATGTAGAACTGGTGGCAGAACTTGCTACGCGAGTTATTTTTATCGCTGATGGTGAGATTGTTGCTGATGGACCAACCATTGAGATCTTGCTTTCATCCCCGGCATTCGCCCCACAAGTTGCCAAGGTTATGGCGCCGCAACCTTGGCTAATTGTAAAAGATGTTATTGATGCAATTGCGAGAAATCCATAAATGCTTACACCAAATATAATCACATTTTCGTTGCGCAATCGCGCGATTTTAGCCTTTGCTTCTGCAATAAGTATGGCTGGTTTCATGTGGCCATTTTTTTATTCAGGCAAAGAAAATGAACTTCCGAAAACCCAACTTTTCTTCTGGTTCGCAATAGCGCTTTCGGCCTTACTAGTTCTAGCTGAAATAAGTTCGTCGAGCATGGATGCTAAATCGATTGCACTTCTGGGAGTCCTGGCAGCGCTCATCGCTGCACTCAGGCCGCTTGGCGCAGGTGTTGCCGGAATCGAACCGATGTGGTTTGTTTTGATTTTGAGTGCCCGCGTCTTCGGTGCATCCTTTGGTTTTATTCTCGGTTTACTTTCCATGTTTGTTTCAGCCTTAATTACTGGGGGTTTTGGTCCTTGGCTTGGGTACCAAGTATTCGCTGCGGCTTGGATTGGTTTAGCCGCAGGCGCACTACCGCAAAAAATTGGAAAGTGGAATTTGCGCGGCAGAAGCGAGATTGTTTTGCTGGTGGGTGCAAGTATCGTTTCTGCTTTAGCTTTTGGCGTGCTTATGGATTTATCGATTTGGCCATGGGCGCTAGGCATGCAGACCCAACTTTCATTTATTTCTGGAGGCGCTCTGGGTGAAAATATTTCGCGCTTTATTTATTTTCATTTTGCTTCAGCCATGGCTTGGGATATTCCCCGGGCAATTTTTACTTCAATACTCGTGATTCTTACCGCTCCTGCGGTATTAACTGCCCTTAGGCGCACCAAAGTGCGTGCAGCCTTTCTTACTCCGATTGAATTTGTCACAAAATAAAAAGTCGCTCAACGTACATGTGAGGCAACGAAGGGCAACTTAACAACTTGCGCCTTTGATTCACGTCCGCGCACATCAATGATTACTTCATCACCAATCTGCACAGAGGTGGAAAGTAGAGCCAACGCAATTCCATTTTTGAGTGTGGGAGAAAACGTTCCACTAGTTACTTGACCTAAAACTTCACCTTCCGCATTTTTAACGTTCATGGCAGCGCGTGGAATTGCCCGATCTAAAGATTTTAAACCGTAGATGCAACGATGCGGACCGCTCTCTTTTTCTGCACGCAGTACCGGTGCCGCAATGAAATCTGCTTTCTTCCAACCAACGGCCCACGAAGCACCTGCTTGTACGGGTGAGATATCTAAAGAAAGTTCGTGCCCGTGTAATGAGTAACCCATCTCAGTTCGCAGAGTGTCGCGCGCACCCAAGCCACATACAACTCCGCCTAGTGGAGTAATCGCTTCGACTAGTGCATCCCAAACTTGCGGGGCCTTTGACCAAGTTGGCAGTAATTCAAAACCGTATTCACCCGTGTATCCGGTCCGGCAGAGAATAATGTCGGCGCCACCAATATTTTGATGAGAAAAACTCATGTAATCAATCTCGGTATTAATTCCAAAGGTGGCTAAAACTTGCGCACTTTTTGGTCCTTGCAAGGCGATGACGCCATAAGATTGGTGCAAATTAAGAACTTCAATATCTGATGGTGCATGAGATTTTAGTACTGCAACAACATCGGATGTATTCGATGCATTAGGTATGAGAAAGAAATCAGTTTCGCTATTTCTATAAACAATTAAATCATCAACCACTCCACCTTGCGATGTACAAAGCATCGAATACTGCGCCATGGAATCAGTAATGCGATTTAGGTCATTGGTTAATATTCGATTTAGAAATTCAAGTGCGCCAACTCCTTTAACCGATACTTTTCCTAAGTGTGAAACATCAAATATTCCCACCGTTTGGCGCACCGCAGCATGTTCGGCTAAAACACCCGCACCTGGGTATTCAATCGGCATCAACCAGCCACCGAAATCGGCCATTTTGGCATTTAGAGCTAAATGTTTCTCGGCAAGGGGTGAATTTTTCATTGTGCACAGCCTATCGATTTTTCTATTACTCTAGCCCAATGGCTACTAGCGAATCTATCAAGATTAATCTATCCAACGGAATCGTTAAAGACGAATTATTAGTAATCGGTCTTGCCTCTACCAATGAAAAAGGTGGGATAGCAATTGAAGCGGGTGATTTTGCCCTCGATTCAAAAACTTTAATAGCAACACTTTCCGATATGGGCGCAACCGGCAAAGCTGATGAAGTTATTCGAATCCCTGGAATCGCTGTGCGTGTAATGGTATTTACTGGGCTTGGAAAGAAAGTACCAAGCTATAGCCACGAAACTTTGCGTCGCGCAGCAGGCGCTGCAGCTAGATCAATTGCAGGTACGAGTTCCGCAACTTTTGCGCTCCCAGTTCCGAATATCGCCGCAGTTGGCGCCATAGCCGAAGGTGCTGGACTAGGCGCATATTCTTTCACACAATTTCGAGCTTCAACAAAGGCCGATCATAAATTACCACTCGGCGCAATTACTGTTTATACAACACTTGCTGAAAAGAGCGAAGCCAAAGCTGCAGCAAAGCGTGCAATGGTGATTGCAAAGTACACACATTTAGCGCGCGATTTAATAAACATGCCACCAAGTCATTTGACTCCAGATTCTTTTACTAAAATTTTAAAGACCGCAGTTAAATCTGCTGGTGGCACTAAGTCCGGACTTCGTATTTCTATTCTTAATGAAACACAATTAAAGGCCCAAGGTTTTGGCGGCATCATTGGTGTTGGTCAAGGTTCGGCTAATCCGCCCCGTTTATTGCATATTTCATATACGCCGCCGAAACCAAAGAAGCGTTTTGCTTTTGTCGGGAAAGGAATCACTTTCGATACTGGCGGGTTAGCACTTAAACCAGCCTTAGGTATGGAAGCGATGAAGTCAGATATGAGCGGTGCTGCCGCAGTCTGCGCCGCCACGATTGCAATTGCAGCGCTAAAGCTACCGATTGCAATTGAAACTTGGGCACCACTTGCCGAAAATATGGTGAGTGATAAAGCAACACGACCATCTGATGTCATTACAATTTTTGGTGGCAAAACAGTAGAAGTATTAAATCCTGATGCAGAAGGTCGCTTAGTTCTGGCAGATGGATTAATGAAGGCACAAAAATCTAAAAATAAACTAGACGGAATTATCGATGTTGCAACGCTGACAGGTGCTCAAGTTGTGGCCCTTGGAACGCGCACTAGCGCCGTTATGACCAATAACGATGAATTTCAAAACCAATTCCTTGAAGCTGCAGCCGATAGCGGAGAAAATTTCTGGCCAATGCCACTTCCCGAAGAATTGCGGGCATCCCTTGATTCACCAGTTGCAGATCTTGCAAATATTGGAGAGCGAATGGGCGGGATGTTGGTTGCAGGTTTGTTCTTGCGCGATTTTGTAAATCCAGAATTGCCTTGGCTACATCTCGATATTGCGGGACCTGCATATAACCAAACCAAGGCACACGGGTACACCCCCGTCGGTGGAACCGGAATTGCCTTGCGCTCGCTGCTTGTTTTAGTCGAAAATTCGTCAGTTCGTTAATAGCCCGCGATGCTGGCAAGATAGGGCAGGTAAGTTTTAAGTATTGATAGCGAAGGGGCTTTTAAGTGTCGCAATTCGATCTAGTCATTCTTGGTGGCGGTAGCGGTGGTTATGCCTGCGCCCTTCGAGCATCCCAACTTGGTTTGAGCGTGGCACTGATTGAAAAGGACAAACTCGGCGGTACTTGTCTGCATTATGGATGTATCCCAACTAAGGCGCTCTTGCACGCAGGCGAAATTGCCGATGGCGCACGCGATGCCAGCCATTTCGGAGTTAACGCGCAATTTCTTTCGATGGATATGCCTGCAGTAAATTCTTACAAAGATGGTGTTATCGCCCGATTATACAAGGGTTTGCAGGGTCTAGTTAAATCTAGAAATGTAACTTTCATCGAAGGTACTGGGCGACTTATTTCTAACAACAGCGTTGAAGTAAATGGCGAAAAAATTACCGGAAAAAATATTGTGCTGGCAACTGGTTCATATGCAAAATCACTTCCTGGTCTTGAAATTGATGGCACAAAAGTTATCACTTCCGAAGATGCTACAAAATTAGATTACGTGCCAACGCGCGTTATTGTTTTAGGCGGCGGTGTAATTGGTTGCGAATTTGCATCAGTCTGGAAATCCTTCGGTAGTGAAGTCACAATTATTGAAGCGCTGCCCCACTTAGTCGCTCTTGAAGATGAGAGTTCGAGCAAGGCGCTAGAGCGCGCATTTAGAAAACGCGGTATTAATTTTGAATTAGGAACACGCTTTAAATCTGTGGCTCATACCAACGATGGTCTCACGGTGACGCTCGAAGATGGTAAAACTTTTGATGCAGACCTGCTTCTAGTCGCCGTTGGTCGTGGACCGGTTTCAGAAAATATTGGTTATGAAGAACAAGGCATCACTATGGAACGCGGATTTGTTTTAACCGATGATAAATGCCGCACAAATATTGCAGGAATTTGGGCAGTTGGCGATTTAATTCCAACTTTACAGTTAGCCCACGTAGGTTTTGCTGAAGGTATTTTAGTTGCCGAAGAAATCGCAGGTTTAAATCCGCGGCCAATTAACTATGACGGAGTTCCGCGTGTTACCTACTCAGAACCTGAAGTAGCATCCGTTGGTTTAACTACCGCACAAGCAAAAGAGCGCGGACATGATGTTGTTGAATTAAGTTATGACTTAGCCGGCAACGGTAAAGCACAGATCCTGCGTACCGCAGGTAGCATCAAGCTTGTTTCGCAAAAAGATGGTCCCCTCCTTGGAATACATATGGTCGGTGCGCGCGTCGGCGAACTTTTAGCTGAAGCCCAACTAATCTTTAATTGGGAAGCATCGGCTGCCGACGTTGCACCACATATCCATGCCCATCCCACGCTTTCCGAAGCAATGGGTGAGGCGCACATGGCACTTGCAGGTAAACCGCTTCACGCACACGGATAACGGAGAGAAAATAAATGACATTTTCATTGAGAATGCCAGCACTTGGCGAAAGCGTTACCGAGGGAACTGTTACGCGTTGGCTAAAGGCCGAAGGCGAGCAGGTCGCAATCGATGAACCACTCCTAGAGGTTTCAACAGATAAAGTAGATACCGAAATTCCTTCCCCTGTTGCAGGTGTATTACAAAAAATTCTTGTTGCAATTGATCAAACGGTTGCAGTAGGTACAGAACTTGCAATCATTGCTGATTCTGGAACTACTACAAAACCTGTTGCAGCCCCAGTTGTTGCAGCCCCAGTTGTTGCAGCCCCAGTTGTTGCCAGTTCTGGCACAGTAATAACAATGCCAGCCCTAGGCGAAAGTGTTACCGAGGGAACTGTTACTCGTTGGTTAAAAAACATTGGCGATAGCGTTGGTATTGATGAGGCACTCCTTGAAGTATCAACCGATAAAGTAGATACCGAAATTCCGTCCCCTGTTGCTGGAACTCTTCTCGCCATCGATGTTGCAATTGATACAACCGTTCCAGTTGGTGCACGTCTTGCTTTAATCGGTACAAGTGAATCCTCTGCTGCTACACCAGTTGTAAGTGCACCAGTTGTAAGTGCACCAGTTGTACCAGTTGTAAGCGCACCAGTTGTAAGTGCACCAGTTGTAAGTGCACCAGTTCTCCAGCATAGCGATGCTTATGTGACTCCAATAGTTCGCAAATTAGCTAGTGAACTTGGCGTAGATCTTGCAACTGTAAAAGGCAGCGGTATTGGTGGGCGAATTCGCAAAGAAGATGTACAAGCGTTTACAAAGCCCGCAGCACCTGCCGCTGTAGTTGCAACAATACCTGCCGCTGTAAAGAGTTCTGCAGCACCAGTTTCTATTTCGCCACTTCGTGGAACTACTGTGACTATGTCTCGCCTTCGAAAAGTTATTGCTTCGCGTATGGTGGAATCCCTTCATATAAGTGCGCAACTCACAACCGTTATCGAGGTAGATGTAACAAAGATTGCCCGTCTCCGCGATAGGACAAAAGAAGCTTTTGAAACACGTGAGGGTGTCAAACTTTCGTTCATGCCATTTTTTGCAGTTGCAATCTGTGAAGCGCTAAAACAACATCCGGTTTTGAATTCATCGGTTGAAGGCGACCAAATTACTTATCATGCTGCTGAACACCTAGGAATCGCAGTTGATACAGAACGTGGTTTATTAGTTCCAGTCATGCACAATGCCGGAGACTTAAATATTGGTGGCATTGCTCGCAGAATCGCAGATTTAGCCGAACGCACACGCAATAATAAAATAACTCCAGATGAATTAGGTGGCGGAACATTTACTTTGACCAATACTGGCAGTCGTGGTGCGCTATTTGATACACCAATTATTAACCAACCACAGGTTGCAATCTTGGGTCTTGGCGCAATTGTTAAGCGTCCAATGGTTCTTAAGAGCGAAGACGGGGGCGAAACAATCGCAATTCGTTCAATGGTTTATTTAGGTCTTTCATATGATCATCGCGTTGTTGATGGCGCCGATGCTGCGCGTTTTTTAGTAACACTAAAAGAGCGTCTTGAAGGCGGCGCTTTCGAATCTGATTTAGCTCTCTAATGCCAGTTCCACAACGCATTGCCGTTTCTGGCTCCTCTGGATTAATTGGGAGCGCACTTGTCGGACATTTAAAGAGTGAAGGCCACACAGTGCAAAAACTTGTTCGCCGCGTTGCACTTGCCCCAGATGAAATTCAATGGGATCCCAAGACTGGTGTTGTTGATTTGATCGCCCTTGAAGGTGTTAACGCAGTGGTTCACTTAGCCGGTGTTGGTGTCGGTGATAAACGATGGACCAAGAAATTTAAAAGCGAAATTCTAAATTCAAGATTATTAGGTACAACTGCAATTGCTAAAGCTGTTGCCGACATAAAACCAGAAGTATTTATTTCGGCAAGTGCCATAGGTTGGTATGGCGATAACGGAAATCGTCTGGTTGTAGAAAGCGATAAATCTGGCGATGATTTCCTTGCCGCCGTTTGTCGCGAATGGGAAGGCGCAGCCGATTTAGCTGGCGATGTTCGCACAGTGAAACTTCGCACAGGATTAGTTCTAGATCCAACAGGTGGAGCCCTTGGAAAAATGCTGCCGCTATTTCGATTTGGAATTGGTGGAAAAATAGGAAACGGTAAACAGTGGTGGTCGTGGATAACTTTGCACGACCAAATTAGAGCAATAGTTTTCGCACTCGAAAGCAAAATCTCTGGACCAGTTAATGCAACTTCGCCAAACCCTGTAACAAATCAGGAATTTACTGCTGGATTAGCTCGCGCCTTACATCGTCCAGCGCTATTTCCAGTTCCAGCCATCGCGCTTCGAATTGCAATGGGCGGATTTTCATCGGAGGCTTTAGGCTCCAAGAAAGTTATGCCACAAGTATTAACAGATGCCGGATTTACTTTTGATTATCCGCATATCGCCCCTGCGTTAGCGGTCTTAGTTCAAGATTAATTGCGCAGCAAGGCGGCCTGAAAAAAGTGCACCTTGCTGCGAAGGAACCATTCGATGATCTCCAGCAATAAAATGGCGATCGCTTAACTTAATACTTTGGGAAAGTGCTCTTCCAACACTTTGAACTGGCAGTGCGGCCGGAATTTCATATTTAGTAATAGAGTTGTATCTGGCTCCCCTATTTTGCGCATCTATAACTAACCGACCAGTTCCTGATGGGTTCTCAGTGGCGCTGTGATACCAAGTAATACAGCCAGCCATTCGTGGCAGTTCATGCAGTCCTAACAATTGATTACCTGTAATGGCATCAGTTGCCACCAAAATTTTGTCGGCGGTGTAGTCGCCATTAGCTGTATGCACAACGCTGCCATTAATTCGATCTACCCGAGTGTTATATTCAATATTGGAAACTCTTTTGGCTAACACATTTGAAAGTTGAGCTACCCCAAGGCGAGGTATACCAACGCAACCATTTACAAAACTCTTAATTATCAAATGTCCGTAGCCAGCATCAACCTGATCAGGGTCAGTAAGAAAAACACCTTGCAAGAATGGCCTTAACACCTTTTCATAAGTTGTGCCACAACGATTAAGTGCAGCAGCAATTGATTCTTCAGTTTTTGCACCCGCTAAAATAAATCTCAATAAAGAAATTTTTTCCGTGATAGATCCGATGTGACACGGCCATCTGGGCGATCTGAAGATTCAAGGAGCGTAACTGCAACTCCTGCGGCTTGGCAATGAATTGCCGCATTTAATCCAGCTAGACCAGCACCAACAATTAAGGCCTCAGAACTCTTAGCCACTTGCGCTAGCCGCAATTTCTTTTTTAAAGTTTCGGTAATTAACGATTTTGCAACTTGGATGGCCACCAAACCTTGCCACCAATATCGTAGACAAGCGCTGGCACAAGAATCGTGCGCACAATCAAAGTGTCGACTAGAACTCCAAAAGCGACTGCAAAACCCAATTGAGCCAAGAATACTAGCGGTAAAATTCCAAGAACTCCAAAAGTTGCTGCCAAAACTATTCCAGCCGAAGTGATTACACCACCTGTAACCGTTAAGCCCTTTATTACACCAGCCCGAGTTCCAATTTTGGCACTCTCTTCCCGAACCCTTGTCATTAAGAAAATGTTGTAATCAATGCCGAGTGCAACAAGAAAGATGAATACAAAGAGTGGGAATGAGGTATCTGCGCCTTCAAAGTGGAAGATATGCTGGAAAACCAATTGGCAGACACCTAGCGTTGCAAAGTAGGAAAGCACAACGGTAAGCAGCAAAAGAATTGCCGAAATTACACTGCGCAGTAATAGAGCTAAAATAATTGTAATGAGAAATAATACAATTGGAATAATTGTTCGGTTATCACGATTTGAAGCAACATCTACATCAAAATTAACTGCAGTAGAGCCTCCCACAAGAATCGCAGCATCAATTGTATGCACGCCTTGGCGTATCAGTGGAATCAAATTGCGCGCTTCAGTAGAATCTGGATTAAGCGAAAGTGTTGTATCTAAAATTACATAGCCAGCTACTACCTTTATCTCAGGTTTTGGTTGGCCAAAGATTATTGGTGACACGCGTCGTGGTTCCACCGATGCGACGCCTTTTATGCCCATAAGTGCCGCGCTTACTTGGGCAATCTGATTTTCTTTTATTACAACTTCAGTTGGTTGGCCGGCACCCCCTGGGAAATACTCACCCAGAAGTTTTAAACCGACAACTGAATCTTGTTTTTTGGTAAAGGCATCGGCGGTAGATAATCCTTTTGCTTGCAGCGTTGTCGAAAATCCTGCAAATACGATTAACACAACGGCAGTAACTATCCATAATTGACGCGGGCGTTTGGCAACGCTTTCTCCAATTTTTGCCCATGCGCCTTCTAGTTGCGCGTTGGCGTCATCAAAGCGCGGGATGCGTGGCCAGAAAATCCAGCGCCCAAAGGCGACTAGTAGCGCTGGTAAAAAAGTCAGAATGACGAGCATTGATGCGGCAATTCCAATTGCGCCAACTGGTCCAAGTCCGCGATTATTTGAAAGATTACTTAGTAATAAAACTAGCAGACTAACAATGACAGTTGAACCCGATGCAAGAATTGGTTCAAATACACCCTTGTAAGCCGCTTTCATTGCAGCAAAGTGCGAGGAATAGTGGTGCAACTCTTCGCGATAACGAGAAATAAGTAAGAGCGCATAATCGGTGGCCGCACCTAAAACAAGCACAGATAAAATTCCTTGTGACTGTCCACTTAAGTCGATCAGATTATTTTTAGCCAAAATATAAACAATTCCACCGGCAGTAGATAAGGCAGTTACTGCGGCAAAGAGTGGGATTATCCAAAGAACTGGTGATCTGTAAACAATAATTAAAATAATTGAAACAACGCCTAAGGTTGTCAGCAAGAGCGTGGAATCAATTCCATCGAATGCACCGAAAAGATCGCCGAGTAGTGCGCCAGCACCCGTTACATTTGAAGTAAATCCATTGGCTTTACCATAACTCGCTGCATCTTCGCGCAGAGTTTTGATAATTTCCGGCAATACCGGTTTGTCATTTGGCAACTGATCTCTTGCCGCAGTTATCGATACCGGGATACTAGCAAGGAGCGCCTTGCCATCTTGCGATGGAAAAGCAAATATGGGTTGCCCTGGTTGTAAATATTTTGACATTTTTATATTCGAGCCCATAATTTTTTTACTACCAAGCGTTTTAAGATGGGCATTTAATTGACCGATTTTTATTGCATCAACTTGACCCAAATATAAGATTAAAGTTGGTATTTGTGCATTTTTTTCATCGCTAAATTTTTTGATGAGGGTGGCCGCCTCAGTGGATTCGGCGTTATCTGGCAAGAAGGCAGAATTATCATTTTCCTGCACGGTAGATAGTTTTCCAAAGAGCGGACCAAATACTCCGCTGGCTCCAAACCAGATAAAAATTACTAGTAGCGCATAAACAAGTGGGCGGCGGCTCTTTTTAATAGTCGTCTGAGACACAGTCGATACAGCCTTTCAACTGGCGAAATTGGGCAATAGCCTAATCCTACCTTTAGGCTATGGATGTGCCAATCGTAGCAGGGTTGTTAGATCAGGTGGTATCGCTACCCTACCAAGGAATTATTGATTACGAAGTCGCGCTTGCGATGCAACGCGAAACCCACCAAGAAGTACTCCAAGGTTTGCGTCCTAACACTCTTTTATTGCTTGAGCACCCATCAGTTTTTACTGCAGGGCGACGAACTCAAATCGAAGATAGACCAACCGATGGAACGCGAGTAATTGACGTTGATCGCGGTGGGAAAATTACTTGGCACGGGCCCGGACAATTAGTTGGTTATCCAATTGTTAAGTTAGCAAAACCGACTGAACTAGTGGGCTTTGTCCGAGTTGTTGAAAGCGCTCTAATTAAAATATCCAGAGAGTTTGGAATCGATGCGCAATGTTTCTCGGGCCGTTCCGGTGTTTGGATTCGTGACGAAAAAGGCGATCGTAAAATATCGGCAATCGGTATCCGTGTCGCACGAGGGGTAACGATGCATGGTTTTGCCCTTAATGTCTGCCCAGATTTAAAACCTTTTACTCAAATAATTCCTTGCGGAATACAAGATGCGGATGTGACATCAATGCAAGTCGAACTCGGTCGAGATATTTCAATTGAAGAAGTGATCCCTGTTGTTAAAAAATATATGCTCGAAGCGCTCAAGGAGGTGAGCACGTGACGCTAGTTCCACCAGGTCGCAAATTACTTCGCATTGAAGCTCGCAATGCTGCGGTCCCAATTGAACGCAAACCTGAATGGATTAAAACTCGCGCCAATATGGGGCCGGAATACACACGCTTGCTCTCGCTTGTTAAAACTGAAAAATTACACACCGTCTGCCAAGAAGCATCCTGTCCAAATATTTTTGAATGTTGGGAAGATAAAGAAGCCACATTTTTAATCGGTGGAGAAAAATGCACACGACGTTGCGATTTTTGCGATATCGCTACCGGGAAACCCGATCCAATCGACCGCGATGAACCGCGACGTGTCGGCGAATCAATTAAAGCAATGGGTCTGCGCTATGCAACAATAACTGGTGTAACCCGAGATGATGCCGAAGATGAAGGTGCGTGGTTATATGCCGAAACTATTCGCAAAGTTCACGAAATAAATCCTGACTGTGGCGTTGAGATGTTGGCGCCGGATTTCCATGCCAAGGCGGAACTACTTAATCAGATATTTGAAACAAAACCCGAAGTTTTTGCGCATAACTTGGAGACTGTCCCACGCATTTTCAAGCAGATACGACCAGCATTTACTTATGAAAAATCGCTTCGAGTTATAACAATGGCGCGCGATTTTGGACTCATCACTAAATCAAATTTAATTTTAGGTTTAGGTGAAACGCGGGAGGAAATCGGGACAGCACTAGTCGATCTGCGCAGTGCAGGTTGTGACTTAATTACAATTACGCAATATTTGCGACCAACTCCAAAACATCACCCAGTAGAGCGCTGGGTTAAACCGGAAGAATTTGTTGAGCTTGCCGCCGAAGCCAGCGAAGTTGGTTTCCTCGGAGTTATGAGCGGTCCCCTTGTGCGTTCAAGTTATCGCGCCGGCCGCCTTTACAAACAAGCTATGCAAGCGCGGGAGTTAAATGGCTGATTTGGTCTATCCCCCAGTAATTTTTGCCATTAAAGCTTTTTGGAAATATTTAGGTCTTCAATTCACTTTCACTGGCGAGCAGAATGTGCCACGAAAAGGTGGCGCAATTCTTGCAATTAATCACGTTGGTTATTTGGATTTTGCAATTACAGGCACCGCAGCCCTGCCCGCAAATCGTTATGTTCGATTTATGGCAAAAAAAGAAATCTTTGCAAATAAGTTGGCCGGCCCACTAATGCGCGGGATGCATCACATTATTGTGGACCGCGATAACGGCGCCGCATCTTTTGTGGCGGCCCTTCGCGCCTTAAAATCTGGCGAAGTTATTGGAATTTTTCCGGAAGCCACAATTTCTACAAGTTTTGAAATTAAGGGTTATAAATCGGGAGTAATACGCCTAGCCCAAGGCGCAGGAGTGCCAGTAATCCCCACCATAATCTGGGGTAGCCAGCGTGTCTGGACTAAAGGTGTAAAGAGAAATTTAAGAAAGAATAATTTTCCTGTGACTGTCACCTTTGGTGAAGCTAAGTTTTTCGAAAAAAGCGATGATGTAGAAGTAGCCGAAACCAAACTTCGGGATCAAATGATTTTAATGCTGCGAGATGTGCAAGATAACTACCCTGATAGCCACGTGGGAGCGCGGTGGGCACCGGTGCGTCTTGGTGGAACCGCACCTGCCCCACTAAACTAAAAACATGTTCAAACGAAAGAAAAACAAAGAAAAAAAGGTCAAAACCCCTCGCTTCCAAGCACTTCGTGATGCCTATAGCGTCACAAAGAGCGTTAAGCCTTGGATACCCTTCGCCCTCGCAGGTATTTTCTTTGCAACGTGGGCTAGCGGCACTGCAGTTGGTTTTGTCTTTGAACAAACAGCATATGCAGCTTTCGTTTCGTTTCCATTTGCGCTTCTTATCGCAATGTTTTTCTTTACACGCCAAGCAGGTACCGCTGCTTATTCCGCAATTGAAGGACAAATGGGTGCAGGTGCAAGTGTTCTAATGGCAATTCGCAAAGGTTGGACAACTACTCCAGTAGTTGCAGTATCGCGCAACCAAGACATGGTACATCGCAGCGTTGGCCGTGCAGGAATTGTTTTAACTGGTGAAGGTGGCTCAGTTGTTCGTCAAATGCTCATTGAAGAGCGTCGCAAGACCGAGCGCTTTACACCTGGAGTCCCAATTACTGAAGTAATTGTTGGCGACGAAAAAGGTCAAGTCTCACTTCGAAAATTACAAAAACATCTAAGAAAGATGCCAAAAAAATTATCAGCCCGTCAAATGCGTGAAGTTCGTGCTCGCCTTAAGGCAGTTGGCGGTCTATCAATTCCAATTCCAAAAGGGCCAATGCCAAAAAATGTTAAAATTCGCTAACTAGCCTTTGCGCAAAACCGTATTACTTAAACGTTCATGAATTCCGCGACCGTTTTCATCAAATGTAATTGCAGTAACAACTAAACAAATCAGCAAAGTTCTAACCAAGATTTGTAATGGCCAAGACTGCCCACCATCGCTAAACCGAACTACTTTTAACTTGACTAGTCGGTGGCCAAGAGATGCGCCTTGCAGGGTAACTAGAATCCAATACTGCGCAAAGAAAACTGCCAAGATCGCCAATGATGCGTTCGGAGCCATCTTGCCGATTCCGCCGCCAAATCCGGCCACGATGGCATAAGAAGCTAACCAATCGATTACAAGGGCTACAAAACGGCGCCCCATGCTCACCCGCAGATTCATAGAGGTAAGCCTAACTGAGGCAAGCACGGATTTCTTAACATAGATGTAACACAGCGACTATGCCTTTTGCACGAAAAACTCTTACGATTAAGCCCATAGCAGGGGTGCTCAGCGTCGAGGCAACTGCACAGATACGCACCTCGTATCAGAATTGTTGCTTGGGAGAAGAATGTTTAAAAACTCAGCAGAAATCTTTGCCTACATTAAAAAAGAAGATGTCAAATTAGTCGATGTCCGTTTTACCGATCTTCCTGGAATCCAACATCACTTCAATGTTCCAGTTGAGTCATTTGATGAAGCGGTATTTACCGATGGCTTGATGTTTGATGGTTCATCTATTCGTGGTTTTCAATCAATTCATGAATCGGATATGAAATTACTGCCTGTTCCCGAATCGGCTTACATGGACCCATTCCGCTTTGAGAAAACTTTAATCATTTTGTTTTCGGTCCATAACCCGATCGATAACACTCCTTATTCGCGCGATCCACGCGGAATTGTAAAAAAGGCCGTTGATTATTTAAAGTCAACCGGTCTGGCCGATCAAGCATATTTTGCACCTGAAGCTGAATTTTACGTTTTCGATCGCGTCCGTTTTAAAACTGATATCAACACTTCGTATCACGAAATCGATTCTTATGAAGGTGCATGGAATACCGGAATTAAAGAAGATTCCGATGGAACTCCTAACCGCGGATATCGCACACGTATTAAGGGTGGATATTTTCCAGTTTCACCAACGGATCAATTCGCCGACCTTCGCGATGAAATGGTTATGGAACTTGGTCGTGCAGGTTTACTAGTTGAACGTTCACACCACGAAGTTGGCACCGCTGGTCAGATGGAAATTAACTATCGCTTCACTGACATCTTGCATGCCGGCGATGAATTAATGAAATTTAAATACATTATAAAAAATGTTGCTTGGGAAGGCGGCAAGACTGCAACCTTTATGCCAAAACCACTCTTTGGCGATAATGGTTCGGGAATGCACGTGCACCAATCACTTTGGAAAAATGGAGAGCCACTCTTCTTCCAAGAAGGCACTTACGGCGATCTATCGGATATGGCACGTTGGTATATCGGTGGTTTACTCAAGCACGCACCATCTCTACTTGCATTCACTAACCCAACCGTTAACTCATATCGCCGCTTAGTTCCAGGTTATGAAGCTCCAGTAAATCTTGTTTACTCAGCGCGTAACCGCTCGGCATGTATCCGTATCCCAATTACTGGATCTAGTCCAAAAGCAAAACGAATTGAATTTCGTTGTCCAGATCCATCTTCTAATCCATATCTTGCATTTGCCGCAATGCTCATGGCAGGAATTGATGGCATCGAAAATAAAATCGAACCACCAAAGCCGGTTGATAAAGACTTGTATGAATTGAGCCCAGAAGAAGCGGCGTTAATCCCGCAAGTACCTGGCTCACTCGATGAAGTCCTCAACAACCTTGAAAAAGATAATGAATTCTTAACTAAGGGCGGCGTCTTTACTAAAGACTTGATCGATACCTGGATTGATTTCAAGCGCAAGCAAGAAGTTGACTATGTTCGTTTGCGTCCACATCCAGCTGAGTTCGAATTATATTTCGACTTATAAATCAGTAGGTTTTTATCTGTCGAAGAGACGGGAACTTTCAGCTGCTCAGCGAGCTGGTGTCGGTCGGTGTGAAATCAAGGAGGAACACTAGTGCTAGAAGTAAGTGCGTTGCGCTGGACGCTCACCATTGGAGTTATTCTCGGACTGCTCGCTTTAGATCTTGGGTTGGCCGCCGCTCGGCCACACGTTGTCAAGTTTCGCGAAGCCGTTATCTCCTCAGTTCTCTATATCGCCGTGGCCGTCGCCTTTGGGCTGGTCTTCATGGCACAGGTTGGAGGCGAATTCGGCGCACAATATTTCGCCGGCTACATCGTCGAGAAAAGCTTGTCCATCGATAACCTCTTCGTTTTCGTCATTATCATGACGACTTTCGCCGTACCCGCGATTTACCAGCAGAAGATCCTGATCTTTGGAATCCTGCTCGCACTGATCTTCCGAGCGATCTTCATCGTTCTTGGCGCAACTCTGCTCCGACTCTTCTCTTTCATGTTCCTCATCTTCGGCCTAATCCTCGTCGTGACGGCCGTGCAGCTTTTTCGGCACCGCAACGTAGATACGGATGTGCAGGACAACCCGATGGTCCGTCTGGCACGCCGCGTTCTCACGGTGACTCCAGACTACGTCGGCGGGCGAATGTTCACCCGCAGCGGTGGAGACCGAGCAGTGACACCGCTTTTCATTGTGCTGTTGGCCATCGGCAGCACCGACCTGCTATTCGCACTGGACTCGATCCCCGCAATCTTCGGAATCACCGACGAGGCTTACATCGTCTTCACCGCCAACGCCTTCGCCCTCCTGGGGTTGCGCCCGCTCTACTTCCTCGTCAAGGGACTCCTGGACAAGCTGGTCTACCTCTCCACTGGCCTGGCGCTCATCCTCGCTTTCATCGGCGTGAAACTGGTCCTGCACTGGGGGCACGGCATTGACGGACGCGTGCCCGAGATCAGTACTAACCTCAGCCTTACTCTCATCGCTATTGTTTTGACGGTGACCACGATTGCTAGCCTAATCAAGGTGCGGTTAGACCCCACCGCGCACGCACACCCCGGCTCGCTGACTGCAAAGAATCCACCCGGATCCGAACTGAATAACTGACTAACACCATAGATCAGGCATTGCATGTAAGTTGCATGTCCAGTACCATCAGACCATGACCACTTCAAAGCCCCGTCAAAGCCGGTCCGTCACTATAGGTTTCTCCATTCCACAGGTCGATCAGCCCCGGCTTGACCATCTTGTTCAAACCTTTAGCGGAGGAAACCGCAGCGCATTCCTTCGGATGGCTATGGATCGCATGGAGGCCGCAGATCGCGCCCAGCGCCTTCGTAATCTCCAGACATACGGAGCCCAACAGACGGCCGACCTTGCCATCTCCACGGACGAAATCAGCGACCGTGTGAAACGAGTACTTGCTCGTCGAAGGTGAGCCCGACCGAGCAAGGATCGGCACAGCAAGTCGTCTTTGATGTCAACGTCTTTATAGATGCTGTCGTTACGGGACGAGATCCGTTCGAATCGTGGCCGAGCCCTCCCCCTACTTCAGGACACTTCGCAGCCGACTGCGTGGGAATCGTCAACGATGCTGTTGAGTTCAGCCTTTGGCTCAGCCCACACATCCTCACCAACATTGAACGGGTACTCGACTCCCCTGCAAACCAAGATGGTTTCGAGTGGGAACCACAACGCGTTGAAGATTACCTCGAGCTCCTCGTCGAAATCTCAATCGCCTCGGGTGGCGCCGTTATAACTCCTGCGCAGGCCGTCACGGACTGCGCCGATTACGAGGACAATCGAATTCTCGAACTTGCACTGGCCTGTCAAGCTGTCATCATTGTTTCCAACGACAGCGATTTGCTCCACATGAGCCCATGGAGAGGCATACCTATTCTCTCGCCCCGTGACTTTGCCGCCAGAGTTGACGCAAGTCGTCGAGTTCGTCGACGGTAGCCGTACAAGCAAGAAGCTGACTATGTTCGTTTGCATCCACATCCAGCTAAGTTCGAATTGTATTACGACCTCTAAAAATTATTATCAAAGCCTTTTTATCTAGTACTAGTCCGTTTCGTAACCTGAACCTTCATTGATCCTGCCGCGTTGCTATAGGCGCTATTAGTTGGAACCAACTGCGCACTTAAGGTGACAACTCTTTGAACTGTAGGCTTCCAAGAACATGTTTTTGTTGAAACAGATGCGCTTAGTTTAAAACATTTTGCAATTCTCTTGCCATCGACAAAGAATGAAACTTTGCCTGCCTGATCAATAACCACGCTAATGACAATTGCTTGACCTTTTGAGGCAGTTGTCACACCGCCTGCAAGTGAGATTGAGAGAGCAGAGATAGCTGCTGTGTTGAAAGTAAACGTGATAGCGATAGATGAGATTGCGCTGTAGTTAACATCGGCTGCCTTGGTGGCCGTAATTAAACAAGTTCCAGAAGTTGTCGCGGTAATCGTTTCTGTAGCACTGCTACCACTTAGTGCGCAAGTTGTTGCAGTTCCACCAGATGTAATGGCATAGGTAACAGCGCCGCTTCCTGATCCACCCGATGGGGTAAGGGTAAGTGCCTCGGTGTAGGCAGAGCCGGTGTAAGTAGATGAAGAGAGTGAAAGAGTAAAGGAGAGCGCAGATTGCGTTGCACGTGAAATAGTCATTGTGATCGCAGCCGATGTTGCAGCTGCATAAGTAGCATCTGCTGCAATAGATGAGGTGATAGAGCAAGTGCCAGCACCGACAAAGGCGACTACACCAGTTGAAGAGTTAACTGTGCAAACACCTGTTGTCGAACTTGTAAAAGTCTTTGCACCAGTACCAGCTGATGGCGTTGCGGTAAGAGTTGGCGGGGTTGCAACCATTGTGTAGGAAGAGGTATATGAGTCAGAGTCAATGGTAAGAGTGCGAGAGGTAAGAGTTGCAACAACATTTAATCGTGAATCCTTAAACTGTGTGCCATAACATCCTGCCCAACCATTTCCATCTTTTCCTGAGATGGTGACTGTCACGGTTTCGTTTGTGGTCGTAGTGGTTATTTGGGCTGTGGTGCTTTCTACAAAACTGGTAGTGGATTTAAAGTAAGCTGTGCTAATGGTTTGATTGGAATCGGCAATAGTCACTCTTGCAAAAGGATTCAGAGCATCCCCGCGGTTGGCTGACGACCAAGTAAATGAAACAGTAGCGGGCACGGAAATCACGATTTGCTGGCTTACATTAAATTGAGAAGCAGCACCAGAAAATGATAGTTGGTTTGCAGTCCATGTACCTATATTCGGCTGACCACTAGCACAAGCGGTGTTGTCTTTCCCAGTAAAGAGCGCCCCAGTCCATCCTCCGCCTGAAGAACTAAAAGAACCATTTACTAAGGCGTCCGCTGCATTGGCTGTTGGAGCTACTAAAACTGCGCTAACCATTGCAAAGAGTGGTGCAATTAGCGCCGCCGTTAAGATCTTGCGTCGTCGTAGATTTGGAATTTTCCAATCGCTGCGGGCGAACCGAGTCGTCGTATGCTTATGCATAGCCACGCCTCCCCGTAAAATCCAACTCTAATATTCGGTTGAGATCCTAATGTATCGGGTTCGAGTTGGAAATATAAGAAAGCTACGATTTGCAGGAAAATGGGCCTATAAAATTGACGGAGATGCTGGCCCAGCTAGCGCTACTTTTTATCCCCTGGACTTGTTTGTTGGCTTTTTACTCTTGGTTCCTGAATTGCCTGGGGCCACTGTCTTTGGAACTTCAATAGGTTGAGTTACGACCGATCCATCAAATAGAAAATCAAGATAAGCAAGTAAGTTCACAGAACCCGAACCAACAGATCCAATAACACCTTGAGTCGCACCCGACTTCAAGGAAGATGCAACTTGAGAAGGAGAAAGTGATGGGTTGGCAGCAATAAAACGAGCAATAATTCCTGCCACATGTGGAGATGCCATAGAAGTTCCGCTAATGGTGTTCGTCGCACTTGCAGAGCCTGTCCATGCTGATGTAATTGCACTGCCTGGGGCAAAAAGATCAAGGCAAGTTCCGAAATTAGAGTAACTTGCACGTGAATCTGAAATGGTAGTTGCGCCAACAGTAATTGCTTCTGCAACTCTGGCAGGAGATGCTGTGCAGGCATCTGTATTTGAATTTCCGGCAGCAACAACAACTGAGACGCCGCGACTTATTAAGCTCTTTACCGCTGCATCGAGAGTGCTACTTGCTGGGCCTCCAAGGCTCATATTCACTACTGCTGAAACCCCTGATGGAGCGCTAGCTGCTATCCAATCAAGTCCTGCAATAACAGATGAGTATGTACCAGAGCCCGCACAATCAAGCACCCGCACGGGGACGATGGTTGCGCTCTTTGCAATCCCGTATGTGCGCCCGGCAATCGTTGCGGCAACATGGGTTCCATGGCCATTGCAATCCTCTATGCCACCTGCAACTGCACTGTATCCAGCGGTGAGACGACCTTCAAATTCACTAAGCAATGTGTTTATCCCGGTATCGACTACATAAACGCCCACGCCATTTGCCGAATTATCGCCATCGTTAAACGATGATGTAAGTGGGAGCAAACGTTGATCTACTCGATCAAGCCCCCAAGGAGCAGAAAGTTGCACTGCAGCTACGCGTACTGCTCTTACCTTTATTTTCAGTACTTGGCTTGCCAGCTGTAGAAGAGTTTTCATTAGTTTTTGGGCCTGATGAATTACTGGACGGAGCAGAGCCTGATTTGCCAGCTGAATTACCTGGAGTTTTACTTGGCTTTTCTGCGGCATATGAAAGCTGAAGAGAGCTAACTATCAAAAGCAGAGCAACAAAAGAGGTGCCTACTGCATAGAACTTCTTCCAAATCATGGCGAAATTATATCAGCAGGCATAAGGGCGCAGTCCATGATTGCTGGAGATTTAGCTTTCGCCACGCCAGCATCGACAATTATACGGTCTATGCCGGTGTTGTTTATTCCGGGCCCATAAACAGGAATACTCTCTAAATCCAATGAGAGTTACTAGTGCATCCGCTTACGGAAAGCGTTTCTTGCTCCAAATAAGTACTTCTGGACAACGCCAAGCTTCGGTCTATCAATTGGCACATCCGGCAGATACTCAATATTTGATGAAACAAAGTACGGGCCAAGGATATCTTCCATTTTATAGAGTCCGACCTTGTCTTTCTTCGTTAATTCGAGAGAAGCAAAGTGAGCGCCGCGTCCAAATGCTTCGCGCGAAATTGATTCATGGCGAAGTCGCACTGTCTGATAAGGAAAGCCAAAGATGATTTCATGAACGCCGATGATTCCCCCGGCTCGAATCATTTTAATATCCTTATGATCAACAGAGAGGGCATCAGCAATCTTGATAGCGGTGCCTGAGACCTCTGACTTCAATTTGAAATGCTCCTCAACAATTTCAATATCCAGTCCAGGAAGGATACTTTGAAGTGTTTTTGCCGCCAAGATTAGGAAGTTGATCCCCAAAGTGATGTTTGGCGACCAGAGAATCTTTATCGACTTACCTAGTTCATTGAGATACCTCTGTTGTTCCTTCGGGTAAAAGGAGATTGCGGTGACCACGGCAATTGACCTTTCAATAGCTTTCGGGCCATACGAGTAGATCGCATCCTCAGATGAGAAATCGACAATGATGTCGACGGGGTGCTTATCTAAGAAGCCATCCTCTAGAAATTCCTCAAGGGAATAAATCAACCCTGGTTCGTCGGAATCGATGCCTAGAAACTCTGGGACTGAGCGGTGTTCTAAGGCATGGGAGGCCCTGACAACCCACTCCAGGTGAGTTGTCTTCTCTTTGAGCAGGATCGACGAGACAGCCTTGCCAGTTTTTCCAAATCCGAATACTCCGATTCGGAGCACTTTCTCGGGTGGAATTATGTTGAATTCAAAAGGTAAGTAAATTGTCATGTTTTGAATGTATCAGCCATTAAAGAATTGCTCGAAAAACGTTAGGCTCAGTAAAATTGTGAAGAATATCTAAATATAAATTCTTACGCTCAAAAATTGTGAATTCCCTGTGAATTTAGTAGTTATACGCAATCACAGTAAAGTAATCGCATCAATCAAAAAATAGGTGGCCAGCAAGAGATGCTGAATTGCTTTCCGTGCCATTGTTGGCGACAAATGGGCTGCGGTTCTTTCTGATTAATAACAATTAACTTCTAGGATAGATAGAAGAAGCCAAGATATGGAGCAACCATCGCCGTTGAAACTATAGTCACTGGGATTCCGTACTTTGCAAAGGTCCAAAAGGAAATCTTGATACCAGCGGCAGATGCCAGGCCAATTGCTACAACGTTAGCGCTTGCCCCAACGATTGTGGCATTCCCACCGAAGTCGGCACCAAATGCAAGGGCCCACCACAACGTCTTATCTCCAGCAGCAACAAGAGTTGTAGATAGGTCAGCAACAACTGGCGACATGGCCGCAACATAAGGAATGTTGTCGACGATACCAGAGAGCACTGCAGAAAGAGCCAAGAGAGAATATGTTGCAAACTCGGGGCGGCCGGCAAATTGCTCTGCAAGGAAATTAGCAAATTCAGCCAGAACACCGACCTTAACCAGAGTTCCGACCATAATAAACAAACCTGCGAAGAAGAGAAGTGTTCCCCACTCGACGTCGAGGGCGTAGTCACGTGGCTTTAGGCGAGTGATTGCGACTAAGACACCAGCGGCAATCAGTGCGATAACTGAAGGCTCTAGGTGAGTAATTGAGTGAGTGATGAAAGCAATAATGGTTGCTGTAAGAACTAATCCACTTTTCTTAAGGAGGGGAATATCTTTTAAGAAATCACGAGGATTGATATCTGCAAGAGCTTCACGATCGGCTGGTGAGTTAACAAGTTGTTTCCTAAACATAAAAATCATCATTGGGATGATGACAATCAGAACAACAACGACCATCGGTGCCATATGAACCAAGAAGTCATTAAATGAAAGATCAGCTTTACTGGCAATGATGATATTTGGTGGATCACCAATCAAAGTTGCGGCTCCGCCAATATTGCTGGAAAAGATCCCGGAAAGTAGTAGTGGGGTTGGCGAAATATTTAACTTCTTTGCCACAATAATTATCATTGGAACAGCGAGCATGATGGTTGTGACGTTATCCAAGATTGCACTAGCCACTGCGATAAAGATTGAAAGCGATACCATGATATAAACAGGTCGGCCCTTTGCAAGGCGTACTAAATGCATGGCAACAAATTCGAAGAATCCGGTTTTGTGGACGACGCTGACGATAATCATCATGCCTAAGAGCAGGAAAATCACGTTCCAGTCGATTCCGGTTGCGTGACTAAAAAAGGCATGTTCGGCATCGGTGAGCTTAAGTGCCAACATCAACCCCGCACCGGCAACAACAACTGCGATACGATTAATTTTTTCTGTCGCAATAAAAAAGTAGGCAACAAGAAAGATTCCCAGAGCAAGTATTGAATTCATAGGTAGATGCTAGTCTATGAATCGCGACGGGAAAGTTGGAGGGTAATCCTCTGAGAGGATTACCCCATGTCAAGATCAAATCGTTATTCACCGGAGCTATGTGAACGAGCTATGAGGATGGTGATGGACAACCGAGAGGATTACCCGTCCGAGTGGGCTGCCTTCACTGCCATCTCAAATCTCTTCGGTGTGTCAACGCCGACAACGCGATGAGGTGCTCAAGTGCGAGATCTTGCGGGTGTATCACTCCAACTGTGATGGTGTCTACGGCGCAAAGAAAGTCTGGAAGCAATTGAATCGCGAGAACATTGAGGTCGCGCACTGCACGGTGAAGCGGATCATGAAAGGTGAGCACTTGAGTGGAGCCAGGCGCGGTCGCCAGTTTAAAATCACTACGACCAGCGATGAGAACCAACACCGACCTAGTGATCTGGTGGATCGGCAGTTCGTGGCACTAGCACCGAATCGATTGTGGGTGGCGGATCTAACTTATGTGAAGACGCATAGTGGCTGGGTTTATGTTGCCTTCATTATCGATGTATTCAGTCGCTTCATTGTTGGCTGGCAGATCTCCACATCTCTTCGTAGCGATCTGGCGATCGATGCACTCGAGATGGCGAACACCCGCCGAAGCTCTCAACGAGCATATACTCTTACTCCAACAAGCTGGTGTTGCGACGACCGATTGAATTCACCCAATATTTATCGATTCGCTACTCCGAACGACTAAGTGAAGGGCGAGATTGTTGCCTCGGTTGGATCCAAGGGTGATAGCTATGACAACGCCCTCGCTGAATCATTCAACGGTCTCTATAAAACTGAACTAATTCATCGCAAGGGACCGTGGCGCAACGTCGAACATGTCGAATGGGCCACACTCAACTACGTCGATTGGTTCAATAACCGGAGAATTCATGAGTCACTTGACTACGTGCCACCGGTCGAATTCGAAGAGCACTACTATGACTCCAACGTGTCAGAGAGTCTGGCCGTTTTAGAAATGATTTAGCCTCCAGGAAACCCGGCACGATTCACTATAGAGTATTGGCTTCTTGCTCTTTGATATTGCGGCGTGAAAGCATGAAGTGTCCAACAAAACCAATAACTAGTGCAAAAATCACGCCGACATTGGCGTAAGCCCATGGACCTTGCTTCCCACCAATTGCGCCTAAGAAATATCCCTGCCATGAAAGCCATGGCGCAAAAGAATTTGTAACGAAACCCCAACCAACAATGGTACCGACAGCAACGAGTGCTATGGATTTGATATTCCAACTACCATATCGACCAGTTGTAGTGAAGAGATCTGCCTCAAAATATTCGCGTTTACGAAGTAAGACATCGGTAACAAATATCGCTGACCATGTGGCAATTGGTACTCCGAGCGTGATGAGAAATCCTTGAAAGGGAATAAAAAAGTTATCTGCAATCCAGACTATATAGATTGTTCCAACTATCATGATGAAAGCATCAATGGCTGCTGCAACATGGCGCTTTACAGGAAGTCCGATAGAAATTAGCGTTAAACCTGATGAATAGAGATCTAATATCGCCCCGCCAACGAGACCAAGAATGGCAATAAAGGCGAAGATCACTAAATACCATGTTGGAAGAAGGGTCGTCAGCGCACCGATTGGATCCATAGCAATTGAATCAAATAATTTCTTATCACTACCGGCAAGGAGCACGCCATAGACAACGAGAATGACAGGAACGAGCGATGCACCAAATACTGTCCAAGCAACGACGCTTTTACTAGAGACAGTGCGCGGTAAATAACGTGAATAATCTGCAGCAGCATTAACCCAACCGAGACCGATACCCGTGACCCCAAAGATTAGAGCACCAATAAATGCCTGCGTACTTCCAGCAGGAATTGCTGACACAATATCCCACTTCACATCCTTAAGCGTTAATACAATGTAAACAATGGTCATTGTAACGGTGATCATGGTGAGGTACTTCTGGATTTTCATGATTACACCGAAACCAAGAACGCCGCCTGCAATTGTTAATGAAACCGCAAGAGCAAATCCAATGATCATTGCCGTGTTGCGATCGATATGACCAACACGAACAAAGACTGTGCCAGTTGCAAGGGTTGCAAGGGAAACTAGAACTGTTTCCCAACCTACGAAAATTGCGTACGAGAGAAAACCTGGGACGATATTTCCTTTCACACCAAAAGCGGCGCGAGAGATAACCATGGTGGGTGCATTGGATTTCTTACCCGCTAAAGAACTTATACCTACAAGGAGAAATGAAAGAACTGTGCCCATCAGGGCCGCAGTAGTTGCCTGCCAGAAAGAAATTCCAAATCCCAAGAAGAAAGCACCATAAGAAAGAGCTAAGAGCGAAGCATTTGCTCCACACCATGGCCAGAAGAGAGATGATGCTCTCCCCTTACGTTCATTTTCGCTAATGACATTGGCGCCATTAAGTTCTAAATCAAAAATGGGCATCTACTTCTTCTTTTTGACAGTAAAATTGAAAGATCCATTTAAGACATGACCATCTTTGCCAACGACTCGATAACTAAGCGTGTATCTTCCATTCGCAATCTGAATTGGAATTATTGCTGAAATTCTGTTAGAAATTACAACTTGTTTAAGCACTTTGATATTCTTTTTATTCCAGTCAAATAACTGAATCTTATTTATCTTATTTCCGGAAATTTTTAGAATAGGTTCGGCGAAACTTAGAACGATTTTAGTTGGAGCGAGCTTGAGTACTGCCCCGCTCTTTGGCAAACTAGTTTCTAAAATCGTATGAGCCGTGGCTTGAAAAGGAATGAATGCGGTAATTACCGATAAAAAAATTACGGGCATTTTCATATTAATCCAAGAAGAAATCAAGCAAGAAATCCGTAGTGCCGGGAACGACCGAATACTTATCCAAATCAACCACCCCCACCGATGCTAAGACTTCGTCATCGACAAAGAAGTTTCCGGTGCATTCTTTGGAATTGCGATTGAGAATTACATAGGCGGCATCGGCATAAATTTGCGGCGTTCGACAAGCGGATGAATCAACCCCTGGAATCATTTGCAAAGCCGCGGTGTCGATGGCAGTACGTGGCCAAAGCGCATTTACGGCGATGCCATCTTTTTTGAATTCTTCAGACATTCCTAAAACGCACATGCTCATTCCATATTTAGCCATGGTGTAGGCAACATGGTTTTTAAACCATTTAGCTTTCATCGAAAGTGGCGGAGAGAGCGTCAAAATGTGCGGATTGCGTCCGGCTTGGGAAGATGCTCGCAAATGCGGAATCACAGCTTGAGAAGTTAAGAAAGTTCCGCGAACGTTGACATCAAACATCAGATCAAAGCGCTTGGCAGGAGTTGCTTCGGTTTTCGTTAAATTAATCGCGCTGGCGTTGTTAATAAGGATATCTATCCCACCAAATTCACTTGCCGCTTTTGCAACGGCCGATTCGATTTGAACCTCATCGCGCAAATCGCATTGGATTGGCAGGGCTACGCCGCCGGCGGCTTCAATCTCTTTTGCTGCGCTATAGATGGTTCCTGGCAATTTTGGATTAACTTCGACAGTCTTGGCAGCAATTGCAATTGACGCACCGTCGGCTGCCGCCCGAAGGGCAATTGCTAAACCAATACCGCGCGATCCGCCAGTAATAAATATTGACTTGCCACTTAAATCGCCAGTGATGCTCATTTCTTGCCCTTCTTTGCCATAAATTTCATGAAGGCATCCATTGCTTCATCTGATTGAAGGGCCATTGCAAATAATTCGAATTCAACCTTCATAACTGCTGCAATCGAATCATGGTGGCGTGCCTTCAAAAGTGCTTTTGTATTAATGATTGCTTGCGGTGGTTGTTGGGCGATATGCCCCGCAAGTTTTAACGCTTCGGATAATGGATCTGCTGCAATCGTTGTTACCAGCCCCATCTCTTTCGCATCTTCGGCACTAAAAGTTTCGCCAGTCATAAAAATTCTGGCAGCTCTTTGATAGCCAACTAATTGCGGAAATAAATAACTAGAGCCAGCCTCTGGTACCAAGCCAAGAGATGCGAAAGGCATTGAGAAAGCAACGTTTGGTGATGCCACAACAAGATCGCAGTGCAACAACATTGTCGTTCCAACGCCAACGGCATTTCCCTTAACCGCTGCGATCAAAGGTTTTGGAAAATTCAATAGCGCAGCAAGAAATGTTGCAACTTCACTTGAGTCCGATGTTGGTGGGTGGTCCATAAAATCTTTGATGTCATTACCGGCGCTGAAGTGCTCGCCTGTTCCAGTCAAAATAACGGCGCGAATTCCAAAATCGCCGGCAGCGTCATTTAAGCCTTTAGCAAGTCCGCCATACATTGCCCTAGTTATTGCATTCATTTTTTCAGGGCGGTTAAAGGCCAAGGTCAAAATCTGACCCGATCGTGTGACTAAGAATTCACTCATTGGCTCATCTTAGGGGTGGGTTTCCG
>Ga0335396_10000752_pt1 | contig 44257 bp, 63 predicted proteins | sample FRY02_FD_205743 | JGI IMG/M metagenome (GOLD analysis project Ga0335396, IMG submission 205743) | Freshwater microbial communities from Lake Fryxell liftoff mats and glacier meltwater in Antarctica - FRY-02 (spades assembly) (version 2) | ecosystem: Environmental > Aquatic > Freshwater > Ice >...
TGATACGATTCGCACGCATCCCAGGTCCCCCTGGTTGTCTGCCATCGGTCGTTCAGCATCTCTGCCTATTAGTCCTGGAAGACAATATAATCAATGCTCCTTAGTTCCTCGGAGGCCCCCTTACTGTGGCCCTGCTATTCTTTTCTCCGAGGTCGGTGGCTTTCAGTGGTGCGGTAGGCCTTGTATTGTCTTGCTGCTCTGCCGTTGCTACCACCATTTCTTGCTTGTTGCCACTCTTTTTCTTATCCTTCTATTATAACTATAGCATGTCCTGTACAGATGTCAAGCAATTAGTCTATTTATTTTTCATCTTTCTTCTATTTATATGTTTCCTACTCTCCTGCCATACCAAAAACCGTAAGTGAAGATATGCTTTTACCTGCTTAGTGTGGTATTTATATAGTGCATACGCCACTACGACGCTAGCTACTACTAGTGATGTGAATATGCCCCCTAAGAACCCATCAAGGCCATATTTAGCTATCTCATACCCGCACCAAGTAGCGTCTGCCAATAAGGCCAGCAGTGATGCGATGGTTATCAATTCTATGAGCTCTTTTACGGCCATTGAGTGCGCTGTACGTTTTAAACCTGTCATGTTGTTCTCCTAGGCTGCTATTAATCAATCGCCACACCGTCATCTGTTATAAGTATCATCTCGCATTGCCCCGTATATGGATCACACACTATTATTTGTGACCCTGCCATTGACACACTACTCAATGTCATTAATAAGGCTAGTAATAATGTTTTCATTTCATGCTCTCCAAGATCGTTTGCAGTTATATTAACTATAGGACAGATGTGTAATTATTTTAGTATGAACAGAATCTAACACAATAGTCCCAGTTGGATCCATTGTTAAAGCAGTCGTTAACACACTTGTAATCCACCATGCCATCTCTTTCGTAGTCACTTTTGACTACGTCAACGTAGCTTGCCATTGCGACACTACCGCTAAGCATTATCATTGCCCCTATTAATAAGTATTTCATATCTATTCCTCCCACCAATCTTCAAACATCTCTATTTGGTCATCTTCCGACCTGCCCAATCCTTCATATTTGCCGTTGTATTCGTACCAGTCTAGCCACACGGCGTATGCTTCTTCTTTATCCATGATGTTCTCCTAATTTGGAAAATCCGGTGGATAGTCAGACAATGCAGCGTAAGCCTCTTGCCTTGCATCTATCCTAGACTCAAGCATTCTTGTTTGTGTTGCTATCTCATCGCCATACATATTAAAGATGCTCCATCCCCATTCTTTTTCCTCATCTTCCCACACTTGCAGTTTCATATCATTCCTCCCAAAGTATTTTGATTAACCCGTATATTAATGTTAACCCACTTGCTATCGTGAACGTAATGAATATGGCTTTAAACACAGCGTCTAAAGGGAAGAACACACTCATCACTCCCAACCACATCACTGTCAGCAAGAACACTACCACTGCCTCCGTAATAGCCTTCTTATTGTCTCTGAAGTAGTTAGCTATTCTCCAACGTAATGTGTACATGCCTGTCTCCTCTCTTGTCTTAGTATAAGTATAGTATGCCCTTGAGTAGATGTCAAGCAATCAGCGCAATTAATTAACACACCCTCGTGTTAGTGCGTCGGACACCCACCACTTAGTGTGTTCGTTAAGTATCAACCACTTAGTATCAGACAGTATGACTACCTGCCCCTTATATGTTTCGACATTGGTGTTTAATGTCATCTTATGCTCCCTCATTGTGCGTCCATTCTACAGCCAGCCATACACACATGAGTGCACATGGAAGTACTGTGACGTGCACGTGCATGTGTATCCATACGGGGTACTACCTAAACACTAGATGGTGGCACACTGTAGCTAACAGCAGCCTTCATTAATATAATAAGACACAAGCTAGAGACAAGAGCGTGTCTCCCTAGACTAACAAGCTTGTGGCTCTCAAGGAAACTTTCTGTTTCGCCACAGGACCAGAGGGGGAGGGGGTGGGGGCAAGTACCATGAGGTGGGCTCCACATCTATAGGTACCCTACTCATGTGTAATCGGGAAAAAATACAGCTCTTGTACACTTATTAGTCAACTTCTTTACAGTTTCTTTACAGTACATTTACAGAAAACACTTGACACCTTTTTTAAACATGTGTATACTGAGTGGTAGAGGTCATCCATTAAAACATACTGCCTAGTTACTAAAGGGTACAAGGCGGGCCCGGCCAAATATATTTGTAATAAAAATAACAAAAAAGCTTGACAGGTCGGTTAAACTAGTGTATACTATATATTGAGGGTGGGGAACTCACTTGATGTGACCAATCAAGCGATCCATTATTACCACCGGGGTGTAGAGGTTCAACATATCAAGTAGATTCTCCATTCCTCGGTGGATTATTACGTAAGGACTAAAATGATTCCAGCATTGATAGCCGTCATAACAGCTTTATTCTCTAAGATACCAGGTGTCATAGGGGACTATTTTAAAGCTAAGCACGAGCTCAATACATTAAAAGTGACAACTGAACGCGACATCGAACTAGCCAAACAAAGAGCAGCCAGTGAAATAGCTATAGCGGAATTAAATAGAGCGCAAGCTACATTAGGAGCTACAGGTCAGAACTTTAAATACTTTACGTTTGTAATGTGGTTCGGACCGTTCATGTTAGGTGTGTTATATCCACCAGGTGCGCAAGCAGTGTTTGAGAATTTAGGAAGCATGCCAGAATGGTATGTTCAAAGCTGTATAACAATTATGTTTACAGTGTGGGGAATTGCTGTATCCGCTCCCGTTATAAGTAACATATTCTCTAACTTAGGTAGGTTCTTCGAACAGAAGAGACAATTTAAATTAGACAAAGTAGTGGCAGACAAGAAAGCATTCTATGATACACTAAGAGCCGTACAAGGCTTCGTATCAGGGGATGACGTTAAGACATTTGATAAAGTACTAGATAAATTATCCAGCAAGTAACAGCTGGAAAGCATGCCCCGTCTAAGGGGGGTATCCTTTTCTCGAGAGAGAAAAAATCCTGGTGTAAAATGACAAGAGAACACCCAGCCGGTGTCAGGATGTCGAACTACCACTATCCAGGCGGCTCCATTCGATGTCGATAGAATCGAGTAGGTTTCAGGATTCCTGACCAGGTAGGGCAAAATCCTGTGTTATTAAGATAGCCTAGCACCTAATGATTCGCTAGGGGGTTCGAAGGAGACTTCCCATAAAATCCTTCATTATTTATAGCGGAGTAGTTCAGAGGTAGAACGGGGGACTCATAATCCTCAGGTCGCATGTTCGAGTCATGCCTCCGCAACCAAATGGAGAAGGTCAGTGATAATTAAAGACGAAAAGGAAACAGCCGAAGTAGCCGAACAGAATTGGCCACTAGTTGTGGATCTATTTATTAAATGGGCATATCCAGAATCATCTTTAGTTAAAGGTGGCGAAATAGAAGTGAGAAGTGTCGGAGACATTCTACCAGAACTAAGTGTATGGGGGATTCCATGGAAAAGAAAATGAAGAAACGCAAAAGTCCGAGCAAGAAGCCGGTAAGGAAATATTAGCAAATGGATTTAATCATATCAATTGCAGGCCCCTTAATTGTAGGGGTGTTTTTGTTTGTACTGAGAAGTATGCATAACAGGCTAGGAAGCGTAGAAGACACACAGAAGCAGTATATGCCTAAGCATGAAGTTCGGGAATTAATAGAAGACAAGATAGGCGGCATCAGGGAAGATATTACGGAAATTAAGAACAAGATAGACAAACTATTCGAGTATTATATCAATGACCACCAGTCTCGCAACAAATAACAAAGGACAGAAATATACAGACAAGCTGCCAGCAGAGCTCACCAAGCTTAAAGCCGCAGGAATGTCTGACGTCCAAGTATATGCTGGATGGGGAATATCCAAGGATACATTCTACAGATGGAAGAAAGAATATCCTCAATTCAAAGAAGCATGCGATATAGGCGAAGGCATGTTCCAGAAGATACACGAGGACTTAGGTGTGGCTGGAATGATGAAGCACATGGACATTGACTATAACTTCTGGCGCGACTTAGGTAAGTTTCGTCACGGGTGGTCCGATAAAGCTTCAGGAACAAGTAACACACAGATTAACATAGACAGCATCACCGTATTAAAACAACAAACAAACGAAGAACTAATAGAATACATTCGCACCAACCTCAAAGAAATCCCTGAAATATATGAAGGAGAAATAGTTGAATCTAGCGAGCCTGAATAGAGAGAAGCTACTAGAACTAGCTGAGTCCATACAAGTTGTTTCGGAACATAATAAATACAATCTTATAGATAGCATTTTTCCGGACACAGGAGACTTCTCACGGCACGCATACAAGAAACACATAGGGTTCATCCAGGCAGGACGCAATCATCGCTTCAGAGTGCTCTCAGGAGGTAATGGAGCAGGTAAATCGTTTACAGGTGCCGTAGAACTTACATATCACATGACAGGTGAATACCCTGATTGGTTTGAGGGGCACAGGTTTAAAAAACCTATTAAAGTGTGGATTGTTGCAGAGTCAGGAAGCTTGTGGAAAGATTCGTTGCAAGGATGCCTCTTAGGAGGATCAAGCGATGAATACGGAACAGGACTAATACGTAAAAGCTTATTGAGTCCAGCCCCTAAGTCAATGCCAGGTGTTCCAGGAGCTGTGGGGCAAATATTCTGTAAACATAAAGCTGGAGGCACCAGTGCGCTTACAGTTAAAACATTTGAGATGGGACGTAACCAATTCCAAGCAGCCACATTAGATCTAATTCTATTTGATGAGGAACCACCAGAGCAGGTTTACACAGAGTGTGTAGCACGACTCAGGGGTGTTAAGGGACGTAAAGATCCAGGTATTTGCTTATTGCTATTCACTCCCTTAAAAGGTATCAGTAGCGTTGTATTACGTTTCCTACCTAATGGGCAATTCCCAGAAGGGGGACAACACCCAGAACATCCAGAACGATATGCTATTCCTGTAACACAGGACGACGCACCGCATTTAACAGAAGCAGATAAGCAGGCCATGCTTGCAGAGTATCCACCAAACGAGCGAGACGCTCGATCTAAAGGTATTCCAGCATTAGGGTCAGGACGTGTATATCCCATCATGGAAGAAGAAATAACTGTATCTCCTTTCTCAATACCAGACTACTATGAGAGAGCCTACGGACTAGATTTCGGGTGGAACAACACAGCTGCCATATGGGGAGCTCAAGACCCTGTAACAAAAGTTATATACATACACGCAGAATACAAGAAAGGAAAAATGGCAGATTACCAACATGTATTTGCCGTACAACAAAAAGGGGATTGGATTCCCGGAATAGCAGATCCATCAGGTGGCGGTCGTCGAGATGACGGACGAATGCGTATTGACCATTATAGAGAATTAGGACTAGAATTAATTCCAGGAATAAATAGCTTGACACCAGGTATAGGAAAGGTGTATACTATGTTGGAGTCAGGTACATTAAAGATATTTTCTAACATGGAAATGTTCCTATCAGAATTCCGAGTATATCGATACGACGTAAAAGACCCCAACCGAATTGCAAGAAACCAAGACGACCATTTATTAGATGCCATGAGATACTTAATATCTCAGTTCGAGATGGTGGCAATGTCTAGGGATCAGATGGAACAGGAAGACGAAGACCCTTACGAAGACTATAGAGAACATAGGGACATAGACCCACTCACAGGATATTGAACATATGTCAGTAGAAAAATTAATTAAGTTTGTAAACGCAGACAACATTGCAGAAATGTTAGAGGATAGTCAACTCCAGGAAATAGCTGAAGATGCTGCCCGAGGGTTCGATATCGACGAGGACTCCTGTCGTTCTTGGTTAGATATGAATAAAGAAGCCCTTAAAATGATAAAGGCAGAAGTTAACCCAGAAACAACCAAAAGCTATGCCCACTCTAGAGTTATTTATCCTCTCCTTACATCAGCCACAATTCAACTAGCCTCACGACTTATTCCACACTTAGTGCGAAACAACAAAGTGGTGGAGTGTGCTGTATTGGGACCAGACCCAGATGGAATAAAAGCAGCAAAGGCTAAACAAGTAAGTAATTTCTTCTCATACGAATTATTAGTTGAGTCCGACTCTTGGCTAAAAGAATCCCACAAGTTAATACAAATGATGTGTGCTTGGGGAACAGCCTATAGAGAACTCTATTACGACGCTGATCAAGACAAAGTGTTGAGTGAAGTACTTAGTCCAGAAGATGTCATTATTAACAATAATACTTCTTGTATAGAGAAATGCCGCCGCATTACTATTCGACATTACATGACGTCTAACGACATTGTAGAGAAAGTGAGAGCAGGGCAGTTTCTCGATATAGACATGAAAGAAACAGATTTGACAATCAGTAGCGACAGTGACGCTACAGATTCCAATCCCGTATACGAAGTGCTTAAACAATTCTGCTATCTCGACTTAGATGAAGATGGATATGAAGAACCATATGTAGTGTTCTTCAGCAGAGACAAACAGAAAGTACTTGGAATATACAGCGCTTACGATATGGAAGACATTCATGTCAACGATAAGGGACAAGTTAAGAAGATTGTAAGTAAGCCATTCATTATTGACTATCATTGTATAGATGACCCAGCAGGTAAATACCACAGCATGGGACTCAACCACTTATTATTCCATCAGAACAAATCTATAACATCTATTCTACGTCAACTTATTGATAGTGGTACGTTAGCCAACCAACAAGGTGGATTTGTAACAAAAGCATTCAAAACCAAGAAACGAGAAGTAAGACAAGAACTAGGTAAGTTCACACAATTAGAAATACCACCTACGACAGACATTAGAACACAGATAATGCCACTTCCGTTTAAAGAGCCATCACAAGTTCTCTTTTCACTACTGGGACTTCTTATAGAGGCAGGTAAAGAAACAGGATTTGTAACACAAGCTCTTATGGGCGATACAGAAGGACAGAACGTCCCAGCTACAACAATGTTAGCCATCATTGAACAAGGAAGCAGAGCTTTCAAACCAATGGTGCAGAAGCTGTTTAGCTCAGAGAAGAAAGAATTTAAACTCAGGTTTAATTTATACGGTAAGTATTCTACGTACGACAGATTCATCAGATACGCAGACGTAGACATTCAAGTTAGTAAGGAAATATTCCAGTCTAATGATTTAGACATTGTCCCTGTAGCAGATCCAACACAAAGTAGTGACGCTCACAGGTTCATCAAAATGCAAGCCTTACAACAACTAATGCAAACACCACTAGCTAACATATTAAACATGGAAGGTATGGCTAGACGAATATTCGAAGACTTACAGATAGAACGACCAGATGAGTTAATAGCCCCTCCACAGCCACAGCAACCAGACCCAGCAATGATGAAAATCCAAATGGACAATCAAATACAAATGGGTAAGTTGGAACTAGCTAGAATACAGGAACAACGTGAAGGCGCTAAATTAGAACTAGAACACATAAAAACAGAAATTAAGAAATCAGAGTTTTTGCTCAAGCTAGAAGAATCAGACGAAAAACAGAAGATGCTAATAGCCAAGGCAAATAAAGACCAACAGGAAGCAGATAATAAGGACATACTGGCACGTGTAGCACAAGACAAAGTAGAGGTGGAACGTGAACGATTGGAACTTATGGCTAAACAGCAGCGAAACGAGAGTGGCGATTAAGCTACTAGAAGAAAAAACCAAAGAGTTACAAGAATCAATAGCAGGTGGATTCCTTTTACAACATGGCTCAGCAGATAAGATAGCCGTGGACTACGCACACAAAGTGGGTGTATTAGAAGGATTAAACAGTGCTGTTTCTTTCATAAAGAACATCAAGGAAGAAATAGACGAAAATTACCTCGATAGCAGTGATATTGATTAAGAAATGAACATAATTAAGTAAAAACAAAGAAGATTCCCGTATATTACTACCATAGCAGTAAGATAAAGGAGAAAGAAGTGAAAGAGAGTGACATACTGAAGGGAGAGCCAATCAATGGACACATTGTCATTAAGATTGATCAAGCCCAAATAAAGAAGGATTTAGGATTGGCAGAAGACAGCCTAATAATCATCACACAAGAAAAAGCATTTGCGAGCGCCTCCAGTAGAGGTAGAGTGGTAAAAATGTCCACAGATGCGTTTGGCGTGAGATATAAAGAGAAGTACGGAGACGACATTAGTCCCCCCAATGTTGGAGATATGATTCACTTTGTGGCGTATCAGTCGGCTAAGATGGACGATGACGGTGAGTATTTCTTAGTTACAGACGACAGCATTAAATTTATTGAAAGAGCTTAAAAGTAGGAGCAATTGAGATGGAAGAAGAAAGAGATGACCTTGTAAGTGTAGAGGACGTTGTAGAAGAGCAACAGCAAGACGAACACGTTGACGAACGTCAACACGAGGAAGAAGGACAACACGAGAGTCAGGATAACGAACAAGAAGACGACGATGTCGTTCAGAGAGCCAAGAAGTATGGCCACTTATCTAAGGACGAATGGATCGCACAGGGAAAAGATCCAGACCAATATAAATCCCCTGAAGAATTCGACAAGACAGGAAAGATATTAGAACAAATCTATTCTATGCGTAAGAAGTTAGATACGAGGGATAGAGAGATTCAATCTCTTGTTGAGTACCAGCAACGTACCTCCCAACGGGAATACGATAGGGCTAAACAAGAACTCCAAGGTCGATTAGCTATGGCTAAAGACGACATGGACATGGACGCAGTGGCGCATTACACTAAAGAGATAACGCGAGCTGAGACATTAGAACAAAACAATCAACAACAAAGTATGCAGGGTGCGCAACAGGCAGCACTTAATCAGTTTCATGAGCGAAACAAGCATTGGTTCAATGATCAGAATCCTGATCTACAAAGGAAAGCCGTGCAGATAGACGAAGAACTAAAGTCCATATATCCAAATGCTACCTATGAAGAGTTAGCAGAAAAGATTGAAAAGCGTATGCAATATGAACATCCAGATCGTGTACTAGGCCAATCAAGGTCCAGAGCACCTCAGATGTCTCATTCTCAGTCGGCAGTGAATAAATCAGCAGCAGGAACAGCCAGTCCAGACAGAGCCTTTCGAGGATTGTCACAGGACCTAAAGGATACATACCAAGCGACCAAACGAATCATCGAGTCTCAAGGTAATAGACAATATACACAAGCAGATTTTATTTCACAACTTAGAAAAGACGGAGAATTGTAATGGCTAAGAAAGAAAAATTACGAGAGGAATTCAGACCCACATTATTTGTAACAGATATTCACCAGGTTCGAGAAGAAGACTACGATCCAGAATACGAATACAAATATGTTATTTTCACCCACAGACACGACCGCAACAAAGTGGAACGGTATATCAAGATGGGCTGGGAAGTGGTAGAAACTACGTCAAACACAAAAGACGATAGGGACTTCACCCCCAACTCAAAGGACGGAGATTCTCTTCGACCTAAGCCTTGTATCCAAAACACTATTGATGGACACGAACAAGTTCTCATGAGATGCCTCAAAACCCAACGCGCAGAAAACGAGTTGAGCAAGAAAGCATATAATGATAACCTGCATGTTCGGAACATTGAGAAACGAGGCGGAAAGGTTACACGGGACGGAAACAACATCAAAACTGTGGATGCTGAAATTAACGAAGGTAACATTTAGTTCCCTTCACATTCAATTTTAGGAGAAACAAACAATGGCGAATGTAGATGGTGCGTTTGGACTCGCTCTTCACGAAGACACTTCCAAAACACCCTTAGAACTTTGCTTTATAGCCTCAGGTGACGGCACTGCAACATTTATCGGAGACGCTGTAAAACTAGCAGGGTCAGCAGGTAATGTAGTAGGATGTCCAATTGCCCCCACTGTAATCCAAGCAGCAGCCACCGACCCTATTTATGGGGTAGTGATGGGCTTTATGCCTCACTGGGTATCAACAGGTGCGGATTTAAGTATTCGACACAGAAAAGCAAGTACAGCAATGTACGCGCTAGTTAAACCTGCCAACCACCAAGATGTATATCGCATCCAATCAGATGCAGATGGAGGCAACGCAGCAGCTACCGACGTAGGCTTAAATGCCGACTTAGTAGTGGGCGCAGGTAATGCCATTACAGGTATGTCTGCTATGGAGTTAGACACTAGCACCAAAAATACCGCCGCAGGATTACAAGTTAAAATTGTGGGTATTGTAGACCGACCAGATAACGCGTTCGGAACAGCTAACGTAGATTTGTTAGTGCGTATTAACCAACCTATCTTAGGTGCAGAAGCTGGTTCAGCAGGAGTATAGTAAATGGCTAATTCAGGAAGACACACCACTGGTAGTATACCACGTGCGTTACAATATGGAGTTGATGACTTTGTTAAGCATTTTCAAAAAATGTACGGCACAGTTGGTGAACAAATCTTTACTAAAAAGGATAGCGACAAAGGGTTCTACGAATCTGTAATGCTCGCTGGAATGGGTCAAGCGTCACGTAAAGGTGAAGGCTCAGCTATCACTTATGATAGTATTGACCAAGAGTCCAACACTCGATGGGCAGTGCACACGTACGTGAAAGCAGCTCGTTTGACGATGGAGTCTATTGAAGATAATGTTTATCAAGACCTCCTCCCAATGTATGCCAAAGGGATTGCACAATCTCTCGTATACACCAAGGATGAGCAACGAGCAGCAATTCTCAACAATGCATTCACCTCAGGCGAAACAGGCCCAGATGGTAAAGTGCTTTGTGCAGGCGATCATCCACTTCAAGCAGGTGGCACAAGTTCGAACGTTCTAGCAACAGCAGCTGATTTATCAGAAGATGCGTTAGAAGCAGCTTCGATTCTTGTAGATAATTTCCTCAATCCAGACGGCCTCAAATCAATGTACAATGCTAAAAAACTCGTAGTGCCAACAGCACTCAAGTATGAAGCATGTCGCATTATGAAAGGTAAGTATCAGATTGACAGTGCCAACAGGAACGTAATGGCAATCAATGAAAGTGGAGACGTAGACGGCTATTTGGTCTGGAAACGACTCACAGACAACGATGCATGGTTCCTCACCACTGATGCAGACGATTCTCTCATCGAAGTTAGCCGTAAAGGCCTACAACGTAAAGAACATAACGATCCATACACCTACGACATGGTCGTGAGTATTTATGAACGTTATCGTATGCTCTTCAATGATTGGAGAGGTATTGTTGGTACGCCAGGCGCGTAAACAATTTGTATAGGAGCTGTCAAGGAATCCTTGATAGCCCCTCCCCACAGGGGTAAATTAGGAGCAACAAAATGCCAATTTCAAACTATCCAACAGGTTTTGCCCAAGGTGTATCTATTCGGGGAGTTCCCGTAGAGATGCCACATCCAGGTAAAGTGTTTTGGGTGAATAATTCAGGCGTACTAGTAGACAAAGGCATCGGCGGTTCAGATGCTAATCCAGGTACGTATCAAAAACCATTTCTAACAGTTGATGCCGCTATAGGTAAATGTACAGCAAACCGAGGCGACGTAATTTACGTTATGCCTGGACACGTTGAAACTGTTATAGCAGACGCTACAGTTGACTTTGATGTAGCAGGCGTAACGCTCATCGGTTTAGGCCGAGGAGCTAAACAAGCACGCTTTGACTTCACAGCTACAGCAGGTATCGTAGATGTAGGAGCCAGTAATGTTTCCATTATAAACATGAACTTTCATGCCAACGTATCGGCCATAACTAACGGGCTGAGAGTGTCAGCAGCAGCTACAGACTGTTTAGTTAAAGATTGTACGTTTGACGTAGAAACCACTACTACAGATGAATTCTTAGTGGCGGTTAACGTACTAGCAGGGTGTGACGGCCTCATTATGGAAGACTGTGTTATTGATATGGGACTCGGGGGAGCAGCAGTAGGTCTAAGAATATCTGGAGCCTCAGCCGGTGTTGATATTCGACGCAATAGGATTGTAGGCGACTACTCTCAAGCATGCATCGCTGGTATCACCACACTGTCCACAGAAGTGTATATTGAAGATAATATGCTCATCAATGGAGCATCAGGTAACGTCGGTACAGTGGAAGTAATCGAGATGCTAACAGGAACTACAGGGGTTGTTCGAAGGAACACATTCTTGTGTAATGTAGCATCCATTGTGTTACAATCCGTAGCAGACACCATGTACTTCTCAGAAAACTATGCTGGCGAAGACGTAGGCGCATCAACCTCCTCTGTGTTAAGAAGTGGAGCCGCTTCGGTTACAGCTTCAGCAGACGATTAAGAACTAACGTTCTTCTGCCTCCTTTCGGGGAGGCCCTTATTTATAATTCCCGAACGGGAATAAAAGGCTATATTACTAGTAGTGAACAACATAATATACCCGAACGGGAACAAAGCCTAATTGGAGCAAATAAATGGCAGACGCAGTGACTACAAAAACCGTATTCTTGTCCCCTAACAGGGCTACAATACATTTAACAAACGATTCAGACGGCACAGGGGAAGCAGCTGTTATAAAAGTGGATAAGTCCACATTTACAGGACCTAACGGACTAGAGCCCACACATTTAGCTATTGAGAAGATTGTCTATGATGTTTTTTCAATGAAAGTGGCGTTACAGTGGGATCATACAACAGACGAAACAATAGCAATTCTACAAGGACACGGAGTGATGGACTGGCGTAAGAGTGGCCGACTGGTAGACGTTGAAACAGGTGGTGCGGGAGATATTCTTCTCACTACAGAGAACCAAACAAGTGGTGACGGATACGACATCACATTATACGTACGCTTCAAAGACTGAGGCGAGAAGTCCCATTACATGACATTCAAGGAGAATAGAGCATGGCCCGTTGGGTAAAAAGTTACAATTAAATGCGGATATACAAACAGGCCGCCACACCGACAGTTGCAAGTGATGACTTGAAAGTAGGTGATATTTGGATAGACACAACAGCCGGAGCAATCGTAAAGGTAGGTACAGCAGCAGACGTATTTGATATACTTAGCGACACTGTATCACCTAGCTTCACAACCCCTGTATTAGGAGCAGCCAGTGCTACAAGCCTAGACTTCACAAGTACAGCAGGCATTATCGGAACCACAACAAACAATAATGCGAATGCTGGGAGTGTGGGGGAGTATGTACAGGCAAGCGTAGCAAGAACTGCATTTCCGGCTTTAACTACAGCCACCATTTACGACGTAACTTCAATTGAGTTAACTGCGGGTGATTGGGATGTATTTGGTTGTGTTGGTTTTGCGTTCTCGGGAACTACTACGTGCACACAGGTAATTGGCTCCATAAACTTAACAAGCGCTACTTTGCCAGCAAATCATTATTGGTCAACGATTCAACCACGAACTGGAAATGGTTTGCTTGATACATCTATGGCTATTGTTCCTCAGCGAATTTCTATTTCTTCAACAACAACTATTTATTTAATGGTTAAAGCTGTATTTGCTACTGCTGGAGCATTTACTTTTGGAACTATCGGTGCACGACGTGTTCGATAACAAGGGGATTAAAAAAGACATTCCCAAACAAGCATATTAGGAGAGACAAATGTTAACGAAAGAAACTTTGCCTGCGAAATTGGCCGGAATAAATGACGAAACCAAGCAAGCCACAGTTATTGTATCGACAGTGTACAAAGAGGATGGTGTGGAATTCTATCGAAAGAACGTGTTCACATATGGAGCATTCGACGACGTGAAAATCAAAGAGCTGTTCGAAAGCGACTCTGCCGCTAAGGCCTTCTTAAAGGCTAAAGAATGAGCGATAGATTTAGTCCAGGGAGAAAAGGAGATTGGGTACTATTCTGTGACATATGTGGACAGAAATGTTATGCCTCAGAGTCTACAAAGCTTTCTACGTACACAGGAAGGGGAGGCTTAGTTGTCTGCCCCAATGACGTAGACAAGATAGACTACGGCCTCATCCCTTACACGCCACGCTTAGAGAAGAACATCCCATACACACGAATCAATCACACAACCACCACTAATGGAACGGCTGTAATTGATTTCGAGACAGCAACTAACTTAGGAACATAAACATGGAAACATTAATTGTATTATTTGTATTATACACAATCCTTTGGGTAGGCATTACGGCCTATTTAGGAATTATGATACAGAAGAAAGCAACAGAGATAAAAGACACAATGGCAGGATATGCTAAGTTAGCTGCTCAGTATTTAAGGAAGTAGACATGAACTTCATCAAAATAGATAAGCTCCTCCACTTCTTAGTGGGGTATTGCTTAGCGGCAACGTTCTATTATTCCCCTATTACGGCACTAGCTTGTGTCGTAGTGGTGGGGGCGTCTAAGGAAGCATATGACTTTCTAGCAAATAAGTATTTTGGAACAACCCATGGTGTAGAGCTGATGGACTTCCTTGCTACAATAGTAGGTGGCGTAGCAGGCGTGGCCACTCCTTTCGCACTTAAGTATGTATTCGAGCAATTCCTTTCTATGCTATACTAAGTATAACATAGGAGGACAACATGAGTAGAAGCAGACGTAAAACGCCCATATGCGGCCTTAGTGCTACGAGAAAGTCACAACATGCCTGGAGTAAGGGTGAGCACAGAAGAGAGCGCAGCGCCGTTAAGAAGGCCCTTCATTGCGGCCTATATGACTCTCTCCCTCATAGAAAACAATTTGGTAACGAATGGGACAGCCCCAGAGACGGCAAAACATATTTCGGTAGTATGCCTTCGCTTAGATGGTATTGGATATGGGCAAGACAAACAATTGAAGAATACATAGCAGAAGCTATTCAAGAACGTAAGAAATTAATGAGGAAATAACATTGAGCACTTCGGGTAGTTACAACTTTGCTCTCGACAGAGACACATTAATAAAAAGAGCCATGCATTTAGCCAACGTGGTTAACCTTAATCAAACCCCCAGGGCAGACGACAATGCTTTCGCTGTAGTGATGCTACAGAGTATGATGAAGCTGTGGCAAGCCGAAGGGATACAACTGTGGAATCGAAGGCGAGCCTACTTGTTCCCTGCATATCAAGACAAGGAATATTCACTAAGTAGTACTACGGCAGAGCATGCTACAAACTCATATGTCAATACGACATTGTCAGCAGCCGAAGCATTAGGTCAAACAATACTGTCTGTAACATCAAGCACAGGCATGACAGCAGCCGACTACGTAGGCATAGAACTAGACGACGGCACACGACAGTGGACAACTATCGTGTCTGTAGATTCTGCCACACAAATCACTGTAACGGCCACGCTAACAGCCGCAGCAGCGTCAGGAGCCACAGTTGTCGTTTACACGACGAAGATAGCTGACAGACCCCTTAGAATCCTCGACATGAACACATATGATTTAAACAACACTGTCGCTATTGAGATGAATCAAATTGGTTATGATGAATACAATAGTATTCCGATTAAAACCACAGACGGCAAACCAATCAACTATCATTATGAAAAACTGTTAGGGGCCGGCACTGTTAGCCTATTCCCTCGTCCTGATGACGTAGACGTAATACTAGAATTCACATATCATGAGGCCATTGAGGATGTCGACAGTTCCACGGATTCTTTAGATTATCCAACAGAGTGGACAATGCCCCTAATCTACGGGCTCGCTGTCGAACTCTGTGTGGCGTATGGTAAGTTTCAAGAGCTACAAGTGATAAAGCCTATGGCAGACAACTACAAGAATATTGTGCGTGACTTCGACTCAGATGAAGCAGAACTGTATATTCTTCCGGAGAATTATCAGTGATAATTGACTTACTAGGTGGAACATACGCCCACAAATATGCCGACTGGAATTCTCAGAGAACAATCAATTGGTATCCTGTAATCACAGATGAGAACAGGGGAGAAAAGAATAAAACCAGAATGGCATTATTTCCACGACCAGGTCTCACGCAGCTTGTTGATTTAACGGGCGATTCTGTGCGAGGCCTTTTTGTTGCCCGAACGTTAACACAAGAAAGATGCTTCGCTGTCGTAGGACAATCGTTATATGAAATATTCGTAGACGGCACAGGCACGTCAATGGGCGCCATGTCCAACCTGGCAGCAGGTAGTAATTGTAAAGTGTATATGGAGATAAACGGCAATGGTCAGCTAATGATAATGGACCCCAACGCAGCCTACTATCTCACCCTGTCCACGGACGTGCTCGCACAGATAACAGACGTTGATTTTCCAGGTGGAAAAACCTTGACATACTCTGACGGATATGCTATTATATCTGATAATGACGGACGTGTGTCTTTTAGTGAGTTAAATGATGTATCAAATTGGGTGGGCGACTCTGTATTCACCCCAACGTTTAAATCAGATAGTGTTAAAGCTGTATCGGCGTTTAGGGAAGAAATATATTGTTTCGGAGATGAGACAACAGAAATATATATCAATGACGGCTCAACACCGTTTGTAAGACAATCAAGAACAAGTATGTACTACGGCATTGCAGCCCCTCACAGCTTAGCAACATGGCATGGTGGGTTCTTCTTCTTAGGAAGCAGTAGATTTGGCGAAACAGAAGTTTACATGCTAGGCACAGACTATTCATCCAAACAAATAAGCTCCCCAGCAATCTCACAAGCCATTAATCAAGCAGACACTAAAGATGCCGAAGGATATGTTCAGTACACTAAAGACGGACACATTCTATATTTTTTACACATCCCAGCCCTCGGCTCCACATATGTATACGACGTAACACTCAATATGTGGCATGAAAGACAATCAACCAGGCCGTATCCTGACAATAATGGGGATAAGCCTCAAGATATGTTCCGAGGGCGACATTGTGTAAACTTCAAGGGACTCAATCTTTACGGGGATTGGTACTCCGGGAAGATATTTAAAGAAGACAAAGGCGTCACGACAGACGACGGAGAGATAAGAAAACTAACACGCACCTCCCCCGTATATCAAAACGAATTAAAATACATATCTGTCTACCAATTAGAAATAGATATGAACACAGGCTTCGGAACACTATCAGGACAAGGAAGCAGCCCGGTAATGATTCTTAAATATTCACTAGATGGCGGTAATACATTCGAACCAGAGATGATGATGGAACTAGGCAAGCAAGGCGAATACGATTACAGAGCAATGATAAGCAAGTTAGGTACGGCTCGTAACTGGGTGATATCAATGGAAATCAGCGACCCCATAGACATAGCCTTAATGCAAGCCAGAGCTAAAGGAGCATTCGGAGCATGGTAGACATTAACTTGCAGTTAATATCAAACCCCTTACGGAATATGACATGGTAATTCAAAAAGAGCTTTTTTCATGGTAAAGTCAGTAAAGAGAATTCCACCTATAGGACTGTCGATGGTGACGCAGCAAGGCAACATCCATCCTGTATGGTATGAGTTCTTTCGTGATTTCGGAAACAACGCTATTGAGTCGTCCATATTCAACGCAACAGATTTTAACGTCGCAGTGGGCGGGGAAGTAACTGTTAAAGACACAGGTATAAACCACGACGCCACCACTAACTTCCTAGCTAATGAACACATAGATTGGACAAGCTCGACAGAGAATCTCAGCACATCAGGGACGATAGCCTCAGGAAGCCAGACAGTGACAGGGAACATATCCCTTACAGGGAATGTTGATGGAAGAGATGTCGCATCTGATGGATCTAAGTTAGATAGCATAGAAGCCCTTGCAGATGTTACAGACAATGCAAATGTAAGAACAGCACTGGGAACAGGGGTAGACACCGTTAGCCTGTTCGGGAACACACTAACACTAGCAGATGATGTAGCAGTCAGCGTAACTCCAAACCAAGACACAGGAATAATAATAATCAATCCCCAAACCAGTGGAGCTAGCACGTTCAACGCAGTGGTGGCATACGGAGCAATAGCAACTAGTTATACGGCTATTGTAGCCCAGTCAGGCAGTTCCGTAGAAGTGGCGACAGGAGCACTAGCAGGTACGACAGGATCAGATACAAAGCTCACTGTAAGTAGCCACACAGACGGTAATGTGTATATAGAAAATAGATCCGGTGCATCCATTACGATTGGTTACACACTATTGGGGGCATAATGAATATACATGTAATCAGATGTGAAGATCCAGATAAGCTAAGAAAAATATACGCACTTGATGGCATATGGGAAGACATGACAGAAGACAACACTGTCGACGACGTAGCCGTCAATCCAGCCGTATGGCACATGCCGTTTCTAGTAGACGGAGAGTTAGCAGGAATAGCGACAGCTCATTGGATGGCAAACAAGTTAATATGTTGGCATCTAGGGATGTTAAAGAAATTTAGAGGGCCAGGTAGCCACAAAATAACAGGATACATATTAGACAACTTCCCTGACGTGCAGGCAATGACAATGATTCCGGAATGGAATAAAGCTTCACAAGCACATGCTAAGAAGTTAGGGTTTAAAGAGATAGCTAGAATAGAAAACGCCTCTGAGAAAGACGGCAAATTATACAGCAAACTTATATTACAGAGAGACAAATAATATGGAAATGATGGGCGTAATAGGTCAAGTGGCAGGTGCAGCAGGTAGCTTCGGAGGAGGCGGCGGCCCAGAACCTTCACCAATAACATTTGATGCTACAGGATATGCTAACAAGGCAAATGACTTCTTAGATCAAGCTCTAGGCAGCGCCATTAAGTATTCAGAGAAATACACAGAGAAGGCAGCAGACAAGGCCAAACTAGGCGATGAAGTGGCACAAGCACGTAACGCTCCATATAAGCTCGCAGGATATACAGGCCTCGATCACTATTTAGATAGCATGGCTGTAGAACGACCAGAGATGGGAAGCTTCGTGTTAGCTAATGCCCTAGAGAAACAAGCCAACAGGGTTAGTGCTATGGATAATATGGCGCGAACAGCTGGAGACATATCAGCAGACGAGGCATCAGGACTATTCGGAGGCTGGGGAGACCAACCAGGTCTGAGTGGCAATAAAGTGACGGGATTACCCTCGGGTAACATGTCAGAAGCAGATAGGGTGAGACAACAAGGGGAAATGGTGGCTCGAATCAATTACGGAAAGTCAGCTTACGATAAGGGGCAAATGGATCCAACATACGCCAACTTCATGTCAGCAGCAGGTCAAATGTCAGCTCCAAACGTAGGAGGATTCCAAGTAGATAGCCCTCAAGCTTATCTAGAAGGATTAGCAGGTATGTCTAAACAACTATTAAACGAAGGACGATATTATGGTGGCGGTAGCATTCCAGAAGCAGAAAGAAAAGCTATTGCAGCTCAGGCCAGGGAAGCAAGCCGTGCTGTAACAGATTATGACGCAGCAACTAGATATTGGACCCCAGAGATGGGCAGTATTGCTAGAGGATATCAGACAGGGCTGTTCTCAGCTCCTAAGTGGGTGAATGTATAATGGAACAAAATGATCAAAGTATATTAAGTACACAGCAGCAGCTGGCATATGACCAACGAATGGATGAAATGTCCCGTTGGCTGCAACAAAACAAACGAGACTTCAGTGATCCACGACCTGCCCAAGAAATTGCTCTTGAACGGGCCATGCCTATTTCGACACTAGAGAGTAGGTTTTTTAACACGCCTGCTTACAGATTAGCGTTTGGTAGCGACCCTCAGATGTTAGACGCTTCAGCAGATCCAACAGAACGCTTCAGAGCAGACCCAGGCTACGAGTTTCAACAACAAGAAGGGATACGACAGCTATTAAAGAATCATGCAGCTAAAGGGCTCCTAGAGAGTGGTAGAAGCATGAGGGATGTACAGGGATACGCTCAGAACCTAGCCAATCAACAATATGGGCAATTCCAACAACAGAATATGGGACTCTTCTCCGATTATCAAAACAGGCTTCAAGGACTCATGGGAATGGGTATGCAGACATCTGGTGCCGACTCAGCCAACGCCCTAGGAAACAATCTAGGAAGCTTATTCGCCAACCAAGGTGTGTTTGGTGCATCTGGCATGTTGAACACGGGGGCAGCCCAAGGCAGTAACTTAATGAACGCAGCCAACGTAGGGGCTCAAATCGCTTCAGCTAACGCAGCAGCCGGATTCGGTGGTGGCGACACAGGAGCAGGTAGCTTAGGACAATCTAGCACAGGCGTAGGAGGTTATTTCTAATGGCAATTAATTATAAAGACATGGGACATGTCGAGACGGTAAGGGGCATAGCATATGGCAATTAACGTCAATCCAGGGAATTTTCAGGGACTCGCTGCCGTAGCAGGAAGAAACACAGGCGGATTAGGGCTACATGTACCTGGCAGTGGTTTGTTAGGATATAAACAGCTAGATCAACAACGACAAAACCAACAGATGGGAATGCTCTCCAATCTAGGCAAAAGCCTGATGGGCAAGAGTCAAGACGACCAACAGATGGCTATGCAGCAAGAGAAACTAGGCATGGCTCAACAAGGTCAGCAGCATGACATGGCAATGGATGAACGTAAGATGGCTATGGCAGAACAAGCTCAAGGTCAGCAACGTGCTCTCGAAGAACATAGAACAAAAATACTAGAACTAGCTAAGCAGGACGAAGGTAAGATTAATGAGATGGGGTCCTTTGCAGCATCGGCTAGATTGTCCATGGAGCAGGTAGATAGTGAACCAGCAGCGCAAGAACTACAATCAGAAATCATCAAAGAGTCTTACACAAATGGCTACATCAATGAAGACGAAGCACAGAAGCTTGTAGGATTGAGTCCAGAGAGATTTAAATCAGCATTGGACATGAAAATATTACAGCTAGGTAAAGTTAATGAATATCAAAAGATGAGACCTAATAAGAAAGAAGGAGCACAAGGTAGTAGTGCCAAAGTGACGTTGCCCGACGGCACCGTTATTGAGTCGCAAGCGGCAACAGCTCCAACTAAATCCCAAATGCAGAAAGATATTATAACGGCCAATGACAACATTAACGAATTGTCAAGCATGTATAAGAACGTCCCAGATAATTTCTTCGGGTCTCAAGCGTTAGGTCAATGGAAAACAATTGGACAAGAGTGGGTGAGTGGCGTTCCAGGAATGGAAGGAATGGCTCCCTCTCCTCAAGATAAAGAAAAGCTAGCTAGTTACAGTGCGTTTAAAGGCCAATCAGAAATGAACGCCATGTCAACAATCAAGCAGCTCTCTGGTGTTCAATACTCAGATAAACAATTAGAATTCTTGAAGGAAATTCTCCCGTCTATTGGCCCCACAACAACTAAGTCACAGTTTAAAGGACGAGCAGACAATCTATTAAGATTCTTCAACGACGTAAAAGAGTCTAGACAGAAGCTCCTTAGAGAAGGTGTGGATGTTAGTTCCCCAGGATATCAAGACAAGATGCTACAAGAGATTCAATCTAAGTCAGCAGACGTAAGCCAAGAAAACACAATGAAAGCCACCCGAGAGTATTACAAAGGGCAAGGCTGGACAGACAAACAAATTGACGACGCTATAAAATCTAGGGGAGCACAATAATGTTAGGTGGATTATTAAGCGGAATAGGACAAGCCTTAGGAGGACTCGGAGGTGCTGTTGGTGGAGCCTTGGGAGCCGTAGGACAAGGCATTGGAGGAGCACTAGGTATACCAGGCCAAGGAATGGGAGCAGGAGCCCCCTTGAAGATTGCCCCTCAACGACCTGTACCAATGATGAACCCTACAGGCTACGGGCAGCAACCTCAAATGGGTGGCCCAATGGGAGGACTACTGTCAGGCCAACAACGTATGCCTCAAATGGCTAATCCAATGGGGAACAACGCTCCTATGATGCAGGGACCAATGGGACAACCAATGGGAAACCAAGGCGGCATACCGGATGCAATGCAACGCATGAATCAAATGACAAGTCCGCTAGATGGTGGAATGCAAATGCCTCAACGTCCCCCTAAGCCACAAGGCGGTATTCCATCGAAAGTAATGGACACAATGGCAAACGCATTCGGGGTAGGGAAAGCTCGTGCAGCAGGACCAGGAGATATTAACATGACAAAAACAATTGAAGGAGCTCCAAAGGGTGCTTCATTCCAAGGCGATTTACAACTAGCTAATGACACAGGAGTGGACCCAAGTGGTAACAAGTTCTTTGAACCGGGCACATGGAAAGCTTCAGACAATGCAGCTAAGTCTATAGCCCAGTTTGAAGGCTTCTATGAAAAACCATATTGGGATTATAAACAATGGAGTTACGGCTACGGCAGCAAGGCTCCAGGTAAAGATGCCAGCATTTCAAAATCAGACGCCATGGACATGCTCAATCAACGAATCCCAGAATACACCAAACACATCAAATCAGCTGTGACGGTGCCGTTAACACAAAACCAAGTTGACGCATTAGCTTCGTTCACATATAATGTAGGCCCAGGCTGGACTAAGAACTCTTCCGTCATTGACTCACTAAACAGTGGGGATTACCAAGGAGCCGCAGATAACATGTTGAAATACAACAAGGCAGGCGGTAAAGTACTTAAAGGGTTAGAGAACAGACGAGCAGCCGAACGTAAATTATTCTTACAAGGTATGTAACCATGCAGAATCCAAATGAACTAAATTACGGAATGCCCTCACCAATAGGCCCTCAAGGCCCTACAGGTGTAGAGACAACATACCCACAGGGTAGGCCTTCCCCAATGCTTAGCGACCCGGAGATGGCTCGACAGGGCCCTTCAGGCGATCAATACGGAGCGTCACTAACTAGTTTTGGTTCGGCGCCACCCTCATCCCCTAGCAGCAATCAGTTGCCCCAGGGAGTGATGGATCTAGGGCCTCCTCCAGGGTCAGAAAATGTTGTAGCAGGAGGGAAGCTTCCAGACGGAATTATGGATTTGGAAAAGCCGGTCGAACAAAAACGAGAAGAACCAGGGTTCATGAAGAAATTGGATGCTATTAATACAGGGGTGCATAGAGGCGTAACACATTTTACATATAAGCTCCTCTCAATGATTCCCTCTGAGAAAGGCAGGGCCAATCTCAAAGCAGCAGATAAACGATTAGATGAAGAACAAGCCATAAACACAGAAGCCGGACTAGGTGGATATGCTAAGGGAGGAGAGATAGCTGGAGAGATGCTTGCTACGCTTCCAATGGCAGGTCCCTATGGCGGTGTGCTCAAGGGTGCTTCACTAGCTGGTAAGATGGCTCCTATGGGTCTTAAGACAGCAGCCAAGTACGGAGCAGCAGGTGTGGGGGGAGCAGGATTGTTTGCAGCTCAGGAATCACAACGATACGACCCAGAGAATCCAGATCAGCTCCTCAACACAGAAGCAGCAGGAAACGCTCTAAGCAGCCCTATGTCGTATGCCCTACCAATGGTGGGAGCTAAGATAGGAACGTGGGCAGAGAAATCTAGAAAGCTTCAGCAAGGGAGGGAAACTATTAGTGAATTGCTCCCTCGTGACGTTATGGAAAAAGGAGCCAGCAAGACATTTGCCAACAAGTTCTTCGACTCATTGCCATCAATGACTGGAGCAGGGAAACGCGTTCGACAGATAGAGGGTATTGGTGACGACATACACGAAGTGGTTCGAAAAGTATCCGGAGGCAATGACGCTGTGTATTCTAAAGACTTAATTAAATTCGCAGGAGCTAAGCTACAAGGTACACTACAGAACATCAAGAAAGGCCAATCGGATATGTGGAACAAACCTTTCAGAGGCGTTATGGTGGATTCAGAAATGGCTAAGTCAACAGCTTCAGAAGCGTTTGCCGTAATTAATGACGTTAAGTCAGCCATTCCATTAGCCAACAGATCACAAACCATCCTAACTAAAATACTATCTAAGAAGAACATGACAGTGGATGACGTGAAGAACGCTCAGTCTACAATAGGTGATGTTATATCCAGTGTGAGGAAAGCAGACACAGGTGGTGTGGGCAGGGACGTCGTGAGACAACTATCAGATATTAGAACACGCTTAATGGACCCAATACAGAAGAGCCTATCAGGAGACGACCTTAAGGACTTCATGGCAGCCAAAGAATATAGCTCTAGGTTCTATAAGATGCAAGAAGAAATGCCCAAGATTAAGAAAGCTATGGTGGACGAAATAGCAGCTCGTAAGTTAATCAAAGATGTTATGAGCAATACAGAGATGACAAACAAGTCTAAGGTGATGGGATTGATGGACGGCGAGGGACTCAAAGCAATGAGAGCCGCTAAGATTGCTGAAGCGCTAGAAGCCTCAGATGTAGACGGTAAGATTAATTTAACATCATTTATACAGCGAACATCAGAAGCTACAAAAACACCAGAGCTATTAGGAGAGAGCTACAAGTCTATACAAGGGCTTAACAAATATCTGTCTTCCATTAATGAGTCACAGAGTACAGGGTTTGGTAAACTAGGAATGGCAGCAGCAGCGACGATTACTTATCCAGCTACAACACTGTGGGCCAACCATCCTGTATTGAAGAAACTAACAGGAGCTCTCACGAAGAATATGCCAGACAGTACATACAACTACTTAACAGGTGTCATCCAGAGAACCTCCACAAGAGCAGGATTCTTCATGACAGACGAAGGTACAATGAAACATAAATCCGAGGAACAAGAATGAGCAAGGCAATAAGATATTACGACAAGTCGAAAACATTCTTTGATGGGAGCTCAGTGGCTGCCGGATATCAACTGTTTCAATATCAAGCAGGCACCACCACAAAGGCTAACACATACACCACAGCCGCTAAGAGCGTAGCGAATAGTAATCCCATGACGTTAAACGCCAGTGGGCGATTAGATCAAGACATATACATTGACCAGTCTATGAAATTCGTTGTAGCTACATTAGCCGCCAGTGATCCACCAACCAGCTCCATTATGACAGTGGACAATGCTGTAGCAAACGCTCAAGTGTGGGCCACAGTTGCTAAAACTGGTGATTACACTGTTCTGGAAACAGACAGAGACAAGCTTATCAAAGCAGACGCTACAAGTGGAACACTAACTGTAACGCTGCTTGCAGCAGCCACAGCAGGAGATGGGTTCAGACTAGCAGTTAAGAAAACAGACTCAGGCAGCAACACAGTAATCATAGACGGGAACGCTTCTGAAACACTGGATGGAAATGCAACGTATACAATTAGAAACCAGAATGAAGCTATATTGTTCGTATGTGATGGAACTAATTGGCAGATATTCAACTCAGCCAGTAGTGCTGATATATATGATGCTAACGGAAATGAAGAAATAATCTTTACATCAACGGCCAGTGCGGTTAATGAATTCACATTTGCAAATGCAGCCACAGGTACAGACGTTAGTATTACGGCCTCTGGTGGCGATACAAACGTCGGCATAGACATTACAGCTAAGGGCACAGGCACCGTAGATATTACAGGAGCGGCCCTAACCGTAGGTAATGGAGCTACAGGAGCAGGTGAGTTACGACTGTTAGAAGACTCAGACAACGGCACAAACTACATGGGGTTCAAATCTCCAGCAGCTGTAACAACTAGTCTATCTTTAGTGCTACCAGATGGGGATGGCACGTCAGGTCAATATCTATCTACTAATGCATCAGGCACTCTAGCTTGGTCATCTGTTGTGTCTCAAGCAAACCAAACAGCCATGGAAGCAGAGACAAATGAAGACACGTATGTAGCCCCCGATATGGTGCGTTATAACCCTGGAGTAGCAAAGGCCTGGCTTAATTACAACCAATCTGGATCACCTGCAATAACAGGCAGTTATAACATTACGTCGGTGACGGATGAAGGGACAGGGGTTTTTTCCGTAATAATTGCTACAGACTTCTCAGACGCCACATACACAGTGGCAGCATGTGCAGGCCCGGCAGCGAACACATCTGTAGCTGTTATATGTAGTTTGCAGACATCAACACCACTAGCGGCAGGCATAGCAGACTTTCAAGTGAATAACTCTAGCGGAACGTTAGGTGATTACAGCTTTATAGGGTTGACATTCTTAGGAGATCAATAATGCAATACGTAATATTTAAAAGGCAAGACGGTGGTGTATCAGTAATGCAACACATTAAAGGAGACGTCAAGGACTGTATTACTAGATACTTAAATGAAAAGCCCGGAAGTACCTACGAGATATTATCCGAGCCTCCCAAGCTACCAGAGAATAGGTTGTTCAGAGACGCCTGGGGACACGCACTAGAAGTGAGACAGGATAAGGCAGAAGAAATTCACATGAGTCGCATCAGAGAAAAACGAAACGAGAAACTAAAAGAACTCGATATGGAAATGATGCGGAACATAACACAACCAGACGTGCTCAAAGTATTGGAGGCTAGGAAGAAGGACTTGAGGGATATTCCCCAGAACTTTGACGTGAAGCTCCTAGATGTAAAAAAACCACATAAGGCGTGGCCAAAGGATTTAGACTTGCACGAAGATTATTAATAGGTTATAATATATATTCCATCCACAGTGATGAGCAAAGGAGGTGATCCGTCTCCTTAATGGCCGGGCGGCTATTATTGTATTCCCTGTAGAATTAGCGGAGCGGAACATGATCAACCCCCACGCTAATAGATTGGCCCTCCTAGTGAGGGCTTTTTTACGCCCATAAGAAAGAAGGCCCCTAGGAGCCCTCTCATTGAACGTTTACGCTAGCCTCTAGGGTGGCTATTACATTTCTGTTAACACAGGCTTCCATCCCTTTAGAAGCTGCCCATTGACGGACACAACGTATGACTCATTCCCTTTAGTGAATGTCCCTATAGAAAACTCTCCATCGTCGGAGTAGCTAAAAGCTACAACTACTTTCACATTGCCGTCAGTGATGAGGTCTCCTTCCTTAATTGTTTTTCCTAACTCTTCATTTCCTACAGCTAACATAGCTATGTCTCCTATTTCTCGCAACACTCTCTACCCATCAATGCTCTAACCAACCTCACCACATAGTGAACTACGTGGCCCATCAGATGTTTAACTTTCATTATTAACTTTTTCATTTACTTCTCCTAGTTATTATGTCGTTACATTGTATTCTCATATATGGGCTCCTGTCAAGAAAGAACATTCTTCTAGCAACTCAGGGTTTTCATATACGTTCCCCACCACTGTGACCTCTGGCCAATTCTTTACGTTCTCTACTAATATATGATCGAACTTAAATCCACTACCTGAATATGTTACAACAGCCAGACGCTCATCGTAATACTCGTCCGTGTATACAATTATGTCCCCCTCATATATTTCTTTCCCGTCGAGCATCACACCTGTACCTTGTATAATCTCGGCTGTATTCAGAAGGGATTTAATTCTAGGTAGTCTCACCACTTCCATCATTGACATAGCGGCTCCCATCTCTTTCTTCCTATCCTGCCATATCCTCACTTTAAGTTCTCTCATTGCCCTGTCTCCCATTCATATTCGTCAAGTATTTCTTCTGCAATGTGAGGCCACTTATTCGCAGCCTTCTTCCAGAAATGTTTTAACACAGATCTCTGATATGTATTAACCAATGACGTCACTCCCATAAAGCTAAATACATTCCACATCGGATATTCCAATTTGGAAATCATCCACCTTGGCCATTGATAGTAATGGTGGCCTGGATATACCCATCCGTGAATAGGCCAGGAGCTCCAATAGGCACCACATGTATCCACTCTAAGGGTGCCATATTTCTCTTTAGTGTGTACGCCTAGTCGAGCCCAGCGTCTACATTGTTTCTCTAGGTAGTGGCCAGCCTCGTCAAGGGACTTCCAATCAAAATCTTTGTCTCCCCATAAATGCATAACTTAGCCCTCGTACGATAGATATATAACTGCAGGCCTCTTGAGAGCAGCTACCTCTACCTCCAACGCCGCTATCCTTTTCTCTAGGTTCTCCACTACACTCTCGTGTAACGGACGAAAGTTATCAAAAGGAACCTCGCTACCTTTGAGTAGGTCTTCGAAAAAATTATCCATAACGTCTCCTCAAGTAGTCTAACGAAATAAACATCGGGTCGAACGAGCCTTCCTTAACATCATTCAACATTATGACGCCACGCCAATGATGGTTTCCTTGATATCCCTTATACTCTTCATCATGTAAATAACATGCTCCCGCAATGATTCCCCATTGTTGTTCCCCAGATGCTAAGTGTCGTGTCGCTACGTCTAACTTCTGTGTGTGTCCTACAACAAAGCTATGTCCTACATTCTTCAATACATTATGCGTCTGACCACTAAGTGGTCGTCCTGACATAGGGTTGGACATATAATGAGTATAGCACACTCCATCAATAAAGACAGGTTTTAAGAAATCATGTACTTCCCAGTCTTCATATGGCAGGTCATGATAGCCTATTACGCCGTCAAGCTCTGCGGACTCTTCCACTGCACGATTGATTCGAGCCTCGTGATTGCCTAGGCACATCACCATTCGTGGCTTGTAGCGTGCTCTATGGTTCTCTGCTGCCTTCTTGTTGAACTCCTTCATAGGGCCTAGCAGATAATCCATCGCCACCCTCGCTGCTGCTATGTCTTTTTTATAGCGACGGCCTTCAAACGATTTCTTACCCTTGTCATAACTAGATAGGCTAGGCATGTCAGCAAAGTCACCAATCTGTATAATAACCTCTGGCTGCTTATCTACAATGTATTGACCTATCCACTTGAGATGATCTAAGTTGACGCCGTCTTTAGCTTGGACATCAGGAATGAAAAAATGTTTCATAAGAATTGCTCCCACTTAAGTTCAGCATATCGACATCCCACCACCGGAACGATTAGTCGTTTGTCATTAACTGCTAGTACAGCCTCATGTGTTTTCTTAGCTGTATGAGGCAGTAGCTCCAACTCTGTCACCTCTTCTGATTTCTTATTGGTTTGCATGTCTGTTCTCCTCTATTTCTTCATAGGTTAGAATAACGTCGTCCCCGTCTTTATACCGCTGCACCTCTTCGTCTGTCATTGCATTGATGATTGCTGCCCCCACTATTGCGTCAGAGCTGTTCTCTACGGCTTTCATATACCTTTCGCACTTGCCTTTCATGTCCACTCCCCTGTCCACACTACCTTCTGGTACCATGTTGCACACTACAGGTAGTAATACATTTACACCATTAACATCTATAGCTGGTCGATGGAACATAAACAATATATTTTCGTTAACGACAGTAAGCGAATCCATATTCATGGCCAACGCAGCATGTGCCGAATATACGTCCCCATACACTACTCCGTGAAACTTAGTGGGAGACGCACGCATGGCATTCACCAATTGCAATAAGCTTGTCACACTACCTCCGTTACCTGCTAGATACACATTCATCTCTTTAACGTCTTGGTGCTCATTAATAAATACAATGAGTCCTCTGTATGCGTCAGTGTCAAATATCTCTGACGTTAAATAAATGTTATACCCCTGTACAGTATACGCTTCTGTCTCTAGTTTTTTCTCGTATTGAGAGTATAAAAAAAGGCTTAACGCCCCCACCAGTATTACAGCTAGAATACGCTTCATATCACCACCCCTTGACTTATCGCATGAGCCGCTAAGCATATGGCAACTATGTACCCATCCACTATTCCCACTTTAACTATTATGTTCATATTATTCAGCCTCTATGTGTTCATCCACTGTCTCTGGGTGATATCTGTCACATTCTCCACTTCCATAACCACTCTCGTGCCGTCATGATGTGTACACTCTAATTTAATCATCTTGGACCTCACTTGGTTTATAGAACCCGTCCCCCTTAAGTCGAAACCCTACAGGAGATATTAACTTAATGAGCTTCTTCTTGCCACACTTGGGGCAATTGATTAACTCCTTATCTGATAACTTCTGTCTCACCTCTGTTGTTTCCTTACATGCTCCACACATATAATCATATATCGGCATGTCATTTCCTCCCCTCGTTCGTAACTACTTGGTGACATTCTTTACATAATACACGGAATCCGTCCTTCTCACATAACATTCTTTTAACAAATGGTCCTATGTCTTCAAAGCTTCTTAGGCTGCCACAAGGCTCTATATGATCCACCTCGACGTGAGCTCTAATGAACCACTGCTTGCACACTTGACATGGATATTCCCATTTGCTTCTCCCTCCGTTCTCCTTAGGCCTTCTAATAGAATTCAGATAGTCACCTCTAGGTTTCCATCTCAGGGAGAGCCGTCTTAGGTTCGACCGTATCATACCGAAGAATCCTGCCTCAGTTAATGTGTTGCTACAATATGGGCGCTCTTTAAGTTTCCTCATACAATGTCCACCTCGTTCCCATCTTTGTCTACGTAGTTCATCTCAACGTCAAACCCCCACAGCTTTCTAATATGTCCCACTGTCTTGCTCATTGTGCTGTATTCCAACACTTTGTCATCTTCTGATGTGTACTCCATATGTAGTGTACGATCATCATCCCAATCTACTCCCACTATCTCCACTTTCGGCACCCTCTTGTTAACGTCATAGTGCTCTGCCAAGTTCTTTCTTATTTTCAATATGTCATCATCGTCGTGTGTCGCTGCCACCTCTAGATAGTTATTGTCCTCATTGAACTCCAACGTGAACAATTTAAAATCCCTAATGATCTTAGGAGACAAGAACTGAAGAACGAAGGATTCGTCTCTGAAGTTCATCATAACATACTTTGTAGTTTTTAACCAATCTGTATCAACAATATTCGGAAACCACTTCCTGTCTTCTTCTGTTGGATTTGAACATATTCTCCGGATATCTTCAAACATGGCGAAGCCTAAAGCATATATGTTAATGCCACTGTAATGCTTAGCTGTCCAATTGGGTTGGGCCACTACATTAGAGTGGTTGTGCAAGAATTCTAGATATGCTCCGTCTGTTAAATACTCCTGGTCGTGCATCTCTGTCATCAACATGTGATGTACAAAACAATTACCTGTAACACTCACCTTGTCGTTCCTTCGTGTCATGAACATCCCGGAAGGTACTGTGAAGCAATACACCGTATGTAGCCCCTCTAGCTCTTTCCTGGACGTACTCTCTATACAGGTGACGCTTCGTAGAAGCTTCTCTACTATATACAGATTACCTTCTTGTCTAAGCGATGCTGAACTACCTGTCATGGACATGGCCCACTGGATGAAATCAGCGTTGTTCTTATTATTGCCGAAGTAGATGCTCCTGCCTGATTTTTCCGTACCATCCCACTTAGTTGCTTCCTCCACTATTACATTTAATTGCTCTTGTGATGCAGAGTAGTACTCAGACAATTGCTTGTTTCTTTCAGGTGCATAGAAGTTAATCCATGTTCTGCCTTGTGTCCCTTGGGTTTTCTTATATTCTATTCCAGTTTCTTTTAATAACCACTCCAGTCGATTTATTTTCCTCTCTTTGGTGAATCCCATTTGTACATAATTAGTGTTGGTTCTAGGAATGAAGTGTCCATCAGCACTAATCGCCACCATCAATCTTAATTCCAACTCTGATATGTCTAGCCCTTTTCCTTTTAATCGCCCTGCTTTAATGAACAGTCCGTTATCAGGCAGTAGAGCAGCCTCTTTAACGTTTAAGTTTCCTCTCGATGTTATATAAGGAATTCTATGGTCGGGTGTTACACATTGGTCAAAGCTCTCTCCTTCGAAATGTATTAACTCCTTGTTGTCTTCTACAATATAGTTAGTTGGCGTTACATATTCCACTGTGCCATCTTCATTATATTGAGCCACTTCACCACCTTCATACTCATCGATTCGTTTCCATCCTGTTGGGGATAAATATTCCGAGTCTCCTTTTTGACAAGCCCAACCTTCGTTCATTAAACTTGTCTGCATTTGAGGATAAAAATACTGAGCTAATTTACGAACTATTCTACAGATCTCTCGCTGCCAGGTTTCAAGAACAGGAGAATGTTTCTCCATAAAGTATAGAATGTTTTCCTCTGGGAACTGTGTTGACGCCTTAGCCTTTGTTGCTGGCCCCTTCTTGTCGGGCACAGTTCGCCATAAATCATTGAACGTCTGCTCATGATATTGCTCCCATTCTTGTTGTCGTTTATATTGCAGCTCTGACTTAAGCTTACCTGGTTTCTTATATTTATCCACTGAGTTGTATTGCAAACTGTGACAACTGTCTAGGAATGCTTCTACGTTTTCCTCTCCGTGCTGTTCCTCACATTTGGTAATATAATTTTTAGCATATTGGAGGTAGTCAAGAATTGTGTCCGCATCTGTCCACTTCTTAAATAAGTAATTATTCTTGAAGAAAGATCCGTGACCTGCTAACGCATGAGCCAATACAAGTGCTTGCAGCGTCATGGTGTTGTTTTCTACCAGGTAAGCAATGCAAGGATTTGTATTGATTACGACCTCGTAGGCAAGTCCTGTCTGTCCTTTACGGTAGCTCTTCTCGTTCTGAATGAATGACTTACCGAAGCTCCAATGGTTGTACATCAATGGCATAGCTACAGAAGAATAGCAATCAAGCATCTGCTCACTAGATATTAACTCTATCTGTTCTGGATAATAATCAAGGCCGAACTTCTCCTTAGCTATTTTATCAATCGTAGCCCATGTGTCTTTCACGAGCTGCTCGTTCCACTCCGCCCCTTCATATAATGGCTTAGTCATTCTACTCTCCTGTGAATAGGTTATGTAATGCAGGATAGATGTCACTGGCCTGCTCCACAAGCTCGGCATTGAAATTAGCGTGTTGCTTAATCAATGGCTCATATATTTCCCACAAGCTGTCTCCGTAATGTCTTCTGCCTTGATATGTATCCACTTGAACGTATACAAAGTATTGCACTTTTGTTAACAATTCATGTAACGAGTCTATCACGTTAGCTGTGTCATAAGAGAAGTTGTCCCCATCTGATGCCTGTGATATGTATATGTTCGTCTGCTCTAAGTTATATTCCTCATCAATGATTTTATTTACCAGATTGAGACCGGAAGATACCACTGTGCCGCCTGTATGTGTTCCGTAAAAGAACTCTTTCTCCTCCACTTCATCAGCTTCTTGTGTGTGACGTACAAATCTTATATCAATGCTGTCATAGCTCTTGTGTAGGAACAGATATAACAATAAGAAGAACCTTTTAGATAGTTCTTTCTCTTTGGCACCCATCGAAGCAGACACATCCATGATGCAGAACATCACCGCATGTCTAATTGGGAAAGGCTGCTTCGTAAAGTGTTTATACCTCATGTCTACGTTATCTAAGAACCTCTTAGACTTAGTGGCTATTTTTCTAGCCAGTGCTTGCTTAAGTGTTTTAGGTAGGTCGAGACGTGATGGAATACCGTCTTTAGAATAGCCGTGTCGCTTCCACTTCTCTTTGGTAGATCCTATTATTCTTTCCTTAATGAAATCAGGTAGTTCCATGTCGCTAAAATATAACTCAAGGAATTCTTCCTTAGTTAGTGTGAACGTAAACTCATCAAAGCCATCTCCCGAGTCACTGCCCTGAGGTCCTTTCCCGTCGTCCTTGGGAGGCTGGTCGACACGGTCGCCCTTCTTAAGAGTTCGATTACCTGTAAGTACGTGCTTGCTTTTTCCTCTAGCTGGGTCGTGTCCGAAGGAAGGCTCAGATACATCCTCATCGGGTATGGTAATGGTACGGTCGTTAAGTACATCTGTAATCCCCTTATCTGAAGAAATGTCTTGTATGTTACGTTTGATATGCTTTTTATATCGACGTATGAATCTCTGTCTATTCCCAACAGACTTTTTCTTGCTGTCTCTTCTATCGATAATAGTCATGTTAATCCTCAATAATGGGGCATTTAGCCCCACATTTTATTATGATTTCAGCGTACGTAAGTGCCATTCTACCACACGTCTCACTTGACGTTCCGTATATCCTAGCTCTTGCATTCGATTGATGAAACTCTCGTGCTTAGACTTATCTGAAGAGTCACCATGTCCTGCAAATGATATCACTGGTAGCAAGTCTTGTGTCTTACTGAACATTGTAGCTTCAATAACACGTCTTAGTTTCTCATAAGCTGTCCACTTAGGATTGTGTCCCTTATGTGTCGCTTGATATCTAAGAGCAAAATTAACCACCTCGTGTCTAAAGTCCTTAGGATTGCTTATCTCAGCTGGCTTCTCAATTTTATTGAGCTCTTCGCTGAGTTGTTCCCTGTCAAACATCTGGCCTGTATCCACATCTCTATAGTCATTGTCTTGTATCCAATGATCTGCAAATACAATGTATCTATCAAACATGGCTTGTCCAAACTCTTGATAACTATCTAAATAGGCCGTCTGAATGTCCTTACCCACTTTCTTAGCATAGTTGGGAGCCAAGTACGTTTTAATAAATGCCAAATATTTTTCGGACAATTCCTCATTTAGTCGGCTCTTATTAACTGTCTTTTCTAGTACGTACAACAGATGTACAGGGTCAGCAGCTATCTCTTCAGCGTCGAAGTTATATACCTCGGCAAGTACTTTGTATGCCAATCGTGTGGAGAATCCAAAGAACCCTTCATCGAGTGACGAACCATCTTTATACTCTTGGAACGATTTAGCTCTAGCGTCCTTCTCTTTGATGTTCTCACCGTTATACACTTTCATCTTAGATACAACGTCAGAGTTTTCTGGTATTTCCAACCGTGTAAGAATACAGAACTCTGCTAACATCTCTAATGTGTTAGGTGCTACAGGCGCATTCACCAACGTGCTGTTACTTACAAGCTTCTTATAAATCTTCTGCTCTTCGTCCACTTGTAAGCAATAAGGCACCTCCACCGTATACACCCTATCTAAGAACGCTTCATTGTTCTTATTGTTCTTAAATGTATCCCACTCTGATTCATTGGAATGGGCTACGATTACGCCCTGAAACGGAATGGCTGAAATGGCTTCTGTCCCTTTATAATTACGTTCCTGTGTAGCTGTTAGCAACGGATGTAACATTTTAATGGGAGCTTTAAACATCTCTACAAACTCCATCATGCCTTGATTGGCCTGACATAATCCACCACTGTAGCTGTATGAATCCGGATCGTCTTGTGCATGATGTTCAAGTTTCCGAATATCCACCTTACCTACTAATGTTGAGATGTCCTGGTTGTTCTCATCGCCTGGCTCTGTCTTAGATATTGCCACTTGATCCGACTGACTAGGATATCGTTTAATTACATTGAACATTGACAAGTCACCGTCGTATTCTTTTAGGCGTTTAGTTGCCCAAGGACTTGCTATTGTCGTGTACGAATGTATCCCCATCTCCTTTAATAAGTCCTTACTTAGCATACCTAATGGACTTTCATGTAGTGGACTTGGGTTCCCATCCTTATCCGCTAGGATAAATATCGGCTCTTGTTCCATGAGAGATTTTAGTGTTTCCACTAGAGACGACTTAGCACTCCCTACAGGTCCTAATAGATATAGAATTTGTCTTGCTTCCTCTAAGTTCTGTGCAGCATGTTTAAAGAAGGAGACGATTCGCTCCACCACTTCCTCAAGTCCGTAGAAGTCTTTAAATGCATCGTAGGTTCTAATAACACGATTACCGAACAGTCTGCTTAGTCTAGGATTCTTAGCCGTATCTATCTTCGTCGGCTCACCTATTGCTTTTAACATACGTTCAGCAGGAGAACTATATACGGAGCTATCCTTTTTGGCCAAGGTGAGGTATTGCTCCATGGTCATCTTCTCCGACCTATGTTGCTGATACTTCTTCTTGTATGCATCAAGTAGTTTCATGTACCTCTCCTTACGAGTTAACTGTTTCAATTGTAAGCTGCGTGTGCAGCTCTTCTAGTTCTTCTTGTAACTGCTTAATATCCATTGTCATGTTGTGCCTTAACTTGTTGGCTCCCTCTTCGCTTAGTGTGTCCTTGAAGTGTGTGTACGCATACAGCTCTTCTGAAAACACTCTTAGGTCATTTGATAGCTTGTTGCTCATTTTGTTTTCTCCTTATCTTTTAAGGAATATCTCTTGAGTTGTCTTCTGTTAAAATATCTTCTCCACAAGTATCCCCTTATGATGGAACATATTGTTATTGCACCTGTCATTAACATGTTGCTCGTTACGTTTAGGGTCCATGTGAACCCTTCCCATATGTATTGTCTGATTTCGTCTTGGTAGCAGTGAGCAAGCTGGGATAGGGCGAATGCAATAAACATTCCGCTAACCACATTGATTAACGCCTCAGTTATACTTGCTCTCTTACTTTGACTAGTCATCACTTATCCTGTGTGTGTATTATGCCTCGTTTATGTCTCGCATATAAAATAGCTGCTGAAGAGATTAAGTGGAGCGCTGGATGTAATCCGGACTCCTCGTCTTCTGTTCTACCTGTCAGCAATTCTGCTGAATGTCTCAAGCAACTACTTCCCCTGTCTTTTACACTGCATTTATTTCCGTTCTCTGTTAAGAAGTTTGGTGTGTCTCCTGAGTCAGGATGTTTAGCTGCACCAAACGCAAAAACTTTCATTGTGTCTTCTGCCACTTCACTCATCATCTGTTCAATCATTAGCATAGAAGTGCGTTTATCTATCTTCTTGTTTCGCTCTTCATCTTCTATTCTATCTAGTATTGAGCCCATTATTTTAACGCCTCCTTTATTTCGTCCACTGTGTGACGTTGTAGCAATCCACCTAGTTCGTAATACCTAATAAACCTTTCATATATAAACTGTGTATCGTCTGTCTTCTCTTTGTGTATTGCCTCAGCCACTGCAAGATTATATGCTTGGCCTTTACGTACTTTCTCTTCATATTGATCTGCCATATTATCCTCCGAAGTGTACCCTTTCATAACATAAACTTAGTAAGAGCTGCGCTTTCTTCTTAGTGGCAGACTTAACCCTGAACGTATCGTTTTCCATGTACCTCTTTGCTTCTTCTTGTAGTATAGCACATAGTTGATCATTTTTCCACACTTTGTACACAACTATTGGCCATTTCATTTCAAACGTTGCTTGTGTCAGGTCTGTTGACATTATCGAAAGGTAGCATGTATTCAGGCCTGTACACTCCATTTGCACTTGTGTTTGTATCAAATAAGTTAAAGGTGGGTAGCCGCTGTATTTATGGAAAGTGTGTGGTCTTGTGCTCTTACACTCCAATAGATTATCGTTGTCGTCAAATGCATCCGGGGTGGCTCCCAGCCGCCCTTCTGTGTAGAAAACTTTCTGGTTTTTCTCCTGTTCAAACAATTGAAACTCTGTTCCAAGAACACGATTGGTCATGTCAACCACTACAGGTTCTAGCATCTGTCCTGTTATTGTGAAGGAGTTCCCTGTGAATGGGTCTGGGTTCCTCATCTTATTGGGTGACGAGTATGGATTGCATCCCACTAGTGTCGCGGCATTACTGGCCGTGATGCATGTGCCTCGTAGGGCGTGCCATTCCTCTTCTGTGTTAACGATGTATGTTTTCATTGAGTGCTCCCGAATCCGCCTTCCCCTCTAGCTGTTTCCTCAAACGATTCTACCAGCTGGAACTCTGGGCTTATTACGTTCGTGAAAACTATCTGAGCTATTCGCTCCCCCGGTGCTATTGTGTACTCTTTGTCGCTTCTGTTCCAGCAAGATATTTTAAGTTCTCCTTGGTAGTCTGAATCTATTAGTCCTACTAAGTTGCCTAGTACAATGCCGTGCTTATGTCCTAATGACGACCTGGGCAATATCATTGCTGCTATTCCTGGGTTGTCTATATGTATCGCCACGCCTGTGCTTAACATTAATGTATCACCTGGTGATATATTTATAGGACTTGTAGAGTCCACTCTTAGGTCCATCCCTGCTGCCTCTGCTGTTTCGTATCTAGGTATTCTTGCTGTGTTTGTCAGTAGTTTTATCTTCATGCTATTCACTCCAATATTGCTTAGTCCAGAACCCATCTGCTTTCTGCCAGTAGTCCATCATAGATGCTTCCACCGTGATGCGAACTGACGAGAGCACTTTTTGCATCTCGTCTATCATTATATCTGCTAAGTCGTCCACTATGTCCATTCTAGATTCTCGAATTTCGAATAGGATTTCATCGTGTATGAATGCTAATGGCTTTACGTCTGGGTGTTTATAGTACTTACGCATCACACGATTGACAGCCTTCTTGGCTCCCATAGCTGACGGGGTTTGCATTAGATATCCATTACACAAAGCTGTGTATGTGCACCAAGGACGTTTATGTCCATATGCTTCATATGTATACATAGGCTCTTCTTCCCATTCGTCAAACTCGTTCTTCACCCACTTAGATGTTCCGTCTAAAAACTTATTATGCCCGTCCTTTAGAAACCACTCTAGCTCTGGATATAGGGCAAACAGTTCTTTCTTTAAGGTTACTAATTCATCTTTCACTAATGCATATTCGTCTTTCTTGATACGTGCTATTCTTAGGTCTGGCATCGCCAGCTCTGTTTGATAGTAATATAGTTCTCGTTTCTTCTTCTCTGTATGCAGTATTGTGTATTCTGTCTTGATTCCATCTCTCCACAATAGCGTTCTCATTGTCTCGTATCCAATACCTCCCGGAAATCCTAGATTGATTGGCTTAGCTTTCTGCCTCAAGTCCTTATCTATCTTCACCATGAACTCTTCGTATGATACACCCTTCAATCTAGCTGCCAACCTGCTATGCATATCTGTAGGCTTATCCCCACTGTTGAGCATGTCCCTCATGCTGCTTCGTCCATATGTTTTATACAATTGATGTGCTGTTGCACATAATTCAAGGCCTGCATAGTCAATGGACAACATTTTAAACCCAGGTCGTGGCACAAAACAATTTCGTATATCATATGATACGTTCGGCACTTGTCGTGGCATCTGTTGTATGTTCAATGATGGAAACAATCTAGAGCTACTTGATGATGTACGTCCTGTTGATTTAGTTGTGCTGTACTGTGAATATATTATTTCATTTCCTGATAACCTAGATATGAACGCCGAAAGCACTTTCTCGTACACAGCTATTTCAGAGAATGCTTTTAATATATCATCTGTTGTTTGTGATTGGTAAAATTCTAGGGCCTCAGCTGTAGCCTTGATGGCTCCCTTGGCTGTGTATTTCTTATTGATTGGTAGCTCTGCTATGTATTCTTTCAGCTTCTTCATTTGTTTACGTGGTTGTTCCTTACCTGGTAAGAAGTCGCAATAGCCGAGCTTTTCTAGGTAGTTGTATCTCGGTCTTAAGTATACGAATATTTCTTCTTTTAAATTCTTCACACGTTCTTGGTCTATATTAAATCCTGTGGCTCCCATTAAGTTGAGATACACTGCTGACACAAGAGATGCATTGCTGTTAATGTCGTCTTGGTTATAGTACACTTTGTATGCCCATATGGAGTCATCTATAGCATAGTCTATTGCCTCTTGTGGCCACTCCTCGACATCTTCTAGCTCTGCGTAGCGAAGTCTCCAGGCGTCCTCTCCTTTGCTTGCTGATATGTCCTTATTATAATAGTGGAGAACACATGCTGCTAATGTGGCTCTATTGGTTGGCTTCTCTCTCAGTAAATCTATTAAGTTCTCACGTATCTTTGTACATATAATTCTTCCCTCTTCTAGGGCTTGGAACACTAATTCTGTTAGCTCTGGGAAATGGTGAATAATCACCCCACATTCGAATACAGCATTGTGTGCTATGATTGTGTCGTTCTTCAGCCACTTTGTTAAATGCTCCTGCATTTCCTTCCCTCTATATAGGAATGTATTTTCTCCATCATATGCTGAAAGGCACACAGGCTTAGGAAACAATGCTCCCGGTCCTATTAGATGTGTCTCAAAATCACAAGCGATTGTAGTCATTTGATTGCCTTTACTAAAGTTAAAAAAATGCCGGGTTGCCCCGGCTGCCGACTACTAACTGTTTCTATTTCGACGTAGCTTGCTTGAGTGCTTCCTTAAGTTCATTAAGTTTAGCTTCTCTTCCGCTAGTTTCTGTTGAGCTGCCTGATTCTAATGATTCCACTACTACAGCAATCAAGTTAATTGAGCCTCCCATACTATTACCTGTATACGGTGCGACAATCATCTTAGCTGTTCCCTTGGAGTCTTTGAAGAACATAGGTGCTTCTTCCATCTCGTTCCCATTGCCATCCGTCACTTTCACTTCGAACTTAGTGGCTGCTCTTACGGTGAATTCCGTTTTGCTATCTGTGTGCTTCGTGCCAATCAGATTAGGATTGAGATCCTCAATTGATTTCTTCCAGGCTGCTCCCTCTTTAGTAGCCGAATCGAACTTGAGTCGAACGGTGTATACTAATGGTGCTCCATCTCCAATATACTTAGCTACTGGTTTGTTCAAAGCTAAGAACTGGATTGTACCTGTTGGTGATGTTAATAAATTTCCTGTAGTTGACATGTGTTGTTCTCCTGTCGTTTAAATATAACGTTCTGAATCTCTCCGCAGATAGTCAACTCGTTATCCCTTACGATACAAGGCAAGTTGAACTCTGCGGCTAACTTTATGATGTCTTGTATGTTTAGTTGTGCTTCCACTTTGAGTTCCTGTTTTTGTGTTTACTCTTCCATTATACCCTATTTCTGTGGTTTGTCAATAAATTAAATAGCTTGACATGATTTGTAATTCTTGGTATACTAGTTGGTAAGGGTCATCCATTAAAACATACTATATAGTATACTACTCAGGAGCACCATATAGTGCGCAAATCTGAATTAAAGGCCAACGACGTAGCCAAACAGCTGGCCATTAACGCCGCAAACATAGCTTTCAACACTCCCGAATTAATGATTGTAGTGAACTTCAAGGAGCCTTCATATAGACACAGGCTATATGTCGTCGAATACGGCACTGTAACGGCTACACATCATGTGGCCCACGGCAGCGGCTCTGCTAGCCCTAACGATAAAGCTTATTCCACCTCGTTTTCCAATAAGATAAATAGCCATCAATCTAGCTTGGGTAAAATGAAGACGGGCAATATTTATCACGGACGACATGGAAAGAGCTTAAGACTCGACGGCCTAGAACCTGGCAAGAATTCAAACGTAAGAGTGAGATATGTAGTTATACATCCTTCCAACTACGTTACAGACAACTATATATTAAATAAAGGACGAGCCGGTTGCTCTTGGGGATGCTTAGCTGTAGATCCTGCCATTAGCTCCAACCTAATAGATAAAATTAAAGGCGGCGTTCCCGTCTATTGCTACTATTAATCAGGCTGCAGGTGGAACACGTGAAGGCGCTAACAGCGCATGAAGTACGTTAAGTCCCGACAAGGTGCTGCCAGGAAAGAGGACAAGCCTAACGGCTTTCCACAGAGGGTGAAAGTCCCTCATTCTTATTCTAATAGGAATATGCCTAGTTTCTGGCAAGTTTCCTCTAAATTCTCACTAAAAGGAGAACCACATGTCAAATGATATTGGATGCATAATTCACAAGATGGAACATGTCTGTCAAGATGTTACATTAGAGATTGTGGGAGGTATAGGAGACTTTAGAGACTACGAGAAGGCGTTTAAGCTCCTTCCCTTACTAACCCCTAATGATACGCTACAAGTGCGTTTAAACACCCCTGGCGGCTCTTGTGACACAGGCTTCCATTTAGTAGACAGGATACGGGGAGTTGAATGTCCTGTTCAAATGGTGGTGGACTATCCTACATACAGCATGGGAGCTATCCTAGCTTTATGTGGCGACGACCTGTTATTCCAAGAGGGTACATATATTATGTTCCATGACTACAGTGGTGGGATGCATGGCAAGGGTGGCGAAACGCAAGACTATGGTACAAACTTCCGCACAGTGTTCCGTAAGAAGTTCGAACGAATATGTAAGCCTTTCCTGACACAAGCAGAATGCAATAAGATGTTCAAAGGAGAGGATATTTACATTCACGATGACGATCCAACCCTCCCGTCCCGAATGAAGCGCCACTTTAAAAAAGACATCAAATGACGTAGGAATGCAGATATTTCAAGAAGGACATCTCGTAGTGAGCACTAAGTAGCTTAAGGGTTATTATAGTGTACATTAAGAAGGCCCGTTAAGGGCCTTTTCTTATTTCTCAGCACTGTGTAGCTCTCGCCTTAGTTCCCTCAACTTATATACTATTACGTCCCTAGCGTTAGCCTCTAAGTGGCGTCTCAATTCCGTTTGAGCTGCCTTGTATTCCACTAATGCGACGCTCTTCATTGTAGGGTCTGCAGCGTGTTCCACAATCTTTAATATCTCGTCACATATTTCCTTCAGTATTATAGCTCTAGTTCTCTTCATATTAAGTCCCCATTGTTAATGCAGGTCGGTCCACTCTGTCAAACTCAGCTTCAATATAATGGTTGTCTACATTACGTGATAGTCCTCGTACGCCTTGGCCACTCTTAGCTGTCTTCTCAGCCATTGCGTCTATCTCGTCTTCAGAAAGAACCTCAAAGGTTATCCCACAATAGTCCAAGTCTTTATACTTCTTAGGCAACACAACCTCGTTCAACAGCTTAGTGTAGTCCTCTTTAGTAAACTCATCAAGACACACAACTTGCCCAATCCGTCCCACCAATTCAGGAATCAGTCCTGATTTAATAATCTCTTCGTCCGAGATAGTTATGCGAGCTGTTGTTTTTTCTGATCCAAACCCCATACCCCCTTCTGTCTTAGACTTTTCAATGCTTGAGAACGCTCCTGCAAACACCCAGCTAACGCCGCTGAAGTCATGTTTGTCATCAATCAATGTCAAGAAGTTGGCCTGTACGTGCTTGTTCCAATTCCCTGAACTATCAAATGAGTTAGCCAGCTTATCGATCTCATCGACAAAAACCACCATCTTGTCCAACGCTCCTTGTACACTATGTGGCCCATAGCTAGACGATATACTAAGATTGGCCTTGTCTATCAACATCTTACGCAACTTGGCAGAGTTGACCCCGTCGTTATTACCTGTAGGTGTCAATGTCGTCGCATCAATCCTAAGGAAGGGAAACTTAACAATGCTCTGTAAGCTTTCAATCAAATGCGTCTTACCTGTACCACTGTCCCCTACTAGTAAACAATTCATTGTCTCAATTGGATGCTTGTCCAAGTTTATCCATTTCTGATGATATCTCATTGAAGCACGTTGAACTAATGTAATCAGCACTTTCTTAGCTCTCTCATGCCCATATACAAGCTTGTTAAGCTCTTCTAACGTTCTTTGATTACTCATGTCCTTCTCCTCGTTATAATTAGGTGGGAAGCTTAGCAGCTGCTGACGCTGTCGGCAGAGATGTTATACTTGAGAGACCTTGTCTCGTCAGAGGTAATTTCGCTTCCCGTATTATAACTATAGCCTCTCAGTGTATAAAAGTCAAGCAAGTTGCCTATTTTTCTTCTAAATAAGTTTCCAACCGCTTTCTAAACGTACCCCTAGATACACCTAATACTACAGCTGCCTTGCTCTGGTTATATCGAACGTCTCTGAAAGCCTTCATGTAAATATACTTCTCTGCCTCTTCTAAGGCACGTTTATACTTATTAGAGTTGATAGCCTTCAATAATTCATTTACATTCTGTATGCCTTGTAAGTTATTCATTATATGTCTCCAAAAATGTCTTTATGAACACTCGCTAAATACATATTACGAGCCTCTTCGTGCTTCTCTTGCTCTATGTGCCACCCGTGATTCACTCCTAAATGATACCCCTGTTCAAATATCTTGTTAAGCTCTTGTTCCACCTCGACACGTCTATCCTGTTTTATCAATGTGTGTATAAGGTGGGCCCATTCTTTATAGTTTGGAAATTCCATATTATCCCTCCTCTCTCTTCTTAATGGACTTGTCTAAGTATCCATTCGGCCAACACAACAGCTCCCACAGTCATTGTTATGCCTGCCCCCAGTAATACAATCAATGCTAAGATTTCCATTTTATTTCCCCAAGTTATATTCTTCTAAGCTCACCTGTTTACAAGTGTCGTCTTCAGTTCTAACCAGTTGAGCATATTTCGTAAATCTGTCCCAAGAGTCAGCTGGCTCCGGCACCCCTGCATCAGCGCTATATAAGTCCGAGATGAATGCTTCCCAGTCCTCTTGTGTATGCACTAATCCATTTCTATTACTCTTATAATTAGCCATTTCGTTCCCCTTCTTCTGTTAGAACATTCATTATATTGCCCTCATGATACGATTCGCACGCATCCCAGGTCCCCCTGGTTGTCTGCCATCGGTCGTTCAGCATCTCTGCCTATTAGTCCTGGAAGACAATATAATCAATGCTCCTTAGTTCCTCGGAGGCCCTCTTACTGTGGCCCTGCTATTCTTTTCTCCGAGGTCGGTGGCTTTCAGTGGTGCGGTAGGCCTTGTATTTTCTTGCTGCTCTGCCGTTGCTACCACCATTTCTTGCTTGTTGCCACTCTTTTTCTTATCCTTCTATTATAACTATAGCATGTCCTGTACAGATGTCAAGCAATTAGTCTATTTATTTTTCATCTTTC
>Ga0335396_10000759_pt1 | contig 44027 bp, 40 predicted proteins | sample FRY02_FD_205743 | JGI IMG/M metagenome (GOLD analysis project Ga0335396, IMG submission 205743) | Freshwater microbial communities from Lake Fryxell liftoff mats and glacier meltwater in Antarctica - FRY-02 (spades assembly) (version 2) | ecosystem: Environmental > Aquatic > Freshwater > Ice >...
ATGTTGGCGTTGGACCAAAACTGATCGGCCCTAATGTTGGCGTTGGACCAAAACTGATCGGCCCTAATGTTGGCGTTGGACCAAAACTGATCGGACCTAATGTTGGCGTTGGACCAAAACTGATCGGCCCTAATGTTGGCGTTGGACCAAAACTGATCGGACCTAATGTTGGCGTTGGACCAAAACTGATCGGACCTAATGTTGGCGTTGGACCAAAACTGATCGGACCTAATGTTGGCGTTGGACCAAAACTGATCGGCCCTAATGTTGGCGTTGGACCAAAACTGATCGGCCCTAATGTTGGCGTTGGACCAAAACTGATCGTCGATGGCAAGCTCACCGGACCAAAGCTAATCGTCGATGGCAAGCTCACCGGGCCAAAGTTGATCGTCGATGGAATGGATACAGGACCAAAGTTGATCGTCGATGGAATGGATACAGGACCAAAGTTAATCAAAGTCGGCACAGATATTGGTCCGAAGTTAATTAGGGTCGGCACAGATACTGGTCCGAAGTTAATTAGGGTCGGCACAGATACTGGTCCGAAGCTAATCAGGGTCGGGACAGATACAGGTCCGAAGTTAATTAGGGTCGGGATGCTTACAGGTCCGAAGTTAATTAGGGTCGGGATGCTTACTGGTCCGAAGTTAATCAAAGTCGGCACAGATATTGGTCCGAAGTTAATTAGGGTCGGCACAGATACTGGTCCGAAGTTAATTAGGGTCGGCACAGATACTGGTCCGAAGCTAATCAGGGTCGGGACAGATACAGGTCCGAAGTTAATTAGGGTCGGGATGCTTACAGGTCCGAAGTTAATTAGGGTCGGGATGCTTACTGGTCCGAAGTTAATCAAAGTCGGCACAGATACAGGACCGAAGTTAATTAGGGTCGGGATGCTTACTGGTCCGAAGTTAATTAGGGTCGGGATGCTTACTGGTCCGAAACTAATCAAAGTCGGAATGCTTACTGGCCCGAAGCTAATCAAAGTCGGGATATTCACTGGCCCGAAGCTAATCAAAGTCGGGATATTCACTGACGTAATTGTGATAAGCGTAGGCAAATCAATAGGCGTAATCTCAATCAGCGACGGCAAGCTAAATGGCGTCACAATTTCAATAATTGACGGTAAATTGATTGGCGGCTCAATAACAATAACTGATGGTATGTTGATTGATCCAATAGGCCCAATGTCCAAGCATGGAAATACAATGGGCGGTGGCGTCACAATGTTGGATGGCGTTGGTGGAATCGGTGGGTTGAAAGGCGGTATATTCGGGATCGTTGGAATTTTGATCTCAAATGTTGTTGGGTTGTTCTGAGGAGGAGGCTCAGTAGCAACCGTTCTTTCAACTGGCGATTGTACTATGGTACATTTTGAATTGGCAATTGTGATAATTGGATCAATTGCTGCATTTGGAGCATAACGGTGTGTGCCTCTTGTTGAGGTCGTCGTGAATTCTCCATCTCCAAAGTCTAATCTATAGCTGGTAAATACACCATCAATAACGATGGTGTATCGAGCCACAATACCCGTAGCTGGGTCGTCGCTAACGATGTAAAAGTCAAATGACACGTCTGGACAACTAAAATCATCAAATATCACCGGAAGCTGTTGCAGGTGGCGAATGCGCCAATCCAATGTTGCTTGTTCTTCTGTGAAGTTGGCTCCGACAAAATCTTCAATTTTTACGATGGCATCAACAATTTGATTGTGATGTTCTGCGATAACAAAGCCTCGAACTTCTGATCCTGTTCGATTATGCTTTGTATGAGTTCCTCCAATGTTGCGAGCGCATCGCTTTAATTTGTTTATTTTTCCATAAATGTTATACCCAACGTCGTCATAGTAAAACAATTCTCCTTCAATATTGGCAAACCCATTGGTTGCCCACAACTCATCTTTGTCCGGGGCTATGGGCTTAATGGCAATTTCAGCCGCCCAAGGCGCATTGTCCTCGGTCGTGATGGTTTCGCTGGTGTTGTAGACCAAAAACAGCGTATAATCACTATCATAGTTTTTCGGATAAACGGGTGTAGGAGGAAAGTAGTTTGCCACGATGGTCCTTATTCCTTGCGGTATTGCTTCATGTATTTAGCCTTGATTTTCAAAAGATCGACATTTGCCACTGTGTCCCCGCTGGACGTGACGTAACCCCACTAAATGTGGTGTCTGATTCATTGAATTTAATGAATGCCTTGGGGCTGTAATCAAAACTCAAATATGCCGTTCGATCTCCATCTGAAGCCGCTAGAAATGTTTGATTTGGATTGTCAAAACCAACAACATCTGTATCTTGTAGCAATCGGAAAGACGCCGAGTTAGAACCTGGACCGCCAGTTGCCCAAATGCCACTTGTTGGGTTATAAGCCGCCACAGCACCAGAATTGCTAAAGAAATACACGCCTTGGCTTAAAGACAATAATTGTCCCTCTACTTTGGCAGAGCCGATCATATCGGGTAATTTTCTGATGTCTTGAAATGGTTCCGCTGAATTTCCACTGGTTTTGTAAAAGCTCTTGATTCTGAAGAAGTCTCCGACACCTTCGTTTCGTAGGAAAAATCCTGTTTCTCCATGCCAAGTTGAACGATAAACGCTCATGTGTCCTTCATTTGGATTGCCAGAAATGTCATATGTCACTTCATTATTTGCCAATTCATCAGCACCGTTTTTATAATTGGCATTTGCTAGTGTTGAAGAAGAAACAGAAAGATCATTTAACAACATTCTGTTTTTGACTTGATTGGTCGGAGAAGAATTTGGAGCAATAGCTCCGGTCACTCCACCTAAAAAGAAATAAAGGCTGTCAGATGATGCAAAACTAACCCAATTCCAAGGACGTGAAATTGATGGTCGAGATGTGTATGTTCCAACAAATCCACTGTATTCAGACATTAGAATTTCTTCAGTTGTTGGACTGTCAACATTACTTCTGCCGCTGGCCCAATACAACAATCCAACACCACCTGCTCCTGATCCTGCTGAACCTCTTTGTGCAAATCCGTTGTTCCTGTGAAACTCACGTTTTTGTTGCATTTCGTTTGGTTGTCCGTCTAAGAATGAATCATCAACTCCAAGCGTTAGGCTTCCAGCATCCTTTGTTTTGAATGTTTCGCTTATCAAACCAAATTCAGAAGACGAAACTGAATTTGTATTGTTGTATGTCCACAACCACAAATTAACTTTTTCAACAATGTCGAAAGTGTCTTGATAACTTGTAATGCGATAGGCACCAAATTTTGTATCGACACGAAGGTTTAAGTCGTAAACCCCGCCAACACTGAATACTGCTCTGGCACTCGGAGAATTACTGTGTGCCAAGTCGTCTGATAAAGACCATGTGTAATCTTGAATGGGGTCAATTGGGGTATTGGTTCCATCTACAGCTTCGCCACCATAGGTTCTTCCTGTGTAGGAATTTATTCCAGAAGAGATGGACATATCTACGATGTTGTTTGTTGCTGTTCTAATTTTTGGCGGTGTGATGTATGGGCCACCGGCTGGCAATCCAGCAGTCACAATTTGACCCGCTCTTTGAGTGAAATTGATTACTGCATAGTCCGATGCTGGAAAACGAGCAGTGATAATATCGTCAAAAGTAACGCTGTCTGAGCCGAAACCATTCGTAACTGTGAGGGTGACAGTATAAATGCCCGGTCTTGTATATGTCTTTTTGATTGTGCCGCCGTCAGAATCCTTTACCAACACATCACTTATGTTAGATGGAACTTCTGTATCTTCATTTATGGTGATAATAGATGGTCCACTATTGTCTCCAAAATCCCACAAGTGTTCAATTGGATGTGATGTCCCATCGCCTCCCAATCGAAAACTTTGATCTTCAAACTCCACAGTCAGTGGGGCAAGTCCAATTGTTTTGTCAACTCTAAACCACGCCTTCGGTGCCAAAGCTAATTTGCGAAGATAGTTGATTCTTTGTTCCATTGTTCCTTCCAATGGGCGCAGAGCCACTTCTCCTTTTCTGCCTGCGAACTGCTCGATAGCAATCAAAGCATCTTTAAGGGAATTGTGATGAACCGACATGACGTTTTGTGTCACGTCGGTCAAGTTTTTTGGTTTTGCTACATCTACAAACCCTGGCAATAATTCCAGTTGACTAAAAGTCGTTAATGATCGAGAACCATAGTAAAAAGAAATTGCCCTATACTCAGGTTCGCTGCACTGCTCAGTGAGGGTGATAATGCCAGTAGCATTAAATGCTCGCATTGTAGATTCGTCACCAAGCACAGTGATTGAAGTATCACCAGGGTTGTAATCTTCGATCAAACGGACTCTCAGCGAGTCATGAACTTGATATAAGTTCTGATTCGTATCAATCGTTATCGGATATGTAGAGGCTACTGGTATTGTCATTATGTCACCGTAATTTTGTCTTTTAAGAATGCTCTTTGCAGTCTTTGACTCTCAAACAAGATTAACAAAGAAGGCTCGTAGTCTCCAGGATTGTCATATGTAAAGGTAGTTGTGTGGATATTGGGATCGTATTCTGGAATGCTCTGGGTTGGCACGTCTTCGTTATTGTGTTTGCCCGGCCCATCGAAAATCCAATATCTTTGAACAATATCTCCATCTGTTTGATCCACATATGTAAATACAGTCGGATCAACATTCAGCGCCGTCGCAGTCTGAACTGAATATCCCTGGTTTGGCGTCACATAGAAAAATGGCTGTTTTTCTTCTTGTGACACCGTGATATAGTTAGTCTTTGTAATGACGCCCTGCGCACCCAAGGATGTAATAACATTCAATTTGACTGTGTATGTGCCGTCCTTCTGGAAAGTATGAGTCGGCGACTTCTCAATTGATGTTGTTCCATCTCCGAAATCCCACAAATATCGAATCAGTGGTCCCGTGCTGAAATTCTGAAATCTGACCTTTAATGGCGGTGCGCCCCTAAAGGGATATGCACGAAACAAAGGACGGGGAGCCAAGAACCTGTTTTCTTGAGATTTCAGAATTCCGTTCAATGATAAAGGGTCCGGCAAATCTACCGTCCCTAAGTCACGTTCAATTTGAATAATTGCATCTTTTGTCGCATTGTGATGCTCTGCGAACACGGCATTGGTTACATAACTGCTTACAGGCCAAGGGTTTTGACGTGACCCGGCAAAACCTCGAATGAGGTTCCGAAATACTCCAGCCGTTTTTGTTTCATAATATATCATCTCCGCCGCTCCCGGTTTTCCCGGTGGCGGGCCGACTCTCAATATTCCACTATCTGGAAACAAACTATTGTCTTCCACGATGATGTATTTGCCAGCATAAGTGAGACTTTGCTTTAATTTCGTCTCACAATTGTTGCTTGCCTGATATAACTGGAATTTCGAGTCTTTTGCTTGCGGGAATAACGACAGTGATCCAGTCGTATATCCTGTATCGGTAGACGCAACTCTTGTGACGGCCATTAGCTCTCCTTATTTTTTTCCTCTTGTTTGCTCTCGATTGCTTCGATATGCTGCATCGTTGATTTCAATTGATGAACCATATTGGCATGTCGTAATTCGAGCGTCCCAAGAGCTTGTTTTTTGATGGGCATGTCATCTGGCAAAGCAACAATGGTTTCTACCAGTTCGGTATCTAGTTGGTTTTGGGTTAACATCTTGAGGTTAAGTTTCTGTGCCAGTCGTTCTCCCCAATATTGTTTTTGGGAATCAACGTCATCAAAGTGTTTCAGAGGCTCAATCCTCAGAAGGGATTTGAATGTTTCTAGGAAGAATCGGGATTCCTCCTCCAGCCATTTTTTACGGTCGGCAAGTTGTAGTAGGTTCGCCTGAGCAGCCTTCTTCTGTCTCTCGATCTGTCTAACTCTAATGTCGCTCTCCCGCTGGGTGAGATTGTCGGCTTGTGGACGTGCAGCATCAATCTTTTCGATAGAAATATCTAGTAGCTCCAGTTTGTCTTTTGAGTCTTCTAGTTCGAGTTCAATAGCCTCTAAAGACTCTCTGCGAGACTTCAACTCCCTGAGACATTGCCACATTTTTGACTGTACAGTAGGTTCTTTGCCTATTACAAAGTATTTGAGTTGGAAATAACTGTGCCTTTGTGCTACTTCGTACTTTAAGGCTTCGTCTATTTCTGAGATCAATTTGTTGTTGTTTTCGATTGACATATCGGCTCCTTTTTTGTAAGCTGATATAGTAGAGTTAATTCTTTCTCAAAGGTGGTTACAAATGGGCTTTCTTAAAAATCAAAAGCTGTATCTGTCTGGTCCTATTGAATATGATGTCAGTGTAAACTGGCGAGATAATCCAAAAAAAATATTAGTCGAAGAATTCGACATCAATGTTTTTGATCCCTTTGCGGACCCTAAACAGCAATGGGTTGCAACGCTGAAGGAGGCTCAAAAAAACAAAGACCATGACACTATAGTTCGGATTTGCAAATCATTCGTTCGCAAAGACTTGTGCATGGTGGATAGAGCTGATTTTACAATCGCTTATGTGCCACATAAGGTTCCAACAACTGGAACTACACACGAGATTATAAATAGCAATAATGCTAAAAAACCAACATTATTAGTCACAGACTCTCCAGATATTACTTATATACCTTTGTGGTATTTTGGTTTCATCCCAACAGAATTCATGTTCGCTGGGTGGGACAGTTTATTCGTCTATCTTAGAGAAGTAAATGAAGGCAGGCATCGCCACAATGATCGTTGGAGTTACATATACGGAGAAGTTTAATGGCTTACCAAAAACGCTCACTGCCAATTGAACTCTTTCTTTGAAGAATTTCCTGCGTTGAAGATGTCTTCGATTGCAGACCTGTTGGCTTAATTTAGCAAATTTTGCTGCCTGCGATGGCTTTGAACTTAACGCCTTTATCAATGGCTCTCAAGGCCCAGAGGATTTTTATCTCTTCAAATGTGCCTTCGTTGCTCATTTCGCCGACTTCGTTCCAGGTCTTTTTGTTAATGAAAAGACCATTTAGAGTGGCGTCTACAAAATTGCATTTGTTGTCTGATATTGGGAATAAGATGTCTTTTTCACTTTCTGTGAAATAAGAAAATCTCTCATCCATCTTCCACCTAACAGTAGCACCAGCACAAACAATGAAGTTCCAATCTGCTGGCGCATGTTTCATTCCAACATTGATGAGAGATGAAAATGTCGATTTACCCTTGTAGGTCGGGCAAATGGATTTCATTTCTTTCATGTCGGCTGCGGTTGCGGAATCATCGGTGGCACATATTGTAGGCAGGTCAGGATGACGACATTGAATAGATTTCATTGTGGATTTCAACAATCCAACAGTGTGTTCCGGGCAGAGTATCACAAAACCACATTTAAGATCTTTGTGGCTATACATTTTCAAATTGATTCTCCTAATGGAGATTAGGTCAAGGCTTGATCGAAGTCGATTTGGATGATATCTAAATCTGTAATTGGATTACTGAGAGTGAATCGACCAGTGGAAACGTCAGGAGTAAAGGAGTTCAAACTCCATCCCAAAACATCACTGTTTGGGTAGTAGACGCTTTGGTTGCGATTCAATCTAACTCCATTGACATACACACGAAGACTGCCTTCAATGAATGTGTTGCTCGGAGAAGCTGTTGACGTAATCTTGAAGAGTTTGTAGTCGATTAGATCGTCTGTCGGTATCATTACCGGCTCCAGATCATAATAGTGTCGATGAGCAAAATCAGTCGAGATTGTAAGTACAGCCTTGACTTTGTTTGGTGCTTCAATTTCCCAATTAACACTTTCTGAAGCCAAAAACTCTATTGTGCCTTCTTCAAAAAGAACAATATTTGAGATCGTCTCAAATGACATTGCCAAATTTGTTGCTTCGTTAGCAATTAACGCTAATTTGTCTCGCTCTGACGAAAGCATTCTGACGAATGGCACAGGGTTCGTTAAGGTGGGGAACCCAAGAGCGACATAATCTGCTAATTCTGGACCCGATACGGTCTTAGAGCCATCTGTATGCTCTGCAATATTGTGAGCAGCTTGATCGACAGCATCAGGAATCAAATTTCCATCTTCATCAATGGATTGAGCCAAGCGATTGGACAATGTTCCTTGTGTACCTGCGGTGTCACGCAAGATCGCCGCATGGACATCGACTTCGCCGTTGATGATTAAATCTCTGTCTGCCAGAGTCTTCAACGGCAAATTGTCATATTCCCAATGATATGGTTGATCTGCTGTATATTGCGGTACTGGTAATTGGCTTAAATCTGGCATGGCTCTCCTTGATTATCGTATCTATTGCTTAAACGTCCAAAATCCAGCCTTCAGCCTCAATGCGTTCCACTTCTTTTTGGAATGTTGCATCATCGTAAATGTATCGTGGAAAGCCGTCATCAATCGAAGCAATCACTGTTCCAACCACTGGAGCATAGTTTGTTGAAAACTGTGAAATTCCCGTATCAACAACAATCGTATAACTGCTACTTGTTTCGCAAGTGTCCATAGTTACCGTATAGTTCATTGTGTAGAGAACATAGTTGTTGAAAATATTCTCAATGGTTTTGTCTACCGTTTTCTTCTCTGCTCTTTCTAGCCAAAAATTCTTCATTTGAAACCTCAATTCTTTTTCTATTTATGATATTATACATGCTGTATGCAAAAAACATGAAATTTGCAAATATTAAACGAAACTTAAACGCCAATTGAAGGTGATCTGCATTTGAGCAGTCTTGGTCAAGTCAGGGAACGTCACCATGCTGTATAAATTTCCTGTGGCCAATTTGAGTGCCATTTCATTAAGAACAGCACCATTGGCTTCCGAGAAAGCAATGACAGATGTGAAAATTACTTGTGAGGGTATGTTTGGGTCAACTGAAGCAATAACTGGTTTGCTGGCTTGAGTAATGCCAAACAATCCATTTCGACTGGTCGCCACAAATTTAGTGGAACCATCTGCCGTGCCTCCGTCTCCGAACAACATTCGATTGACGTAGAAGTTGAATCCATCTCCAACGTCACGGGCTAGACAAGAAGCCAATGCTTCTCGCCCTCTCGTTAAGATGGTGTTTTGAAATTCAACGATCTTTCGTTCGCCGGACTCATAATCAATTATAACTTGGACGAACCCGCAAGGTTTCAGCCCCTCAGTAATTTCTATCATATTGCTCCTTGTTCGGTCGTACCGTCATCATATTCAATGCTAAAGGTGATCCCTTCAGTTTGTTGAACGAATTCGTTAATTTGATTCCCGTCAGGCAGACTCAGTCCAGTTACCGTCCCGTCTTGATCCACTCGATCAATCACAGAGCGTCCAGCCCGATCTAATGTACGGAAAGTATGTGGAGGTAAATCGAACTGCTGTCCATCCACAGTTGCACCGTTTTTTGTGTATTTGTAAATAGTCACATTCACAGAAGTTCCACCCATGCTTAATGTCTCCCACCAGTAAGGATCGCCAGCCAATGTAATGGTTGTATTGCCCGGTGGGTTGTTGCCATCAATCTGTTCCATGAAGTAGCTATCAGACCCAATTGTGACAATGAAATTTTCTCTAAAGTCATTGTTTTCAATACCTTCGTCCACAACAACAAGAGAGTTAACCCCATTTTGGATTCCTAGACTTGACTCTAAATTGCCAGTCATTTCGAGCTTCAATCCTCGATAATGTATGTATCCAACTTGTTTTTCAGCCACCTTCTGATTTACACGCAAGTTGGTGTTGTTGATGTCGCCCCGATTATTTCCCATATTATCTTGGTATTTTTCAACATAGTATTGATCTGTCGTGCCATCCACAAATCCAATAATTGGAAATTCCTCCAGGTTGATTTTCTGGAATGTATTGTCTAAACGAATTGCGTTGCTGATTGGCAATACCGTGCCGCTTAAAGCAGTCACTCGACCACGTTTGGTTACGTCAAATTGCCCTACAACACTCGTGACGACTGTTGTTACATTGCGAATCAAGCTATACCCTACATTAGAGGCGTTGTTGCTTGGCAACGTACCATCATTCGTCAAAACCAAACTTCCATCTGGTCGTATGTCGTTTATAACATATGGAATGGCACTGTAAGTGGGAATCAATACCTTCCAAGCACTCAAGGCCGTTCCTTGAGTGACATCAAAGGTAGACTCGGCACCCAACAATCCAAAATTTTGAGTTGCATCTGAAAGAACAAAGATGTTATCTTGAGCAATGTTGCACAAAGTTCCATCTAAGACCAAATTGTCAATATCGAATGTAAATGCTTGATTGATGAAAGTAGAATTGACAATTCCTGATATTGATGTTGCATTCCCTCTTGGATTGTCTACCACATAGCTTCCAGCCACCACAGATGGCGCAAAGGCAGTCAATGTCGCACTTCCATCCAAAGCCATTCCAATTCGATCAAGTTGCAAATCAGGACAGAATAATACAACTTCATCGTTGTAGGCTGTTCCTGTAGTTGAAGCTACGACAGTTGTTCTGTTTGCCAATTCATCTCGGCGAATACCTCTAGTTTCTACCAGTCGCATAATTCGATTGAAATACTGTTGTCCTTCGCCCGCCAAAACAAATTCGCCACCTTCCATAGAAATAAGAGCCTCAACTTCTTCAAGCGGCGATTCAACGAATTCGTTTATGCCGCCTATGAAATTGAAAGTGTGTAACACGGCATGAAACGGCGTGAATTCTCTAAGCACTTCTTTAGCTTCAAGAATTCGGTCATCTGACAGGTTCTCTATTTCTAAATCAATGTTATAGCTGCTGCTTATGCAGGCCGTACAAGGATCAACAAATGTTCGATCAATATCGCAAGGATTTTTTGAGTTGCGAATACTGCCGTTGTACTCTTCCATGTTGTAGATATTTTCACTGTACGGGAATTCAGTTCGTACTTTTCCATACACCAAAAACTCATGGTAAGGGTGACGAGTTGGAATTACCAAATCAAACATTGAATCGTTTTCTGGAATGACTCGAACATTCCAATTCTTCAATGGATAAACCTGATCTCTTTCGTCTCTTTGATCCATCAAGGGCAATGATCTAACATAGTTTTCTATTGCCTGTGTGGTGGGGTCTGGAATCTCAGCGTATTTGTACAATACTCTAATCTCATCGCCTTCTACAAGGTCGATAGGTTCGATTGACAACCCACTGCCAGCCCAGGTAAAATATGTAATTCCATCACTTGTTAGGAATTCAACATAATCTGAACTCAAAGGAAGCCAAGTTAAATTGCCTGCTGGTCTTAACCACAATTCAAAATTGTCATAGTCAATAGGCAAAGCCGCTTTTTCAAGTTCAAAACTATCGCTCAGTCCATCAAACTTGATAACTTGTTGCCATGTGTAAGATGAAGTGACTTCCCAAAGCTGTGTCAGGCCCATCATGGTAATGGCCGCATGTTCCAACGCTTCAGTCAATCCTTTCTTGGTTCCTTTCATCTTGTACAAAGGAATAGCACGCTTAATTTGACCACGCCAACGAGTAGGGTCATCGGTCTTCAGTTTTAGATCAAATAAATTAGACAGATATGGAATCAATGCCTCGTGGATTGAGTTGGCGTCTTGAAGATCAACAATCTGATTGCCTAAATCTTCCAGGGCGTTGAACCCCAGGGCAACAGATTTGTTGAATTTATCCAATACATCTGGTGTGCGATCATTTTCTGAAATGACCATTTTGAACATATCTGGCGTGTATCGCTCAAGCAGTGTCGTGTACTTGTCTGGGTTGGTAAAGTGCGATGGAATGCTGGTTGTAGTTTGCGTGTCACCTTTCAATGTGAATCGCATATGAGCCGACAAGCTATCTCCGGCAATTAGCGGCGTCCATGTCCAACAAATAAAGTAATCACCTTCACGCATACCTTGTGGTTGCCATGTGTAGGTGTATTGTGCAAAAGTCCCATCAACTAAATCTACAAAAGTATTAGCCAAATCAGTTGAAAGCCACGCTGGAAAACGGTCGTTGCCTACGATATGAACTGGAGATGCCTCATTAAAGAAGAAAGGAGAAACAGTCACATTGCTTTCCGCAATTGCTCTTAGTCTTTTTGCTTCCGCAATGTTTGCATCATTTGGCGTAGCGCAAGCTGTGGCTTCTGCAACTTCAGCGGCTTTAAGTTTTGTTAAATCATACGTCTTGTTTTGATATTCATTCAAATTGCCGCTTGTGAAGTCACGTTCTACATAATAGATGACAAGACGATTGACTTTGTAAGGATTAGACGTGAAACAGCCTTGGGCATCCGGTGTATTCAAAGTGAATACAATGGTATCCGAAATCGACGGGTTGTCGTTTATTGTGAGTATCGCCACAACCTTCTCCTTATTCGTATGTGAATGTAATATCCGTGGTGTCAGGCCGGATGATTTCATAGAACTTAGTTGTTACGTTGTCACCACCGTTTTCGGCATCGTTCGTAACGAAGTTCACTTCAAATCTCTGAATCTCTCTAAGGTCAGAAAGAGACTTAACCATATCTGAGTCACGCAGGGTTTGGCCATATTCCCAATTATTTAACGCAAAGAAAGCATCAAGCCTTCTTTGAATTTTGATTCTCAATTCGTCTTCAAACTTTCGATAAAAACGATCAAGCACAACATCAAGACCTGTATCTACTACCACTACTTGTCCGTCACGAATACAGACGTGATCTGTGAACATTTTCAAAGAGTCTATGTAGTTCTCTAATTCTACCTTCAGTTCATTACTTGCTTCTTGTAACTTGTCGTTTCCGTTCAATGCTAAAACGTACAAGTCGATGATGTTTCCAGAACAACCATAGTTTCTTAATACTGCTGTAGATTTACCAATTTGACCTTGATAAGCAGTAGCAAATTGGTCTGTCAGCGTTTTGTAATCTAATCCGGTTACTGCTCGATTTTGCACTCTCACCCAAGCTGGCAACTTGTTTCGTATATCTTCAATTGTGTCTCCATCATAACCAAATTCGCCCTTGGTGTAATTTCTTAAACCAACAGGCACACTGAAGGAGAGTCCTGGAACATTGATGATCGTCTGTTTTTCGATGGTTCCACTAACTACGTTTCCAATCGAACCGCCGCCTTTGCGACAAGTAATCGAAATCTTGCTTCCCTGAGAAGGAATCAAACCGGCTCGATTGTTTCCGAAAATAACAAATGCCCGATAAGTGGAATCAAACTCCAAGCGGTATTCTCGTCTTGGTTGAGAATCTGTAAAATAATCAACTTCTGTCCACAGAACCCCATCAACCTCAACTCTGACTGAATCGTAGATTACGGGAGATTCTTCCAACGTAATGGTTTGAGCTACAGTTCCATTGCCATTTGTTTGCAATAATCTGGTAATACCTTCCAGACCAACAATACTGGCGTTTACGACACCACCGGCAGGAATCAATATATCTTGATTGAAGATGGGGTTATTGTCGGCATCGGCTGGAAACAATTCAATTGACAACTGTTTGTTACCAGTGCTGACTTTCAAATCAAATGGAGCAGGAATAACCACATCTGTCAAAACCGGATTATTCAAAGTTGCGGTCCACAATGTTCTGGCCGCAATGGGTGGTTGAGGCTTAAATCCAACTAATTTTGCCAACCGAAATGCGTTCTCTGCCTCCGTAACGGTGTCGATGAAAACTTCATTCGCAATCTGGTCCATTTTGAACGACAAGGTGTCGGCTAAAAATGCCCAATTTTCAATAAGCATTAAAGCAAGCGACGACTCTACAAAGTCTGAAAATTCCTTATCAAACTTTTGTCTTGTGAACTCAATCAGGCGGGTTTTCATCGACCAAAAATCTTGATTTGTATAATTCAAATTGAAGATATTCGGAGTCGTGATAATCTGCGACTGAGTGTATGGTGTAATATCAAACGGACAGTTGTTGGTCGCCATTATGTTCCCCCTAGTGGTACTTCTAGCAGTAATTCTTGCACTTCTTTGATGTTTTGTGGGTCAACGAAGATGATTCGGATGAACAAAATGTGTTCAAGGTCTTGTTTGCCCTCTGCCTTATTCAAGGACTTGTCATCAACCTTCGAGCTAACTTCAATGTTTCTGACTGAAATCCTTGGCTCCCACTTCTTAATTGAGTTGATTATCATGTTTTTTGCTTGAAGTCTTAATGCAGAATCATTAGGTTCAAAAATCAACTTGCGCAATGGAGTGCCAAAAGTCGGGTTCATCACCCGCTCGCCAGGGTTGGTCAACAAAAGAACCAACATATCTGATTTAATTTGGTCGATCCCATCCTGAGAATACAGAAATCCCCTTGCATTCTTGATGATTGGATATGGCACACCAAGGAATATTCTCATTTATTCTCCATTAGCACGCTGGACATTTCATGAACGGTGCCAACTGGAAGATTGACAATTGCTGCGCTTTTCCAGATGTACTGGCAAACACACGATCACTAATCCTCACACAGCCAGTACAGAAGTCGTAAACAATAACGGCTCCAAAGCACGGGTCTTCACCACCACAACCGCCACCACAATCTACTCCACTGCCGCAATCCTGTCCTGCCAATAACAATATGACTTCTTTGGCATAAAACAGATGTAGTTTATCGGTGATGTTGAGGTATACGTCTTTTGTATATACGAGGTTGGTCCTGGTTACTATTTCCATCAAATCTGATGGATTTTTCTCTTCATCTCCGACAATAGTAATGTGATTGTCATAAGTTGAAACGATGTAGTTTCCACCTACTCGCAAAAACACAAGTCCAGGTCCAGATGGGGCTTCTTGATACCTGTGAATATGCGGGCCACGTTCTTCATTGTCTTTCTGAGGACAGAATATCTGAATGTATTGTTGTTCAGTATTTTCTTGATTATGGTCGTCGTTGTATGACATTTCCAGACCATATCCTGTGCGAATTCTAACAAAGGCTTTCTTTGCCTTTGGAATCGGCACACCACCTTCCATTCGACATGGAGCGCATTGTTCGTTTGTTTCATCCACCATGTCGATGGTGTGATTGCTGGTGCTTCGTAAATGAATACCACGCTCAGAACCGGCGATATTTGGCGGGCAACCTGGGCAATCCTTCTGGGACTCTGTGTGATCGTTCAACTCGATTTTGTTGCCAGTAGCAGTCAAAATTTTGATATAGTTGTCTTTGCCACGCAATTTAGCGCCATCGTCACCTGGAGGGCTTTCTACATCGCTCATCTCAATGAGATGGCCAGTAGCAGATTTCCAGTATGTTCGACCCACATAATGGTCGTTGCAACCGAAATCGAACTCACGATCCCACGTTGGTTCTCCCGATGGCTCCTCTACAGAATCATCCATGACAAATGTGTGTCCACTAATCGACATGATTTGAATGCCGGTTTGTGGCAAGTCACAAGTATTGTTCTGTGGCGTTGGCGATCCCTTGTAGGGACGACACTCTTGACGATGCTTGAAAAACGGATTAGCACCAACTTGAGATTTGTAGTATTTAGTGTTGGGCGCACCAGTAGAAGGGTGTCCTCCAATGATCTTCTTGTTGCTCTTTTTGCCTTCGCAGGGAACTTCTTCTTTTTTCTTTCCTGTTTTTGGTGTTATGTCTGTGGTGTTGGCTTCGTCTTCTGCTTCTTGTGCAGTTTTAATCGTTATTTGACCTACTTCTTCTGTGAGGGTTCGTTGAAAACCACCCCTCAGTGCATCTTCTTGTGAACTATTGTCAACATCCTCTACGCAACTTGTCTCTCCGTCAGGAACTCCGCACTGTGGATGCGACCATTGACCTGCGTAATGTAGATGATCGTCTTTAAGCATAATCCAATTTCCACAACTGGACATGATCTCAAATCTTTTCCATTTTCGATTACACTTAGGATCGCCATCCACCATTTTGATGTAATGTTTTTCGGGTGTTTTGAATCCGAAAATATTTGGATATGTGATTAACTTTTGTGCTTCTGGATTGTCAGCAAAGTCAACAATAGATGATAAATCAAAACCATTATAATTTTCTGTATTCCACGGTGGAAATACTTGAGAACCATCATCTGGACCAACCATGTATCCTTTTCTTTTTCCCTCCCAGATTTTGTAATATTCTTCAATATTGTATCCCCAATTGTGTCCTCCATCGGGTCCACGGTTTCTGTGCCATGTCGTTCCAATGTAATATGGAGATGCTCGGTTTCCGTTCTCGAACATAATGCAAACAGTCGATCCAGCAGGAGGAACCCAGGTCGCTCCGCAATCATCAAAGCCTCCCAAATTAGAAACAGGGTTTGCCCACGGCATTTTCTTGATGGTCATGTTTGGATTGTGAAACAATGGAGAAAAGAAACGAACTCGATTTTGTTTCCAAATGTCAATTGTTTCAATACACAAAGCTGTATACATGCCAAATTGCATTTCAGCTTGTTGTACGACTGATGCGTTAGCAACAAGTTCTTGTCTTGCCACTGCTTTCATATCATAAGATACACCGCCTATTTGATTCTCAAGAGAAGCAATGCGACGTTCGAGTAACTCTACATAATTTTGACTTGCTAGTGACATTTATTTACCTTATGAATTGTTTGCATTGTCGGCTACTGATGCGCCATATTCACCAACAAATATTTCGTTACCACAATCTCCAAGAGTAGAAGTTGCATCAATGTGTGAATTTGGTTGAGTGAGCATTACTTCTATAGTGGTTACAAAACTACCACCAGATATTTGATGGCTGACGCCTCGAATCAGATAATTTTTATTGCTTAATATAGGATTACAATTAGGCTTAGTAATCCAAGTGCATTGATCGTTTATGTGAAACGGATTTATTACAACTATTGACAAAGTTTTACCTATTAGTTCAGGTCCGACACTATAAGTTGGATCGCCATGTATTTTTAGTTGCGCAGTAAACCCTGGAAGGGGTCGTTCAAATTTACCGTTTGCATCTAAATGAGCAGAATTTCCTGCTGATGCACCAGATGCAACTGCATCTGGATGTCGCCACATCAATTCATGTTGTTGAATTGCGGGTGCAGTTTGACCTCCAGCTTTTTGAATATCAACAAGTGGTTCTACTTTTGCAGTCATGTCGGCAGATGAACCGCCTCCTGATGTAGCACCATGTCCTGATGTTGCTACAACCCATTTTACAGTTGGGTTGAATTCAAGAACTGGAGAGCAATTGCCGCCATTGACGATGTATGTTCTAAAATGTGTAGAACAGCATTTTTTTTCACTAGGGTCTTCTTGGAAAATCAAGTCCGCTGTCATTGGATTATAAACGATTAAAATTCCACGATCATTTTTGGTCACAACAGAACTTAACCACGTTCTAGCAGCCGCCAATGGATTTTGTTGATTCATTGGCCATGCCCCTTTAGGTCCATCTTCTCCAGCATCAGAAGATTTGAATTCTAAGGGTTCTCCGTCCTTATTTAGAAATTTAACACTATTGTATCGAGGATGATGATTCGTAAAGAGGTCTGTTAATGCGACTTTCAATGGAATCTTTTGACTTTCATCGCCAAGTGTGTCATCTTGTGGAACATCTTGCATATCACTGGTTGGCGCACGCACCTTGAATTTTAACTTAATGATTCCACCTTCAAATGTTTGATCTACATCGGTAATCATTCCCCTCAATTCACCACCTTTAAGTCTATTGGCCGTATGAAAATCAACAGTCCCGTCACAATGTTTGATGATCCAGCCAAAATCAAATATTGTACCTAAAACTTCTTTTAGAGCGTGAGTTACGGTTTTGTGCATGGCTTGAATAATATCTCTGTACATAGTGCCACCTTGATCTATGACTTCAAAATCAGCACCCCATCCAGGCGTTCCGTTGCCAAAACCATATTGAAAAGAACTAATTGCTGCATGGTTGTTGGGGTGCGATGATGAATTGCCTACCTGAATGACTTTACCGCCAGCAAACTTCAACATGACATACGGCGAGAAAACAGCACCAGAAAGTGACTCTTGGGGCGAATTGTCGCAACTATAGGTAGAAAGACAGTCTACTGTACAAGGCATAATTTATATTCTCCATTATCCATTATCCATTATCCAAACACAGCGTCAGGAATTCTAATATTAAGTCCGGCTTTGAAATCAAATATATCTTTGATTTCATTAGCCTCCATAATCTTCCACCAAAAATCAACTGTTCCGTAAGCTGTCTGGGATACTAAATCTGGCCGGTACTCTGTGCCAGCCGTAATAACATAATATTTGTCTCTTCGATCAAGTTTGGTTTTGTTCTTTTTGTAAATCGTAAAAGTCAAAAGTTTGTTTTCTGTATAGTAAACAACAGTTGCATCCGAATATCGACTTGTCACAGGTACAAATCGCTTGGGATCAATGTTGGTTGCTTGTGAGTAATTTGCCATAAATTTAACCTTGTTGGTTTAACTACCAATTCCATCTACCATAATCTGTTCGGCCCCAGGCAAATCAGATTGGTTGTAAACAACTTCAAATTGCAAATCAACGTCTAGTTTATAAGGAATATATCCTATTTCATCCCAAGGCACACTTGTGTCAAACTTAACAGAATAACTTTTCAACACTGCACACAAGGGCGATGATTTAAGGTCTGACAATAGACTTCCACATCGCAACTGACAAATTGGCGGTGGAGCATAAGGTGCGCCCCCAGTGGTTTGAGTCATTGGATAAGTGCAAGCCTCGAAAGCTCTGAGCGATTCGATTATTGTCTTCTGATCTCCAGCTTTACAAACAACAAAGTGGACAGTCCAAGATATTGCCCTGTTTTCAGAGTTTTGAAAACTCTTAAATGGCATTGATCTACCAATGGCATTTTCATCTGGATAACTCGCACTCTTAGAGTCTGATATATCCGGCAAAATATTCATTGTGATCTTGATGTTCAATTCAGGAATGTTAATCCAACAATCATAAAGTGGAGTCAATGTGCCATCTGGCAATGTTGCGTACATTTTTATTCCTTATTAAGCATTTGGTGCGCCCATGTTCAATGCGGCCTTACCAGCAGTTTGCGTTACCAACCCGACCGTGTTTCTGAAGAAATTAGCCGGTTTGTGAACCACATCCCTGGTTTTAGTATCTCCAGGACTTCCTCCACTACTTGTAATAGGAGTGCTTGATGGCTTCAAAGCAGTCAAAACTTGTTGGAATAATGTTATCAATGTATCCAATTTCGCATTATGGTCCCCAGCTTCACTTGCAATAGTTCCCAATTCAGGAGATGTGATCTCCGTTTTGGATGGCGACGATGACGCCTTATCTTGAGCAACGGCACTGTGCATATCCGAAATTCCAGTTGCTCTGGCTACGGGTTGCATTGTGGCGTTTCCACTTTCATTGCCGCCCGGATTTGAAGAAATCAATCTTCCTGGTTCGCTCGAACCCCTGATTTTTTCTTCATTCTTGAAGAAGTTACCAAATTCTGCTCTTGGTGGACTCATGGCTTCACCGCCAGTCTGGAATCCAGCCTGTTCTCTTCTGATGCGAGTTGCTTCTTGGCTTTCTTTGAGTCTATCCGTGTAAGGGTTTTTATTCGCTCGCTCACGAATATTATCACCCAAAGCCCTTTGCATAGGCGTGTCTTTCATGCTCTCAGCAGCACTTCGCATATCGAGATTGCCAATGGCAGAAGAGGGATTGATTGATTTGATGGCTGGCTTTAGAGGATCATTCTTTGCTTGAGCTTCCTTTATTTTCTTCTTAGATTCTTCTGTTAGCTCAAATCCACCACTCTTAGAAGCAGAAGCAGAAGCAGTTTGAGCGGCACTTGGCATCAACGCAGACTTGGCTTTGTCCCGCTGAATCTTACGCATATCAAGACGGTGAAATAGATTGCCAGCAGCAGCAGGCTTTGCTTGAGCTTCCTTTATTTTCTTCTTAGATTCTTCTGTTAGCTCAAATCCACCACTCTTAGAAGCAGAAGCAGTTTGAGCGGCACTTGGCATCAACGCAGACTTGGCTTCGTCCCGCTGAATCTTAATCATGTCGTTTTGAGCCTTGAAATTCAATCTGTCTCGAACGAACAAACCATCACCAGTCATCGCTTCATTGACCATTTGAGTCAAAGCAGTTGACATGCTTTGTTGAGTAATAGATTGATCTCTTAGCAATTGTGTTTCAATTGCTTTTTCGCTTGGAGTTCCTGCTCCACCGCCTGTGCCAGCACTTCCACCACTGCCCATGCTTGTTGCGGCAGTCATGTCTTTCAAGGCAGTGGCGAACATTGCCATCTTCTGAACCGGAATCTTATCCAATGCAGAGAAGTCTATTCCAGAATTGGAAATTGACTTCATGGCAATATCCATAGCCCCCAAGACTTCTTCAACCTTGTTGAGTGCCATGACCATTCCATCAAGCTGATTTACAACTTCGTCAATCTCAGAAGATGGTGGCAACAACTTCATTGGTTGCAGAATACCATTGTTGATTGCATTTGCCACGCCCATAAAGGCATATCCAAACATAGATGCTTTCCAACTTGCCATTATCGTCCAGAATGGATTTATTGAAAATTCACTCATTCTCCCTGAGACATATGTGAAAACTTTATTTGCAATGTCAAAAGTCTTGGCCATAAATTTCATTTGAGATATAGCTTCAATCATCTCGTCGCTTGTCGGCAACAACTTCATAGGCTGGAAAATGCCATTGTTTATGGTGTTTGCCAATTCTGTGAAAGCGTTGCTGAATATTGAAGCCTTCCAGCTTGCAACCATAGTCCAGAATGGATTGATTGAAAGCTGATTCATTCTTTCTGAAACATAAGTGACCATCTGTTCGGCTGCTGCTATGCCCTTTGACATATTGCCCAACTGTGACATGCCTGCTGTGATTTCATCGGCAGTCGGCAGATTAGTCATGATTGGCCTCAAAATTCCGTCTCGCACGAATAGCGTGATAGAATTGAACCAAGCTGCAAATATATCTGCATTAGCCGCCAACGCACTAATCGGCGAATCCTTCAAACACTTGCCAGCGTCCAAAGGAATAAACATAGCCGATAAGTTAGAAATTATGGTTGGCAACATAGTTATAACACGACTCATAGCAGACAAAATTTGGGCTGCCATCTGAATGGTTTGAGGTTCTGGTAATACAGTCAAAATAGGAAGAATGATTCCATCAACCATGAATTGTGCTACACTGGTAAACCAATTTCTAAATGTATCTGTTTTTCCTTCTAGTTTTTGTTTAGCTGTTTCATCTATCGACACGCCAGAATCAATCAAAGGAATTAAACCATTTGCCATTTTGTTGATAACAGCAGGAACCAAAGTTATAACTTGACTCATAGCAGATAAAATTTGTGCCGCCATCTGAATGGTTTGAGGTTCTGGTAATACAGTCAAAATAGGAATGATAATGCCGTCTCGCATAAAGATGGCGATGCTCTTGAACCACTTTGCGAAATCGTTCTTGTAGACCATGATTTTATCAATTGGAAAATCTCTGTCCCAGAATTTTTCAGCCGGGTCACTCACAAGACCCATAGCACCAGACAAATTGGTAATCATTGGAACAATGCTGCCAGCAATTTTTGCCATCGCCGTTATCGTTTGAGATGCACTGCCAATGTCTATGCCTTTCATTTCCTTGTTGACTGGATTCACAATTCCATCTCTCATGAACTCAGCAATGGACTGGAACCATATCTTGAATTGACCTTTGTTTTCTATGATCTTTGGAATTGGGGCCACGTCGAAGAAGCTGGAAGAATCCGTTCCCAATGAAATCGCTTCAGCCAAATTTTTAATCATTGGCACAATATTCTTTGCAACTACAGCCATATTGCTGATAGTATTGGCAGCAGTTAGGATTTGCTTAGGGTCTTTGAATTTATCATTGACTGGAATTACAATTCCTTCTTTTACGAATTCAGCAATAGCAATAAACCAAGATTTGAATTGATCTTTGTTGTCTATGATCTTCTGGAGCGGCGCTTTGTCGAAGAAGGTTTTTGGCTCCATCAATCCAATAACCGAGGCTAGACTTTCCAGTGTCACCTTTGTGCCACACAACAACCTTGCTAAATCTAACACGATCACCGAAGCAGTTTGGAGACTCTTGCCATCGGGAAATTTATTGTTGATTGGTTCCACAATTCCTATGTTCACGAACTCAGCAATTTGTGTAAAGTAATCAGCGAACTTGGTTTTGTTTTCTATGATCTTGGTGATTGGCGACTTCGTAAATAATCCGTCATCCATCAATCCAACCATGCTGGCAAGAGAGCCGATAGCTTTACTGGTCGATTCCAAAACAGTGGCCAGCATAGTCATTTTTTTGGCTGCATCACTCAAACCAGTAGTGTCTTTGATCGTTGCCATCGCAACGACAATTTTGTTTACAAATTCACCGACAGCATTGAAGAATCCATCAAATTGAGGAATTGCTGATTTTATTTTGTCTATAGGAGAATCAGTGAAGAATCCACCCTGAGTTAACGGGGCAATCTTTTCACCCATGATCGTGATGGACGGTAAAGCAGCATTCAAAATCATAGCCATTGCTTGCAATCCCTTGGCTGCACTCTTTAGTTCTTTGGTGTCGCCCAGGCTTCCACTAACTTTGTCGATGATTGTTCTAATAAGATCAACCATAGCCGGGAAGAACACTTCCATTTGGCCCTTGGCTTTTGTCATCTGCTTAATCGGAGAGCCGGTAAACCAACCACCCTGAGTCAAAGGCACAATCTTCTCGGATAAGGTGTTTAGAACATTGGAGACGAGTTCGACAATGGTTGAAACGGCTGTCAGGCTCTTGACCATCGACTTAGCAGAACCAACATTTACTTTGCCACCAATATCTTGTGCGAAACCAACAATGGTTCCCACATAATCCATGATTGGCTGCTTCATCTTCTTTAATGCTTCAACACCAACACTCATAGCATCTTCTATTGGTACTGATTTCCAAAAACCTACACTGCCCTTCATTGACAACAGTTTGTCTTTAGCTTTCATCATTTCTTCTGTGACCGCACCACATGCAGCTAGAATTTCAGCAACACCTTTACCCATTTCTGCGGCTTGTTTAGGATTGAGTGATCCACCTATTGCTCTGGAAAACTCAACAATGGCATTAACGTATGCTTGAATTGGCAAACTGATGTATCTGAGGAAACTCTGACCAGCAAATAAATCTTTTTGTAATGTGGTCCTCATGAACTGGAACCATTTGGTTGCTGCTGGCATTGACAACAGTTTGTCTTTAGCTTTCATCATTTCTTCTGTGACCGCACCACATGCAGCTAGAATTTCAGCAACACCTTTACCCATTTCTGCGGCTTGCTTAGGATTAAGTGATTCACCTATTGCTCTGGAAAACTCAACAATAGCATTAACGTATGCTTGAATTGGCAAACTGATGTATCTGAGGAAACTCTGACCAGCAAATAAATCTTTTTGTAATGTGGTCCTCATGAACTGGAACCATTTGGTTGCTGCTGGCATTGACAACAGTTTGTCTTTAGCTTTCATCATTTCTTCTGTGACCGCACCACATGCAGCTAGAATTTCAGCAACACCTTTACCCATTTCTGCGGCTTGCTTAGGATTAAGCGATCCACCTATTGCTCTGGAAAACTCAACAATGGCATTGACATATGCCTGAATTGGCAAACTGATATATCTGAGGAAACTCTGACCAGCAAATAAATCTTTTTGTAATGTGGTCCTCATGAACTGGAACCATTTGGTTGCTGCTGGCATAGACAACAGTTTGTCTTTAGCTTTCATCATTTCTTCTGTGACCGCACCACATGCAGCTAGAATTTCAGCAACACCTTTACCCATTTCTGCGGCTTGCTTAGGATTAAGCGATCCACCTATTGCTCTGGAAAACTCAACAATGGCATTGACATATGCCTGAATTGGCAAACTGATATATCTGAGGAAACTCTGACCAGCAAATAAATCTTTTTGTAATGTGGTCCTCATGAACTGGAACCATTTGGTTGCTGCTGGCATAGACAACAACTTGTCTTTGGCTTTCATTATTTCTTCTGTGACCGCACCACATGAAGCTAGAATTTCAGCAACGCCTTTTGCCATTTCTACAGCCTGCTTAGGATTAAGCGATGACTTCATTGATTGGGCAATATCAACAACTGCACCAATATAACCCTTTACTGGTCCCGCAAGAGTGTCAAGCGCACCAACTCCCATCCACATTAACTTGGAAATTATTCCAGCAAATAAACTCAATGCTCCCAACTTGCTCAAGCTGCCAACCGCACCAAGAACTTCATTGGCAATATTGCCTGCGGAACTCAAAATTGAAGATAATGCCTCGGCTATTTCTTTTCCATGAGCCGGGCTAACTCCTGTGATACTTTGGGACATGCTGATAATTGCAGCATTCAAAGCAACTACTGCTGGTGTTAAAACCAACAGACCGGCAGCACCCAACAGTGCTAGGGGTGCCATTACCAAGAACACACCTGTTGTCATGGCTAATCCCAACGCCGCCAATGCAGCGCCCATGCCTAGAACTGAGATAGAAATCGCAGCAGCGGCACCAATTACGTCTCCCAATGCTTCGGCTACTTTACCGGCTTCTGCTGGATCGATGATGTTTTTCATCACAGACTTCGCCATGTAGACAACACTTGCTGCCAATGCTGTAATCGCTGGCGTCAAAGCCATCAATCCTATTGCTCCCAACCCGGCCATGAGTACGGTAGGCCAAATCAAGCCGCTCGCAACCAAGGCACCAAGTTGCCCTAATGCCCAGCCTGTTCCCATAACTGCAAGAGCAATAAATCCAGCAGCCATAAGTACGCCTGCTAAGTCTTTAGCTACTTTAGCTGCGGTTCCTAAATCTAATCCAAAGGAACCCATAACCTTTTGAGCCATGTATACTACGCCAGCAGCCAATGCCGTAATCGCTGGCGTCAAAAGCAACAATGCCCCGGCACCTGCTGCCATTAGTCCAGCGAGTGCTAGAGCTTGCGGTCCACTGAAACTTAAAGCAAATGCTCCCAGGAGAGCTAATCCTGCTGATGCTCCCATAATTGCAAGAGCAATGAATCCTGTGGCTAATATCAATTCACCAATATTCATGGCTGCTTTAGCAGCGACTCCAGAGTCCATTCCGAATGCACCCATGATCGACGTAGAAGCCCAAATAACAGCAGAAGCCAAAAGGACTATGGCTGGGGTCATAATCAAAAGTGCTACAGCACCAACCGCCATGTCTTTAACAAGACCTGTTGACTTCTTGGCGAATTCACCCAAAGCCTTTAGTCCGAAAGAAGCCCCAATGATTGCACCGGCGATGGCACCAGCAGCAACAATTAGTCCTGCAACTTGCGTTGCAACCTTAACTGCCGTAGATGGGTCCAGTCCGGCTACGCTCATGACGACCTGACCCATCTTGACCAGAGCCACGCCCAACAACATGATGACGCCGCCAACCAACAATAATGCAGCAGCAGCCTTGCCTATTTCTTTTGCAATAGCACCTGGATTATCAATGATTTTTTTCCAAGTGCTGCCCTCTTGGAGTCCTTCTAAACATTCAACAAATTCTTTTGCACCTGCTGCCATAGCTCCGGTGACACCGGCTACTGCTACAATTACTGCGGCTGTTTCAGCTACCGAACCGATGTTTAATCCCAACTTCGATAGAATGAGTCCAGTCATTGCTACAACTGCCGCACCAAGCAGAACAATAGCAGGGCCAATCAGCATTAAAGCTGCTGCGGCTGTGAGAACTTTAGGATAAGATGTCTTAGCTTTTTCCGTGAAACTCTTCATCTTATCAGAACTTAGAGCTTCAAGAGCAACAAATCCAGCGGCGGCAATGGCACCACCAGCCAGAGCGACGGCACCTACTACTGCGGCTGTCTCAAGCACAGTTTTAATATCAAGTTTGAAAGCACTCATGATCTTACTAGACAAGAATACAATCGCAGCACCAAGGGCAATAATGCCTAAACCTAATATTGCGACTGCGACTGCGGCCTTAGCCATTTCTTTGCCACTAGCCAACATTCCAGCAAGATCGAATCCTTCTGTTTTCGGAGTGGTAGGAATTGATCCTGACTCTGCCGAAGCCATCTTCGTTTGACGGACAACTAACGATTGTTGTGCATCTTGGACTTTATCGCCAACCTTCTGAGACTTGATGTCATTCTTTTGCATTTTGACATCTTTCTTCTGCATCAAAGCATCTTTATCTTGTAACTTTCTGTCAATTCGTGCCTGCGTCTTCTCTGTCGGCGACATAGACGCTGCCTTGGCTTGTCCTGCTGCTTTGTCTGCTGCCCACTTTGACTTATCTGGAGATGATGCGGCTTTTGCTTCGACTGCCGATTTGTCAGAAATAAGTTTTGACTTATCCATACAGACGCACTTGCGAATCGCTTTAAGCTCGTCATACATTTTTGGAAAAATGTCTTCGTCATCTATTTTGATAGAATTAAGAGCTTCAGCTATTGGGTCTTTAGTCTTAGCCCTTACAAGAGGCTCGTCACCTTTAGGAAGACCGGCTTCAGGTCCGTCTTTCTTTGGATGTCCAAATCCTAAAGTTCCCTTAATTAGTCCATATAGACTCTTTTCAAAAGTTTCCACATACCCTTCTTCGCCGGGTCTATTTCCATGTTTGTCCTCTACTTTTTCTTGACCGAAAGTGCCTTTGAGGACTTTGAAAAGTCCTTGACGTTTATCTATTGTGGACAAAACACGCTTGAAGCTATCTAATTTTACAATTATTCCCATCGCCAATAAACCAATGCCAGTAATTGCTGCTGTAATGGCGGCTCCAATCACTAAGATTTTACCAATCAAGCTATTGAAGAACATTGAGAAACTCTTGTTTGTATAGTTTCTAATGTTGTCGTTGATTTCGCTCAAAGAGTGCTGCATATCAGTCAGTGGGTCAAGTTGTGACTTTTGAGCAGTGGCAAGCTCTTGTTCACCTTTACTGATTTGCGAAGTCAACTCACGCATTGCCGCTGGGTCTTTCAACGCCCGCTCAATTGCTGAAGAATCAATTGTTAGTTCTTGTTTGCCAGCCTCTTTCAGTCCGTCGTTTACACTGTTCATAGCATTTTGGATTGCTCCTCTTGCTACATCAGCTTCGCTTGTCCAGGATTGACCCAGTGCATTCAAATCTGATTCAAAATCGCCACGACGTTTGCCGAAAGTAGCAAGTGCTTGATTCATGTCTTTTGCGCCCTTGGCAGCTTCATCCAAGGCGGTCAATACTTCCAAGTTCTTGCTCGTCTTCATTCTTCGCTCCTCTTCCATGAGCGAAGCTCTTTCTTCAAGTGTTAAATTTTGTTGACGCTTCTTGTTGATGTCAGAAAGACGGTCTGCCATGCCTTTGCCAGCTTCGTCCAAAGTCTCTTTAGCAGCTCGAAGTTCTCCAAGCTCCATTCCAATTGTTGACTTCATGGCCACGTTGATTTGAGCCTTGATAGGTTCACTTAACTGGTCAATTGCCTCAAAACTTTCTACTCCAAATCGCTTTAATACGTTTTCAAAACCTTTGCCCATAGCTTGTATGCCAGCTTTGGTTTTAGTAATCGTGCCAGTAGTCAATTCGGACATTCTGCCAACACTTGATGCTGCCATTAACAATAAGGCCCGGTTTGCGTCTGTTGCCTCAAGAAACAAGTTAGAAGAACTCGTCATCGCCTTCATCAAAGGCTGCATTTGACTTTCAATGCCTAACTTTTTGGCATTGGCACCAATTTCAATTACGTTTTTAGCTGCTGTTGCGGTTAAAGTGGCTGCGTTCCTCAAGGTGTCAATGAATTCTTTACTGCCCTTAATGACACCAGCTAGTTCATCGCCGGTCATGCCAGTATTACGAGCAATTTCTCTCATGCCTCGGCCCATATCGGCAAGTTGCCCTATCGACATGCGACCTGCTTTGTTCCAACTTACAAATTCCTCACCGAGACTTCCTGCTTCCATTCCCAATTGTTTCTCGGTATTCAACTGAGTTTTGACAAGATTAGAAGCAACCTTTAGGTCTTTGATTCCATGCTTTAGTGCCTTGACGTATGACTTTTGAAACACATCACGGTCAACACCAGTTTGTTTGGTTGTTGATCCAATGTCCTCAAAAGACCTCATCAATCCCATTGATTCTTTTGTCGCACCGGCTATTTCATAGCTAATGGATCGCATTTCTTGAACGATCTTTCGTTCTTTGTCAATAACTCCATTAAAGATTTCACCTAGAACATTAAATCCTAACAGATGTTTTTCTATTGCGTACATTTCATTGCTAATTTCAGACATGAAATTGCTCATGATGGTCAAGTCTTTTGAGACTGCCAATCCATCAATCATTCTGGTTGGATCAGCCCCAGAATTTGACCGTCCACCTGCCCCGTTACTAGAACCACCTGTCTTGCCGCCAGCCGACTCTCCATCATCTGGAGCAGGAGTTGGTGTAGAAGGAGGACTAATTCCTTTTAGACAACTGCATAATTCACGGATGGCTTTTTCAACATAAATGTCATGTGTGTAGCCAGAACCCTTTTTGGAGAAGGTCTTGTAAAGACCATCACTGCTCTTAGACATCAGCTTTTCTTCTTTGCTGATGAATGGCTTGTCCTTCTTGTCCTTCTTTTCCTTTTTTGGTTGACCCTTAGATTCAGCCTTTTTTTCAATTCTTTTCTGAACAAGCTCTCTAAGGTTATCAACAACATCAGACAAGAAGCCTTTTTGCTCCTGCATTTCTCTAGCAAAGTCCTTGGTGTATTGCTCAAGAAGCTCTCGAACTTTTCCTAGACCTTCAGACTGATCACCATTTCCTTCTTTTTTGGCATCAATAGGACGTGGCGCTCCTACCTTGGATTTCATCATCGTCCCAATAAGGGCTTTGATCTCGCCAAGTGACATATTGCTGGAGTCTATTTTTCGTCCGAGATTGTCTATTGCTGTGGCCATTTATACCTACATTGCTATTCTGCTTCCCTAATAGAGAAGTTGATCGTTCAAGTTATTTAGTTAGTAGGGGGAAACTTATAAATTCGGTTGTTTTAACCCATCGGCAATTCGCCTGTGGGAGCGGCTTGCGGATTGGCCATGCGTCGAATTTGCTCTCGCACAGATTTGCGTATAGCTTCTATCTCGTTGGGGTCGAATGACCGAGATATTGCAAGAGCGTTCACAATGAACTCGCAGTTGAGCTTCTTCAAAGACTCAATGCCGTTCCTTTTGTATTGTCGGAATGCTGAAACTATGTAGTCGTTTCCCTTGATATATTGATAGGTGAATTGTGGGCTGTCACAAATCGACTGTCCGGGTCCAGGAAACAACAACTTCTTAATAGTCGGGAAAGTCAAATAGTGCATGTTAATGCCTCGGATGTATTGACCCCAAACGTCTGTTATCAAAACCAATGGAGCCGCATCATGTCCCGGTTTGTGAAACAGGTAACTGAAAGTCACGAGACTGCCTCGCCCAACCGTAGGATTGACCGTAGAAGGTGCTGAAAGCCCGTTCGGAAGCACTGCATCTTGAAAAGGTATTGCCATGCGGATATTTAGGCTTTACAACCGGGTATTTCCGTGGTACAATCTCAAGCGGAGGTTAAAACCATGAAACTCAAATGTCCATCCTGCAAAAAAAACGTGAATATCGGCGATGCAAGTCGCTACAAGATATTCACTTGTACTTGTGGACGGCAATTTCGTGGAATTTGGGCTGATCTTAACGCTCTTGACTTCGTATTCAAGAAAAACTTCACATTCGCCGTTAAAGGTTACGATTCGGCAAGTGATACGCCGTGTCCGTATTGTTGGGCGAGAATTGGACTCGCTGACAGGACAGACAACACAATGGGTGTTGTAGCTCCAGAGAACTGTCATAAGTGTGGTAGAAATCTACCTACAACCTGGATCGGACCAAAATCAGAATCAGAATCAGAATCAGAATCAGAATCAGAATCAGAAGTCTTAGAAAAACCTGCTCCTGAATCACCGTACCCCTTTGCTAATTACCCAAAAAATCAACGGGAGCATTTTCTTCGTAGTGTCGAATACGTTCGTGGTTTTCTTGGTGAATACCACCTGAAGCAATTCATTGTGGATAGGGGTTGGAGTGTAGCCCAGCTTAATGAAGCACAAGTTTTGTTGGAGCTTCCTCAATTCTTGGTGGATCAAGTTAAAAACGACACCATGTTCAAGATTTACAACAAAATCGAGGATGAACCTGAGCCAACAATTAAGGCTTCGAGTTGCGCAGTGGACAATCCGGCGAGGTCGATACCACTTGCCACTGACGAAGAACCTGACTCTGACGAAGAACCTGACTCTGAGCCTTCTGAAGAATGGATTCAGAGACTACTCAATATTGCTCATAAATATGTTTTCATTGATGGCGACTTAAAACAACTGATGGAATCCAAAGATTGGCTTAACGTAGCTCATCATAGAGACTATTTGAAAACACATGGAGCAATGCTGACAAAACAAAAACGTAAAATGGTTGATTTTCTGAAAAAGAATGAGGGAAATTACCCGAAGCACAAATTCGATTCTGCTATTTCCAATCTTGAAAAATCAATTGCATTTCAATGAAAAAGGCCCCGAAGAAATTCGGGGCCTTTTCGTTTACTTTCTCAAGATCACAAACAGAGCGTGAATGACGCCTGGGACGAACCCTAATAGGGTCAGCAGGCAGTTGATGATAAAGCTGACTCCTAGTCCATCTTTGATTGCAACGCCTAAAGGCGGCAGAAAGAAAGCTAGGATGATGGCAATGAGACTTGTTTCATCAATTTGCACGTCTTGTTTCTGTACTTCGTTGTCGTCCATAAAACCTCCATGTGGTAAAGAGACAATGTATGTATGCAATTACGCTCGATTTAAGACTGTGCTGGCATAATCATTGCCGCCCGTCTTGATAATCAATCCACTGCCGTCTGCGCCGCTATCTCGCATCTCTTGCTCGGCCTTGCTACTCTTACTAAAGAATTTCTTCAGTTCTTCTACCACGCTCTCGATGACCTTGTGTCCAGCCTCTTCTTCTTCCATGTTTTCAGACATGAAATCGTTGAACATATCTTCAATGTCCAACATATAAGCCTTGCCAAAGGGGTGAGTCTTTTCTTCTTTCTGAATACGATAGGCAATCATTTCGCCGATTTCGTAAATACGAATTCCATCAAAACTCAACTTTTCATTAGGAGCCTTAACAAAAATATAAGGCTGTTCTTCGTCTTCTAAATGAGCGTAAACTTGCATCCCGCCTTTCCGAAGAAGACGTTCAATCAACTTGAGATGCTTTTTGCCCTCACGCTGTTTACGATCTACAAATTCAAGAAATTGTATTGCCATTAGCATTGCCTCATTAAAATTTCTGGAGCATTAGGCACGCACCGCTGAAGCACTCTTAGATCACTAGGATTGCCAGTATACGGCGTCTCCTTCAAGACGATGCCAGGGAAGGATGTGGATGCCTCACGGATGATGTTGAACTGAGCCGTTAAAAACAGCATACCATCAATGCGTTCCATGAAATCATGTTCTTCTTTGGCTGGTTTACCCTGTTCGTCAACACCACCAGCTTCTTTCACATACTTGATCTTGATGTCAACATAAGGAATGATTGCACCCTGGTCGTCAATCATGGCCTCACTATTGTCACTTTGAATCGTGCGGACAACCAGTTTGCCGTCTGTGTAGGCTCCCTTTAAGCTGCCTGCCAAGTCCCAACCTAAAGTGTAAATGGTTCCATCTTGTCCAACGACATTGACCAAGAACCCACGCTTTTTGAATGTTTCGGCAATGCTTTCCAAGACCACTCGACGACGAAGCACATCTTTTTCTTCAGGACTGCCTTCTTCTAATCGACGCTGTTCAGGCTCAGTTAAATATCGTTCTGGATCGTCTTCTCTCAGACTCCACTTGCCAATATCGACCTTTCCCCATTTGTCGTTATATCGAGTGGACAAACGAATGGAGTAGTCCTTTTCGTTATAAACGACATCTTCATTATTGCCACCCGTGCCAACTTGAACGCCTCCAATAATGCCGGTGATGAACTTGCGGTGAAGATCGCCTTTCATACCAAGTAATCCCTTCAACTTAATGAAGACATTGTTTAGCTCAGGCATTGTTCCCATTGTATTGATGATGTGATTGACTAAAGATACAGATGGATTGTTCTGATCGAGATCGTCTTTCACTAGCCTTCTGATTTCTTTGGATGCCTTATCAACATTCGCATGTTGACGAAGGAAACACACTTGAAGGTTGTCTTCTACGAATTTGCGGGGATAGGCATCTAAGTCTAAGTCTCGAACCTGACTTATCATGTCAACTAATTTATTGACATCGCCTTTTACTGTTTCTTTGAAGAATGCGTCTTTCCATTGTTCAAAGTCTTGCTCGTCCATTTGCTCCGGCATATCCGGGGTAGCAGGATCATGAGTAATGTCTGGCATTGAGTTTTGTTGCTGCTTTGGCTCTGGGTCGCTTTCAGGAGGAGCAGGATTGGATGCACTAGGATCATTGGGTGCATCCGCACCAGGAGCGGCACCAAGGTTTCCGCCGCCCATCATTGGAGGACCACCAGCAACATCTCCGGCATCTTCGATCAGCCATTCTTCTAGTGCGTGATTTGACATTGTTTAATCCTTTTTCTTCTTTGCATGATTGATAGCTCGGATCAATTCCTTACGGCTAAAGTCCGTGGAATCCGCACCACCAATATTGAAATTGTTCTGCTGCATAGCATTCAAATGGGGACCAGAGTATGCGTATGTATTCTTCAGCTTCAACCTTGTCATCAAATCTGCCGCTTTTAACATCTTGTCTTGAAGATCGGTTTTGATCTTCACAAAGTTAACTAGAGCTTCTTTGCTGGATGTGGTCGCATCACCGTCGTTGATGACCATATCAGCTATATTGTCAATGTAATCACTAACTTGTTTCCGGTCTTCCCGGATATTGTTCATGATTTCATCTAATACACCTAGATACTGTGAGTCGGTGATTAAGGCTGAAGCGTCGGACACCTGTTGAGCAGGCATGGTAACATTCATTTGTGGTAAATCGAGGTCATCTTCAGAGAAGTCGTCAATCGGTTCACACAAAGAAGTGTCGTCAGCGACCTCTGGTATTTCTTCCAGAGTTACTGTTTGTTCCTGTTTTTCTTCGACTTTAAGTTTATTCGTCATAACGCAAATATATAGGGCTGGTATTGGAGAAATGGAAAATATGGCAACAACTAAGGCTACTGTCAAAGATGCTGCTTTAACCGAACAATTCTTCGGACAGGTTTCTGAATCAATCCAATTGATCTTCGATTTGACCTCTAGGATTGATGAACGTGTCAAGATGCTTATTGAACGACAAAAGGAAATTGACGAGCAGATTGAAAAACTTTTGAGCTTACAACATGGTGCATTAAATAGATTGTCCGCTTTGGAAGCAAAAGACTTCCATAGCGTTCAGGAAAATCTACACTCCCTTAGCGAGAAGGTTGCCATTATTGCTAGTGACAATCCTCAAAAAGAGTTGATTGAACTAAGAAGCAAAGTTCATAGCCTAGAAGTTAAAGCTGAAAACATCCAAATGAGGATCGGGTATCACGACCACAGATGGGCGCAAATATTCGATTTTATATGGAAATTAGCCCTAATGTGTATTGCAGGCTATATTTTGTACAAGTTGGGATTACAAGCACCACCAGACTAACTCTGATAAAACGCAAAAATCTTACTCCACAAGAGTAAATAAACCAGTCGTCTCATTATCAATCGGGAAGGATATATGAAAAAGTTGTTCGCAAATTACTTTCAGTTAAGAGAAGAAACCGGAGCCAAGCCAAGTGAAGGCGAAGCCAGCGGTGGAGGTGGTAATACCGGCTCTGGTCTTCCAGGGTCAGGAAACATCACTTCTCGCATTAAATTGCAGAAGAAAGAGGGTTCCAAGGAATTCGCTCCTTTCACAATCAATAAAACCACACACCCTAACCTTAGAGTGCTCATTAAGGCTTTTGCCGACTCCCAGAACGTCGGAGTAGGGTATACAACCATTGATAAATCTAAAGGTGAAGTTGAGCCAAATCTTAAAAAGAAGGTGTTGTATCTCACTGGCGGTGCCGTTCGTGACCACCTAAAAGGCAAAACTCCAAGAAATTACGATCTGGTTACAGATGCTACGCCAAGTGAAATGCGTATGATTCTGACCCAGCCAGAGACGCAATTTACGGAAACTAAGCCCCGTGAAGGCGATTACGCCAGTGACGAACGCTATGCTAAACTCCCAGCCCCAGGCACTAAAAACAAGATTTTCCATGCCTCTCGTTGGGACAAGCAAGGTAAAGAATTGGAAGTGACCGCTGAAATCAACGGCGAACAATTCTCTATTGCCACTCTTTCCAAGTCTTCTAAGAGTCGTCGAGTTCAGCCTGATAAGGGCGAATCAGCCGCCTCAGTTGAAGAAGATTCGGCCAATCGTGACTTTACGATTAACTCTCTATACATCCCGCTGACGACTGCGGACGGTGACAATAGTGATCTAATCGACCCTCATGGTGGCGCTCACCACCTGAAGAATGGCGAAGTTAAATCTGTCGGTGATAATCTTGAAGCTCGTATGTCCGAAGACCCATCTACGGCTTTGAGATACATGAAGATGGTCACTCGATACGGCAACTCAGACAAAATTACCGATAAAGATCAACAGTCCATTTCTCGTCATAAAGACATGGCTGGGGTTGACAAGGACACAGTTCGTAAGGAATTCCTTAGCGGTCTGGAACACCCAGATAGTGATCCTCGTAAATACATGAAGGCATTCCAGAATACCGGCTTGTTAAACAGCGTGTTCCCAGGTGTTGAATTCGATCCAGAAGAAATGCCAGAAGATTTCCGTGGCGACCGTTGGTTGGCCCCCGCTTGGGTTCTTCGTAAGAACGATCCTGAAGAAATCAAACAAATGCTGTCAGGGGGCGGCTGGTCCAAACAAGAGTCTGGGGATATTGCTTATTTGGTTAAACTATATCAGTGGGGAGCCAAGAATAAGTTTGACCCTAAAGACTTCTACGACATGAAGTCCGCTCACACAGGTTTAACCAAGAGCAAAATTCGAGAATGGATGCAAATGGCCAAGGCCAGCGGGCCAGAAGTCGATAACTTCCTGAATCATGATGATAAAGACCTAACGCCATATTCGCAGGGTGCCAATGGTAAAAAAACTGTAAACCCAGAATACATTAAGTTCTTAGGACGTGCGCCTCAAGGCAGTGAATTTGATTCTGTCAAACGGAACCTTTCAACTCAGCGTTGGAAAGACAGTCTAAATAAACTCAAGTCTGGCGGTGGTAAGCCCGTCGCCCAAGGACCAGCAGGTCCAGCAGGTCCAACTGAAGGTGACGATGAATAATTTTAGTGAATGGCTCAAAGTACATCGCTTTACAAACCGACTGCTCTACGGTAGAATATCCGAATCATGAGCAAACAAACCCTCGAAAAATGGCTCCCGAAGCCCCGCAACCGTAAAAAGCGGTTGGTGATATACGACTTCGATGGAACCCTATTCAACTCTCCCGACCGGGAAGCTGGAGAACTTGCGTACCTGGAAGCAACCGGGAATACGCTCCCGTTCCTTGGCTGGTGGGGTCGGTTGGAATCACTATCGCCACCTATTGTCCCGGAAAAGCCAGGAGAAGAGTGGCTGATTGCTGATACCATCGCCGCATATCGAGAAGATGCCAAAGACGAAGACGCCGAACTCGTCTTGATGACGGGTCGTCCGTTCAAGAATCGCAAACGGGTTATTGCAATCTGTGAACATTTCGACCTGATTTTCCATAGTCACTATTTCAGGGGTCAGCCCGGACAAAAAGGTCGGGATACGCTGGAGATTAAGTCGAACTTTATCTCCGAAGACCTTATGCACCAAGGACTTACGGTGTTGGAGATTTGGGAAGACCGTCCAGAACATACCAGTGCATTTTTCACTTTGGCGAAGCAGTGGAAGGCTAAATTCACTCATTTGGAGAGAATCGTTATTCACGATGTCCTAACGGGTGAGAAACACGACATTTAATTAGCCCTCCCTGCCAGTATATACCCATGAGCGAGCCGCCCGGTTTACTCATGGGTATTTTTTTATTGGCAATGGGGGACGAAAATGGATTATCGAGCCTATAAGACGCTAGTGTCTATATTGAAACAAAAATGCCCTGCGGCATTTCCAGTAAGTGTTCGCCGGGTAAAGTTATCTGGTTTAGACGGTGATTGTAGTTTGGGGAAGAAAAAATTCTTCATTCGCATCAATCGTGATATTTTTGAATCTTCGGCCATAGACACATTGTTGCACGAATGGGCGCATGCACGAGCATGGAATCATTTGCATGACTCTCTTGACTGGATTGAATTTGAGAAAATATCTCATGATGCTTCTTGGGGCGTTGCCTACAGCGAAGTCTATCGAGTTTATGAACAATGTTATTTGCCAGCAGTAAGTCAAATTGCTTTTAAGTGCAACAAAATCGGCGGTAAATAACTCTTTCAAATCATGGAATACTTAGTAAGCGCCGAAAATACGCCATATCAACAGTGGCAACTTGAACTCCTGATTGAGAGTTTCAAATATCACAACTGCGAAAAAGACCTGCTGGTTTGCCTAGCCGAGTCCGATACGCCAATACATTCTTTGTTTTGGCGTAATATCGCAAGCCATGAAAGAATCCAAGCTCACGAAAACATCGGAAAAGTAAGAGGCTATAAAGAACTGAACGCTCTTTATGATCTTTCCTGGGCGGTGCAAAACAAGTGGATCACTCAACCTTTCACTTATATCCCAACAGATGTTGTTTTGAAAAACAAACTAAATATTCCACTTCAATCTGAATTCTCCGAAATAGTCTTTTCCCCGTCTCCATTCTTCACGCTTGAATCAGCAGAAGAAGCAGTTGGTCCGTTCTGGGAAGTGACGAATAAAAAGAAAGCCGATTATGAAACATCTTGGGTTCCACTCGGACCTATCATGATCTTTAACAAAATACCAGAAGAATTATTTGAACGGGCCATTGTGCTTGCTGAAAAATTGGCCCTCAATCAATTATTGAGAAAACAACCTATTTGGGAACACACAACCACTCTTGCCTGGGCAATGAATCTATCGGATTTTGTGGGACAAATAATGTTGCGAGGAGATTACACCCTGACTATGACCATGCTGGATAGCAGCAATTCTCCATTCGTTCATTATAAACACGGGTTGCCGCCAGTCTTCAATAAGACAATGTTTCAATATACAGCACCAGATTTTGTTTCCTTCGGCGATCCATTTGAAATATTGGCTGAGAACTCTCCGACTGAAAGCGCCCATTTCATTTCTGAATTGGCGAAGAGAAGTTTAGCTGCCCGGTAATTCCGGCTCTCGCCAACCGTGATATGAAGGTCGGCCTTGGTCTAATAAATGATGTCCCATAACTCGTGGCTGACGATTCAGTGGGACCGCCAACTTGTCTTTGACAGCCGGATGCTTCTCCAGCCATTTGTCCAATAAGCTGTCGCTGGCGTGATAATTTGGGTTTCGGAAAAAATGCCCCTCGTCATGTTCTTCGATCCGTGGATTCCAATGAGAATATACGCCCCAGACATATTGAACCGATTGTCCGTGTTCGCCAAACATATTTGCAAAGACTTCTTTGACGTTCTTGCCACGTCCCAATTTCTTCTCCCATCGCTTTGGGAAACAAACAATCAATAAAGTATCTTTTTCTGGCGTCAATTTTTTGATCGCTTTGCCAATGTCAGATTCATCAGCAGATGTACAATTCATGAAGCTGGCTTTCATCAGGTGTCCCTTCATGAAATATTCAGCAAGTTTGTGGTCTGTTGGCAGAATGAAGAAGTAATGCCCTCGCTCCAGACGTGATAGTTCAGCATGGACTGCATCCCGACTCACCGGGGCAAGTTCACTTTCAACGAAGAACTGCTTAAAGCCTTGTAACTCATCACACATGCTGGTATATATGGCCTTCTCATTCGGATTGATAGGGCATCTCATGAATGTCGAATACAAAACTGGCTGTATCGAAATTGCCACCAGAACGGGAATTTATCGAATCAGCGAAATTGTCGAGATGTATCTTATTTGCGATTACGTCAAAGAATTCATTCACAACAACTGTGTAGATGAAACCAGCTTTCGAGCATATGTGATGGTTTTTGATGTGCTTGTCGCCGCCAAAAACAAACTGATTGAATATCACGAGACAAAAACCTGCCCGTATCCGCATTACACAACAAACGCTCCCCAGCAGGATTGAAATCGACTTTACAAAACCAAGGGTGATGTGGTATGTTAGCTCTCCTTCATTTGGAGAAAACGTATGTGGAAATTGCTTTTTGTCGTCGCATTCCTTGCTTCTGTCTCAGGCTGCGCACCTGAAAAGCCCACCGTGAGGAACATCTCTTCCATCACGGATATTCAAGGCAAATGGAAAATAGTTGAAATTACCGACCCGGATGGGAATGGATTCGAGCCAGATGGTAGTCTGGAAATGTTGATCGAAGGCGACAAAGCGATTTCTGACGGTAAATCACTCAGACTTGAACTTGCTGCTGACAATTCCTACATGCGGTTGTTTGCAACCGTCAATGGAATTGAAACCAATGTCGGCGAAGTTTTAGTGGTGCTTTCAATTGAAGTGAATCCCATCCAGATGTTCTGGATGGATCGAGTCAAGACTAAGCAAGTCTCTCTATTCCAAAAGGAACCCTAGTCCAATGGCGAAAACAAAACCTGTGACAAGCGGCATCAACCTCGCCGAATTGTCCGCTGTGCAACTCGAAGCCTTAATTATTGAGGCCAGAGTTAAGTCTCTCGAACAAAAAGAAAAGGAAGCCAAGGCTACACTGAAAGCCTTCAAAGCATCCGGGGAACTTGATGCTTTGAAGAAGGAATTTGCTGCTCTTGGCAAAGAAGGCAAAAGGCTGAGTCGAAAAGCCACCTTTGATCTGGTGTTGCCAATTCGATTCACCATTACATCAGAGGGGCCAAGCCTCGGCGTTAATGAATTCACAAATCTGTTTTCTCATGGTAATGAGATTACTGAAGATGATCTCTTTAGTCATTCGTTCACCGCCAAGCTGACGAAAGACCACAACCTGAACAAGAATCAGGTTGCGTCACTCAACAATGCCATCAGGGATTACGCAGAGCACGCTTGCGATGAAATTTTCGACGTGATCCCTGAAGAACTTAGTGCGACATACGATGCTTATGCCGAAAAGGTTTCGACCTTTGTTGGGAAAGCAAGAGCGGCTGGCTTGTCCCTGGAAGATTTGGCGTGAGCAACAATCATGGCGTTTCAAGTGTTTCAAGTATTTCCTGAAAATGCCGATTTGACCCCATGCAAACGGGTGAAGTTTGGGATCGACCCGACCTTCCCTCGTTTGCATTTAGGGCATCTTGTTCCGCTACGCCTTGCTAAAAAGATGATGCTGGAAGGGCATAAACTCACAATTGTATTGGGAACTTTCACAGCCCAACTTGGCGACCCTTCTGGTCGTGATGCAACCCGGCCAATATTGGCTGAATCCGATGTTGAAGCCAATGCCGATTCAATATTTTCACAAATCAAGAAAATACTTGGCAAAGAAAACTTCGGCACTGACCATTTCGATGAAATAGTGCCTCACAAATGGGTGATATGCAGAAACGGTTGGCTGCACAATAAAATGACACTTCCTACCTTCATGAAACAGGTAGCCAAGTTCACTCTTTCCCACATGACCAGCCGCAACGCCTTTCAAGATCGCATTGCGAATAACCAATCTATTGGAATGCACGAACTCCTAGTGCCTATTTGCCAAGGCTGGGATAGTGTCGCTCTACAATCAGAAATTGAAATCGGCGGTCAGGACCAACTCTTCAACTTTCAAGTTGCTCGACATCTGCAAGAAGCCAATGGACAAAAGCCTCAAGCCTGCATCATGCTGCCCATCATCAATGGCACAGATGGCAGGAAAATGAGCAAAAGCCTGGGCAACTGCGTCTTCTTTGATGAAGACCCCAATGATATATTCGGGAAGGTTATGTCCATCCCAGATGCCGTCATGGAAGAATGGTTCCCTTTATTCGTCGATTTTATGGTCGATGATATTCATCCAATGAACAAGAAAAAAATTCTTGCCTTGGAAATTGTGAACCAATTGCATGGCCTGCAACTTGCTCAATCGGCTCAGGAAAACTTCCTCAAGACCGTGCAGAATAAGGAACTCCCATCGGACATTCCTACAATCCCTGCCACGCCACTGTTAAATGCCGTTGTTGCTTGCTGTACAATTTCAAAAACTGCTGCCCGGCAAAGACTTAAAGACGGTGCTGTTAAAGTCGATGGCGTAAAGGTCTTTGATGAACAATTGATGTTGAAGCCCGGACAAGTTGTTCAGTGCGGACGACGTGACTTTGTTAGGATTAACTGATGCTGAAATTATTCAAAATAGTCTTCATTCTTGCCATCATTAGTACAGTGCTGGCATTTACCGTTAGCACTGCGACCATAAGCAATGTGGTGGGAATATCGGATGGCGACACCATTACTATATTGACTCCAGATAAAACGCAATTAAAAGTGCGTCTGGCCGAAATCGACTGTCCTGAAAAAAAGCAACCCTTCGGGACCAAAGCCAAAGAAGCACTCAGCGACAAGATATTCGGCAAACACGTTAATGTGGAATGGTCCAAAAAAGATCGCTATGGACGAGTTATTGGTAAAGTCTATTTGCATGGCCGGTACATCAATAAGGAAATGATCGAAGAAGGCTGGGCTTGGCACTACACAGAATACTCCCATTCTTCGGAAATGGCTGCGGCCCAAGATTACTCCAAGAGTCATAAGTTGGGCTTATGGAACGACAAGCATCCAATTCCACCGTGGGAATTCCGTAAGAAGTAATGGTCTGCTTTACAACATGGCTTTTTTCGTGGTAGAATGAGTCAAGATGAAAAAACGTAGGGCAAACAAACCTCGCTCTATAGATGAACCTTGGAGCGTATCCATGTGGGAACCGCCCGAACCAGTTCCCAAGCAAGTATTTATTGAACGTGAGACAGATGGTGATGGCAACGAAACTCTTCAGTTTAAGAATATGAAGGTCTATGAGAAGCGAAAGCGACGAACACGAAAACCTCCACACTGATAATGATGCAGCTAGAGGCTGCGTATTGATGATCCTGGCGTCGATTCCCTTTTGGCTTATGGTTGCGGCAGCAATCTACTACTTCTTTCGTGGATAAAATGACAAAAGAACCAGAAAACCAAATATACATCGGCTGTATGACCGTTCAAATGGGGTTGTGGAACCCCACTGCGGTTGCAGATGGAAGTATTGTCAAACAATGCGGGACTTGTGGCAGCGACATTCACTTGTCGCTATCTAGTCAAAAATTCATCGAGGAAAAACCCCAGGCTCATTTGATTTGCATTCCCTGCATTCAGAAGAATACCATCGAAGAAAAAGCTAAAGCTCATGGGGAAAAAGTCGTGTTTGAAGGCGCAGTTCCCGGTGCCATCGAAGAAGCATTGAAACATATCTTTAAGAAAAAGGATGAATAATGGCGTTTGTATACACCGCCTTAGTTCTCGATGAAGATTCTCACGCACAACTATTGAAGTTGTTTCTGTTTCATCCAGTCGTTCCTTTGGATTGGAAGATAATTTGTCATCACATGACCATTAACCTCGGACCCGCCGAGAGTGGACCTGCCGCTGACCTTGTGGGTCAGCAATTTGAAGTTGTAGCGAAAAACTTCGCCGAAGACAATCGTGTGATTGCTGTAGCGGTTGAATCTTCAGTCCCTAGCAACAATAAGATCAAACATATCACCGTGGCCGTCAATGTGAACGGCGGGGGTAAATCGCAGCATAGTAATGAATTGACCAACTGGACGCCATTGGTTCAACCGTTAGTGCTTCGTGGAGTTGTCCAAGTCGTCAAGTAAGGAAGAAGAAGAATGCTCTTTGAACTGTTTGTGGTGGGTACGTTTTGGTTTTGGGTGCTGATCGCAGCCGAATTCATATTCCTGATTTATCTTCTGGAAGGTGAAAAGTATATGGCGGCACCCTTCACCATATTGCTCGTGTTGGGCCTGTTGATTTTAGGCGGCTCCGGCATGGGTGATATTGTCCGGTGGGTTTATCATAACCCTACTTACACTGTAATTGGTGCATTAGGGTACTTCCTCTTTGGTACACTCTACGTCATTTCGCCGTATGTCGGCAAATGGTGGTGGTTCGTTCGTGATGTTCGAGATCATAACCGTGACACTAAACAAACTTGGCTTGGTGATTGGAAACTGACAATTGATTCTCTCAAAATAACGATCCAAAGATATTCAGAACGTATTCAGCGTGACTCCCAACTTCCTCAATCGCTCATTGACAAGGCAAGAGTGGATTTGGCTGTTTGGACTGAATCTAATGGCACCATGACCGAAGCCCTCCTTCCGTATTGGAAGGACTTCCAGAAGGAAGCCTATTTTTCTGATTGGTTTGGTCGCCAGATTAGCATTGAAAAGCCGACCCCGGATAAGTTCAAAGCCAGAATCACCGCCTGGATTGTGTATTGGCCCCCGTCCTTGTTTTGGACTCTGCTCAACGACCCGCTTCGTCGCATCGGTCGTATGATCTACGAAGGGGTGGCCAATATTCTCAAGAAAACTTCCGACTCCGCTTGGAAGGACGAAAACAAGCTGGGATAAGACTACAATAAGGCATGGACGACAAGCGTTTCTACAGAGATTTGAAGAAAGACATCAAAAAGACTGGCAATCGCAAACGCCGCCGCTTTTTGAAGGATTTGTCCGCTGACCCTGGCGAATTTGATTATGGGTCAGCGGAATCTTCTGCTTTTAATGGAATGGGAGAGATGGAAAAAGGAAAAAGGAAAAAGGAAAAAGCATCATGTCCAAGAAGAAAAAGACCCCAACGAGATGGATGCTCTTGCCAATTCCGACGATTCCAATAAAATTGACGGCTCAGATGGTCTTCAACAATCTTGAAGACCAGATAAAAAAACTCAACAACAAACCAAACACTAACAACAAACCAAACACTAAGAAAAAACCAAAGTATCGTTCTATTGACGATGACTGGATGCCGCCTTGGTGATTTATGAGAGAATTATGCTGAAGAAATCTGTGAACGAAACTGCCACCACTCTGAACAGGAAGTGGCTGAACGAAACTGCCACCACTCGCAATGACATTTCAGGCTTTGGTGACAACGTGGTCAAATTGACCGACCCTCAAACGGGACAAGTGTTAGCTTATATCGGCAAATTGGAGGGTGAAGATAAAGTTCACTTCACCTTGCCTGTTTCGCTCGATCAATTGGAGGCTGTTTATGAACTGATGCAGAAGAAAAAGTTCACTAAACACATCTTCAAAGAACGATTCGTCGAAGCACAAGAATTCGCCAACCGGAAGTTCTAAACAGTCGTCTGGCAACATTCCAAAAAGAACAAAGGCTCTATGAGGCTTAAATACCTCATAGAGCCTTTTTCTTTTTGGAGTAATATGCCAGCAATCAATTATTGGACAAATCGTAGAGGCAAGAGGCTTGCTACCCGTACAATCAATGGAATGTTAAAGAAATTCGTCGGTCACAAATTAAATCCTATTGATGATTTGTTCACTGCGATGCGCAAAGTTGTTGTCAAATACTTCAAAGCACAACCAGATCAGTTGAAGTTTTTCACAGATGGCAATGACCCATTCGACTATAACTTTGAAGTAGAAGAACAAGGCGGATATGTAAAATCAGTTGATTTTCAGGCTTGATATAACCATTAAGGGGTGCCCTATTAAATCAAGGGTGTCCCATCGGGGTGGACGTATTAACTATTTTTACCCATTGTATACAAACTAATGCCAGATTACGTCCCCATCGGTTGTATGATCGTTCACAATAGATTTCACCATCGCCGTGTAACGCCCCGCTGATACCCCTTCTATAACCCTGGACCCGTTCACCAAAAAGGTCTTCAAGCTGGCAAATTCATCGACTTCGGATTCTTCCCCGATTCGATCACCAACTTAATGCTGTCCTTTACATGAAGGAACTCTCATTCGCTCTCTCATTCGCTCTCTCATTCGCTCTCTCATTCGCTCTCTCATTCGCTCTCTCATTCGCTCTCTCATTCGCTCTC
>Ga0335396_10000761_pt1 | contig 44007 bp, 56 predicted proteins | sample FRY02_FD_205743 | JGI IMG/M metagenome (GOLD analysis project Ga0335396, IMG submission 205743) | Freshwater microbial communities from Lake Fryxell liftoff mats and glacier meltwater in Antarctica - FRY-02 (spades assembly) (version 2) | ecosystem: Environmental > Aquatic > Freshwater > Ice >...
AATTATTTTGTACTGTCACACTCTACCTTATTTACTTAAATCCTACTTTACAATATTACAATATTTATATTTACTTAACAAGCAATTTTAAATGTGTATTTAGAGTATACCCCAAACTGACGTCAGGACACCCACCCTAAATCTGTCAGAATAGGGTTGTTTTAGGCATTGTTTGACAACTTCCATCCATGGTCATAGAATCCAACCTGACAAAATGACCGCATTAAATCTTCAAATGCACCTTTATATTTTAATAGAGTTTAAATTATAACAATATTAGATTGACAAGTGATTACAATATAGTGTAAGGTATTATAATACAATGTAAAATCTTACAATCTATATGATTATAATAAAAAAAAGGAATATCAAAATGTCCAAAGACAAAAACACAGTAAGAAAAACAGCCCAATTTTCTCTAGTACAAGGAGACACCCTTTTTGGTTCAAACAGGCAAGAAGCTATCAGCTCATATGACCAAGCACTAAAAATAGACCCAAATGACGCTTTTGCCCACTTTAACAAAGGCACTGCCTTATTTGAACTAGGAAAGTACCAAGAAGCTATCAGCTCATATGACAAAGTGCTCGAGATAGACCCAAATGACGCTTTTGCCCACTTTAACAAAGGCACTGCCTTATTTGAACTAGGAAAGTACCAAGAAGCTATCAGCTCATATGACAAAGTGCTCGAGATAGACCCAAATGACGGTGATACCCACTATAACAAAGGCAATGCCTTGTCTGAACTAGGAAAGTACCAAGAATCTATCAACTCATATGACCAAGTGCTCGAGATAGATCCGTATAATGCTTTTGCCCACTTTAACAAAGGCACTGCCTTATCTAAGCTAGGAAAGTAGAAAGAAGCGATCAGCTACAATGTGAAATCTTACAAAGAGGAGAATGTTATGAAAGATGTGATAACTACAATACGCATACCAAGTAAGCTAGATAATGATTTAATATCAGTTGCTAAGGCTATGAACAGGAGTAAAAGCTATATTATCCGTGATGGTATAGAGAAGTATGTAAAGGAACTACAAGAGGATGTAGACGACTACACAGCTGCTTTAGAAGCGCTACAATACGATGGACCAATTTACACTTTAGAAGAAATTATTAATAAACTAGGTTTAGAGAATGAAATGGAAGATAGAACTTAAAGATAATTGTGAAAAAGAACTTTGTAAGTTAGATCGTCATTCTCAAATAATTCTTTTGAAATATTTATACAATAGGGTAGCTAAGTTGTCCCATCCAAAACAATTGGGAAAAGCTCTTCATCATGATTTAAAAGGATTGTGGCGTTATCGGGTTAATCAGTTTAGAATTATTTGTCGAACGCAAGAAAATAAGTTGATTGTTTTAGTCATTCAAATAGGGCAAAAGAATATTAATTAATGATAAGTGAATACACTACAAATTAACAAAAAGGAGGTGAATATGAATTTGTTAGACAGAATAGAAGTATTAAACGAATTAATGAGAGTTGAAGAATATTCTTTACTAAAAAATATTCGAAATGATAAGATTTTGTTGGTCGAGACTAAGAAAAGTTTGAGTGAATTAATACAACGATCAATTGATTTTTTAGATGCATTAGATCCGATTGAAGATAGAGATTCTCCGATAATTAGGGATACAAGGTGTTAACGTTGCAAAAACATACTAGCCTAGCCGCCATTCGTTTTAGCCTATGGAGAGATTAATTTGACGTGTGGATGTATAATCGTATACTATATGTAGTAATTCAAAATGATACAGAACAAGTTGTATTTACAACGATTTCACACTTAAATCTACAATAGGTATTAGTATGTTTAGTATGTTAAAAAATGTCAAAATCGTTACCGATCATAACAAAAAAATCCAAACTTACAAACAAGAAGATACAAATTTTCAGCAACAAATAGTCAAGACGTCTCTAATGAATTCGACAAGAACAGAGAGGGGTGAATTTTACCAACAAAAGCTAATAGCTGAAAGAGTTCAACAAAACTTAGAAATAGAGGTAGTTAGACTACGGGAAATAACTATAGAAAATGTTAGATTAAGTGGATTAAGAGAAATAGCCGATCGCGAAAAAGAAAATTTAAGGATCGAAAACGACAGAAGAGCGACAGAGGAATATAATTTAACTCAGGAAAATATTAGACAACAACTAGAAATATTAAGGATAGAAAGGGATAATAATGACCAACTCCAACTGGTAGAACAGAATTTGAGACTGGAACATGAAGAGTTAATTCATCGCAATGAAGAATTAAGAATAGAAACTGAAAGGAATGAGGTTTTAAGATTAGAGCTCGAGCAAAGATATAATGCTTTGTTGGTTAGAATCCCTGAAATTAATCAAGTAGACATTGATAATGAATGGATCAATGTAATTGGAGATCATGACTAAAAAGTTGTACGACTTTAAAAATACTAAAAAATCGCTTTTTAAATAAGTATGATAAAATATTAATATCGAAATCAAAGGTATTATATGTTTAGAATATTTGTTATCACCTTGATGTTAGTCATCTCCTCCTCATCTTTAGCTAGTTCATCTAGTAAGTTTTACCTAAAAACTATTTTAGGTGCGAACCAGATGAATAGGATGGTAGAAAAAAAGGAAAATTTAAATTTCAAAATTACTCAAGATCCAAAAGCATCTCCATTTATTGGCATTGGTGTTGGTTATTACACTAATGATTCAACAAGAACTGATATAACTATTGATTATTTAGCAGCTAACTTTATCAATGAAGCTAATAACTTTAGTTATAATGATGGAGCTAATAATATTTTAGGCGCTATTGATGTAAAACGAAATGCATATATATATTCAATATTACTTAATAGCTATCTAGATGTTTTCCAAAGAGATCATTATTCAATTTTCGTTGGTGCAGGCATTGGAGTAGCAAGAATTAGAGAAAAGACTAGCTTTCTTTCTTCGGGAAATTTAGTTGGCGAAAATGGAGTCTTTAACTTTCCATTAAATGTAGATAAATTTAATACAAAGGTAACTAATAATTTTGCCTACGCTTTAAGCTTGGGATTTTCTGTAAAAGTTAGATCTAATATTAATCTTGAATTTGCATATCATTGGAAGGATTTTGGTAGAACAAAACCTAAGGCTAATGAAAATGGTGATACAGGAACAAGAAACTATTATAAATCTCATAATATAATAACTGGCATAAGATTTGATATTTAGCGCTTTCATGAAGGAGAAAATTGACTTTGATGTTATAGGTCTTGAGAAACGATTAAATATTCTCATGGCTCAGAATTCCTTACATGAATTTTTAAAACAAGCTTGGCCTTATATAGAAGGAGATAAAGAATTTGTTGATGGCTGGCATATACAAGCTATTTGCGAACATTTAGAAGCTGTTGCAAAAAGACAAATTAAAAATTTACTCATTAATCTACCGCCTCGGTGTTCTAAATCTAGTTTGGTATCTATAGCCTTCCCAGCATGGGTATGGATACGTGGTTCACATGAGCAATTCATGTATTCTTCTTACGCTGCATCTTTAGCATTGCGAGATTCAGTAAAATGCCGACGTCTTATTTTGTCCCCGTGGTATCAAGAACGATGGGGTAATAGATTCCAGCTTGTAGGCGATCAGAACACTAAAGGAAGATTTGATAATACTAATAAAGGATATCGTATCGCTACTTCAACAGGAAGTAGTATTACGGGAGAAGGTGGTAGCTTTTTAGTGGCGGATGATCCGAACAATTCTCTGGAAGGCGAGAGTGAGGTTAAAAGAGAAAGAACAATAGATTGGTGGACACAAGTATGGTCTACTCGTTTAAACGACAAAAAAAATGATTGTCGTATTGTCGTTCAACAACGTATACATGAACGCGATATTTCAGGGTTTATATTAGGTCGTGACGATTTAAATGAATGGACTAAGCTAATTCTTCCTATGGAATTTGAAGAAAAGAGAAGATCTAGAACAATAGTATTGCCTTCATCACCTTCTAAATTATCTTTTACTTTAAAAAATGATAAAAAAATTATTTATGATCTTGACGAAGAAGTTTTAGTTAAAGATAAGGGGTTAATTAAAGCTCAGGATGTTGTACCTGGAGATGATTTAATTTTGTAAAGTTTGTTCCTCCATGCTTGATATTTTTAATAATCATAACTATAATTGTATCTCAGTTAGTATACGGTTGACAGCAGTAAATAAGGAATTATAATCCATTATGATTGTAAAATCTATAGAGATAATAAAAGAAGTCTGGGAAGATCCTAGATGCAAAGAAGGTCAGTTATTATGGCCCGAGAGAGTAAACGAAAAAGATCTTAAAAGTCTAAAACAGGCTTTAGGCTCAGAATATACGATATCTGGTCAATTACAACAACGACCATCTCCAGAAGAAGGTGGAATAATTAAAAAACCATGGTTTCAATGGTGGAAAGACACTACACCGCCTCAAATTGAGTTTGTTATACAGTCTTGGGACACCGCTCTAACCGCAAAAGATAAATCAGCTTATTCTGCTTGTACTACATGGGGAATATTCTACGATGAACATTACATAGAGAATTTAATATTACTCTCTATGTGGCGAGATAGGATAGAATATCCAGAGCTTAGAGAAATTACTAAGCGCTTATATTTTGATTATCGTGATACTGGCTTGATACGAAATCCTTTATTTAAAGGTAGACCAGTTGATATGTGTCTTATTGAGGCTAAAGCTTCTGGTGATCCGTTAATTCAAGATTTAGCTGCAGCAGGTATTAGAGCTATTCCATTTGTTCCAAACAAATATGGTGATAAAATACAAAGAGTACGGTTAATCACTCCTTTAATTGAAGGCTGTAGAGTGTGGCTTCCTGCAAAACCTCCTACTTATGATAGATTATTACCTTTTGCTGATACATTCTTAGAATCTATTGCTACATTTCCTAACAGTGAATCAAGGGATTTAGTTGATACTATGACACAAGCTCTTATCAAATTAAAAGAAGGTAAATTCTTATTGAATCCAAAAGATGAGAGAATAGTTGAGGAATCTTCTAAAGAAAGAAGAGTATATTAGATTTTAGGGCGTCGGGAGCAATGGAACAGCCAACCGACTTAAGGTCTTTCTATTGTTTTTTACAAGAATATTGTCAGAAAAAAACATATAATTAAAATTTCTTATATACTAATTGAATATTAAATATTTGATTAACTATGAAAGCATTTTGGCGATGTTTCATCCATTGTTGTTGCGACATAGATAATGAAGAAACTTTAAATTTAACTACTTTGCATAATTCATCTTATAACATAAACGATACTACCACTCCAAATATTAGTTTAAGTGGGGCATTAGAAGATGAATTAAATAATTTTTGATCGATATACATTGATTAAATTCTTTGACAACAATAGAGATTAAGATTTAAAGGTACCAACTAAAAACTCATCTAAAATATCTTTTAAATCATCCTTTTCCTTTAATAATTGGTTTTTATTTAAAATTAATATTGGTAATTTATAGCGGATAAAATCTTTATCTATTAATGATGTAGTTCCTTTTATTGAAATAAGAAAGAATACTGGTAATTCCTTATCGATATTTTTACTTTGAGGCTGGAATATATTACCTAATATCACTTTATGTTCTTTAATAATTATTTTTGTTCCTACTATAATTAATTCTTGTTCTTGCCTTAAAATATAGTAGTTTTCAAGTTTTTTGAATTTTATAAGAAATTTCTCGAATATTTTAAACATGTGATACAATTTTTAAAAGTTTAAATTTTAGTATTACTAATATAATGAAAATTGCGGATAATGATATCAGAAAAATAGAAGAGCTTGAAGATGGCTCCACTATCTATGAAATTGGTAAACCTCCGCGGGAGCCTAAGTCAGAATCATCATTTTATGATAATTTAGCAGTAGATTTTCCCGAGGATGCTCGTAAAAAGTTATCTGCATTTTTATTAGATAGTATTGAAGAAGATAGTCTATCGCGTAAAGAGTGGCTGGATTCAGTCGAAAAGATAAAAAAATATTTAGGTTTTTCTTTAGAAGATTTAAAGAATGTACCTTTTAAAGAATCTACTCGTACTTTTGATACTACGCTTGCTACTGCATTAATTAGATTCTATTCAATTACTAGAGCCGAGTTACTCCCTCAAACTGGTCCTGCTGGTTTTAAAATTAATGGGGTAAAAAATGATGAGTTACAAAGTAAAGGTGAAAAAATACGAGATTGGTTAAATTACTATTTAACCGTAGTAGATGGAGCTTATTATTCTGATTTTGAAAGATTCTTATTATATTTAGGATTATATGGTAGTGGTTTTAAAAAGATTTATTATGATAAATTATTAAAAAGGCCTTTAAGTCGTTTTATTATGCCACAAGATTTTATAATTGATAGTGATTGCACTTCAATTCTTGAATCTAATAGACTTACGCATGTGTTACATCTGTCTAAAAGAGAAATTATTTTAAATCAACAAAATAAAATTTATAGAGAGGTTGAACTTTCTTATCTTAAATCATTAGAAAGTAATGATGATGATGATAGTGAACGGCAAACAGAAATAGATTTAGAGGTTTATACTAAACGTTCTTTATTCCCTATTTATGAAGTACATACTTATTTAAATTTAGAAGACTTTACTAATGCACATAGTAATAATGATGCAGATGTTGTTCCTCTTCCTTATATAGTCACAATAGATAAGATTTCTAAGGAAATACTATCTATCCGCAAAAACTGGCAAGAAGATGACCCAGAAAAGAAGAGAGATAATTATTTTGTTCAATATAATTATCTCCCAGGTTTTGGTATTTATGGAATAGGACTCGCTCATTTAATTGGTTCAAATGCTATTACTTTAACAAAATTGCTTAGACAATTAGTAGATGCTGGATCATTTAAGAATTTACCTGGCGGTCTTAGGGCTAAGGGATTTAAACAACAGCAAAATGATTTAATAGTTGGTCCTGGACAATTTATAGAAGTAGATACCGGCGGCATTCCTCTTCAAGAAGCATTTATGCCTCTACCTTATTCTGAGCCTTCTAATACTCTTAGAGAACTTAGAATTGAGATAATGAATCAAACTAAAGAGCTAGGGTCTACTAGTGAAATGGGGATGCTCGATTCAAAAGAAGATATCCCAACTGGTACTACCCTTGCATTGCTGGAGACTAATAATCGTATTCAATCAGCTGTTTTACGCTCTATTCATACGTCTTTAAGTCAAGAGCTGCAATTAATTAATAAAATTTTTAAAAATACTCTTACTACTCAAACTTTTAGCACTCCTGAAAATCAACAAGAAATTACTAATGATGATTTCACAGATGAAGTAATGATTATTCCAATTGCTGATCCGGTAATGAATTCTACTCCACAAAAAATTATGAGAGCTGAATCAATATTGAGAGTTTCACAGCAAGATCCCCAAATACATAATATGCGGGAAATATTTAAATTGGTTTATAAAGCGCAGGGATTACCAGAGGAAGAAATAGATAATATTTTAAAACCAGATCCTGATAAACAACAACAAGAAGCGATGCCCTTAGACCCAATTACAGAGAATATGAATGCAATGCGTGGATTACCTCTTAAAGCAGCAATTTGGCAAGAGCATAATGCCCATATTGTAACCCATGCATCTCTTATGGATGAAAGTCCTGATATTAAAGCTCATATTCAAGAACATAGAGCATATAAATACTTAGTTGATATGCAAATGCAACTAGGTTATGAATTACCTCCATTGGAACAATTAGAAAATCCAGAAATACAGAATGCTATTGCCATAGCTATTGCAGGTGTTTTGGAAGAATCAGGTGCGTCAAATCAACAGCAGCAAGCACCAATCGACCCTAATGCTTTGTTAATGGCAGATATACGGCAAAAACAAGAAGAAATTACTTCTAAAGAACGTATGGCAAATTTAAAAGCAGAAACTGATATCTTCAAGGCCCAATTAGACTTTGAAAAAGAAAAAGCCAAGATTGAATCTAATGAAGATATAGCCCAATTAAAATCAGAAACAGAATTAACTAAACAGGAGCATCAAAATGGATTTTAAAAAAAATATGAAAGCTGGTTATCAAGGTAGAAGAGACGAAATGAGAGAAAAAGCTGAAAAACTTATGAATCATCCAGGTCATGCGGAAGCAGTTTATATGTCAAAATCTGCTGCTGATAAAGATAAAATGAGACCTTACAAAGAAGGGGGGCATATAAAAGATCATAACAAACAGGAAGAAAAAGATATAAACAAAGAACATCATAAGAAAATGGAGCGTGAAGAAAAAATGGAAAAAAATAAAAAAAATCCTCGTATGAAAGGTGAATGCCAAAAGTTTGCGCTAGGTGGAGTAGCTAAGATAAGGCTTGAAGAAGCTAATGCAAATGGAACACCTAAAAAGTTTAAGAAAAAATCTTTAAAAGACGTTCTATAGAATGTTCTTTGACAAAATAATCGAGAAATTAACTGATGCTAAAAACGAACTTGAGCAACTTGTATCGCAAGGCCAAGCACATGATTATGAATCTTATAGATTTTATATAGGGAAGATTCAAGGTTTAAAAGACGCATTAGATATATGTCAAGCAATAAAAAGGAGCGCTGATGAGTAAAAGTATTGAAGAAATTATTAAACAGGATCCTGGTATAGACTTCCTAAATTATTCATTAGAAGAAGAAATTGAAAAATATAGTAATATAGCTCCAGTTGGATGGCAATTATTAATTCGTGTTTATGTGCCTATTAAAGTTACACAAATTGGCAGCATTTTATTAGCAGATGAATCAGCTAATAAAATGAACCAAGATGCAAAATTTACTAATCTAACTGGTTTAGTAATTAAACAAGCAGTTGGAGTTTATAGAGATATGGAACGTTATTCATTAACTGGTCCCTATTGTAATGTAGGAGATTGGGTACAGTTCCCAAGAGCTCATGGAAATAGTTTTGCTTATAATGGCTTAACTTCTATTTATATGAATGAAGATGCTATTTTAGGGGTAATAAAAGACCCTAGTATTATTACAAGAATAAATTAACAACCAGTAAGACTTGACCTCTTATATTCAAAGTCTTACTGCACTCCAATTCACATAAGAATTTCATAAAGGAGCAATAATGAATATAGCTACAAATATAGCAACTAACAATCAAGAATTTGAAATAGCTGATGATCAGACTGGTCTTGCAGAAATTCAAAAAGCGTTAAATGAAATTGAAAGATTAAAAGAGGTGGAACTTCCAGAAGAGGAAGAGAAAAAAGTTGATGAAGCTGAACACTCTGAAGATGAAAAAGAAAATGATGGTGTAATTGATGAAGAAAAACAAATAGATAAAGTACAAAAGAAACTATGGAAAGAACAAAAACGTAAATATCAAGCAATTGCAGAAAAAGAAAGTTTTAAAGAAGAGAATGAAAAACTTAAGCAAATGCTTAATGAATCATTGAATTCTGGCACTTATCATTATGGCAAAAATGCCTATACAGAATTAGAAAGAGCTAAAGAAAATAAGAAAAAAGCTATTGAAGAAGGTAATATTGATGCTTTATTAGATGCAGATGTAAGCTTAACTAAAGCGATTCAAACAATAAATGAGTTGGAAAAATGGGCTTATAATAATGACTTAAATAAAAATAAGACCACTCCTGAAGCTCTCAGTAAACCCACTACACAATCTTATTACAGTGAAATTGAACATGAAATAGCTAGTGATTGGTTAGAAAATCATCCCTATTTGCAACCAAATTCTGATAAATACAAGCAACAATTTGCTAGTAAAGTAGCTGAATTCATTAATCACTTAGATACAAATTTAGCTAAAAATAATCAGATGGATACTTATTTTTCTGAGCAATATTTTCAAACAATAGACAAGTATATTAATGACTTACATGGGAAAGTTCAAAAAAATACCAAAAATGTAGAAGCGGCAAACCATATAGGTGGAGTTAGAAATTCTTATGCTGGTAATAATGGTACAGGTACAAATCCAACACAAATCGTCTTATCAGCTGACGAAAGAAGAATGTGCGCTAATGCAGGTATTACCGAAAAAGATTGGTTAAGACACAAATTAGAAGATTTAAAAAGTAAAGGAAGGTAATTATGGCGCGTATTAGTAGTAGAGAAACTGAAAATAGAATCCATGAAATGAGAGAAACATATGATAATGATTATATTAGCCCTTTATTTATTCCTTCGGGAATAAAAAAAGATGGATATTCATACGCATATGTCCGTAAAGATATACGAGGACAAGAGGATTTTAGAGTAGAAGAAATGGCCTCTAGAGGATGGACATTAGTGCCAGCTGATAGAGCCCCAGGACTAACATTAGATCCATTAGATCGCAATCCTTTATCTAAAAAATACATTTGTTATAAAGATGTAATTCTTATGGAGAGGCCAGAAGTATATTCTACGCAAGAAACATCTCGGTTTAATAAAATGAATGCTGAAAAGATTAAATCTCTTAGAGGTGTAAGTAATGATATTGGTAGTTTTTCTAAACCATTAACTTCAATAAATAGTTTTTAATATATGACAAACGTTGTAAATAATTATCAGGAAATTAATTTAACTGCAAATATAACTTTACAATGGACTTTTACTTTTGGCACAGGAACTGTTGTAAGTCGTATTAACGATATTAATCCAAACGCAAATGGTTATACTATTACTTTGCCAGCTGCTAATGCTGGTGCTTTACCATTAGGGCAAGATATCTTATTTAATAATATTTCTATTTATTCTTTTACTGTCAAAGATAATGCTGGTAATACTTTGCAATTAATCGCATCTGGTAAAGTATACTACTTTTATTTATATGATAGTTCAACCGCAGCTGGGCAATGGCGAGTTACATTATTTGGTAGTGGCACTAATGCAATTACTGCATTAACAGCTCATAGTAGCGATAATACCATCACTATAACGAATGGTAGTCTTACTCCTCCTGGTGGTACTATTAATTTTCAGTTACCTACTTCACTTACTAATCTTAATAATAGTATTAATGCGGTAGGATTTCCAGTAGTTACTGGGACTAATCCCAATACATGGGGAAGTGTGATTTTTACTGCTGGGACAAATATTGCTATTACTAACCCCAATGGAATTAATAGTGGGAATGCCGCTAATCCTATATTTAATTTAGATACAGATGTAGTAGGACTTACTTCAATCCAAGTAGGTAATGTAATTATCTCAGGTCATTTAATCACTAATACAAATACTAATCAAGATATAAACATCAATACCGAAGGAACTGGAAATTTATATCTTAATGGCATAAAAATTGATCCTAGTGGCAATTTAACTTTAAGTGGTCTATTTAATAATCCATATACACCTAAGGCTTGGTGCGTATTTAGTGATACTATAAGCGGCAGTAGTCATGTAATTGCTATAGGAAATTCCTCTAATGTCGCTTCTATTACTGGAAGCGCTGGAAGTTATACAATTGCTTTTACTACTGCAATGAGTAACACTAACTATGGAGTGCTCATTTCATTAGGAAACAATTCTGGTCAATTAGACCTTGGATCAGTCCCTTGTTTCGCATTTTGGAATCTTAAACAAACAACTCAAGTGGTTATTTCTGTATTAAAGGGTGATGGTACATTAGTAGGGTCAGCACCTAATGGAATTACAGTCGTAATAATGTCATTATGAATAAACTTGACGAAATAATATATTTTGATACAATTAATAATTAATACCTATTCGTTTTAGAGTTTCTGCGAAACTTAAAATCGTTGTCCTTGGTTCTTCCTCATCCTTAAAAGGAAAAAATACTGTCAGGCGAGACATTAAACGTCTATTGGTTCACTAATCTATCCTTAAAGATTTCAAAATACTTCAAAGTTTCTACGAAACTTAAAATCGTATCTTGGTTCGTTAATCTAGCCTTAAAAGATTCTCAAAATTTTAAACTTTAATTTAAAGAGGAGATTTTATGGCTTACGGTGTAAACGCACCCTTCGGTTTAAGACCAGTTTCATCTATTTCAGGTGGGGCTTGGACCGAGAAGACAACACAATATTTTATTTGGGCTAACCCAACAGCAGGCTCTGCTTCATATACTTCATCTATTTATGCAGGTGATCCAGTAATCTGGAATACAGTTGTAGGATCAACAATTAGCGGCGTACCAACAATTGGTTTATATGCTGTTGATAATGCTACAATTGCTAGTGAAATTACTCCAGTACTGGGAGTTTTTGTAAGTTGTGAATATACATTACCTAATGGCACTTTAGTACAATCCCCATATTGGCCCGCTTCAACCGTAGTAAGAGGTGGTAGTACTATCAAAGCATTTGTAATCGATGATCCAGATGTAGTATGGGATATACAAGTATCTACTGCAACTAACGTAGCAAATGATGCAAGATTTGGTGGTACGACTAATCCAGCTGCTACTCTAGCTTATTTTGGTCAAAATTTTGGTTTTGGTTTAGCTGGTGGGGGCGGTAACTTACTTCCGAATAACCCTACTGCTGGAAGTACACTTACAGGTCAATCAGCATATTATTTAAATATGGTAGGTACAACCGCTACAAATAGAATTGTTGCAACACTTCCTTTAAAAGCCTTAGGATATACTCAAAATCCAAATAATGTAATTTATGCGGCTGATGGAACTAGTGCAAATCAATTTTTAAATGTAAGAGTTGCAATAAATAATCACGTGTACAGAGTTGGTCAACTCGGTAATACACCTGCTTAATTAACAAAGGAGAAATAATATATGATTAATACCGGTCAAATCGCTCAATTACTTCGTCCTGGTTTAAAGGCAGTTTTTGGGCAATATCCAGCATATCCTGAACAATGGACAGAGATATTTAAAACATATCAATCAGATAAGTACCAAGAAATAGAAGTTGAAATGAAGTATTTAGGTCCTGCTGATATTAAACCAGAAGGACAGCCTATTGCTACTGATTCAATGGGACAAAGGATTGTAACTAACTATGTTCATAAAAGGGTAGGGCTTAGCTTTACTATTACTAAAGAAGCTGTTGAAGATAATCTTTATCAAAGTCAGTTTCCTCAACAAGCAATTTCCCTTAGGAATTCATTAAGAGTAACTAAAAATATTCTTGGTTCTAATGTGTTAAATAATGCATTTAATGCAGCTTATCCGATTGGAGATGGTCAGTCAGTTTGTTCTATTGCTCATCCAATTGACGGGGGAACATTCTCAAATGCTTTTAGTACTGGTGGTGCTACTGTAGATTTTAGTGAAGCAGGTATTGAACAAGCTATTATTTTGATTCAAAAATTTCCAATGCAAAGCGGGATTTTATCTCAAACAATGGCTAAAAAGCTCATTATACCTCGTGAGCTACAATTTGCAGCCTCAAGGCTTCTAAATAGTGCATTCAGGGTTGATGTAGCCAACAATGATATAAATGCTTTATATCATAATGACTATATTCCTGATGGATATAAGGTAAATCAGTTTTTAACTTCTACTACTTCATGGTTTATTATCACTGATGCAGAAGATGGTTTAAAACATTTCCAAAGAACTCCAGTAGAAACAGATACATACGTAGATTATGCAACTGATAATGTAATGGCGAAAGCAACAGAGCGTTATTCATTTGGTGTATCTAATCCACGCGCTCTATTTGGTTCACCTGGCGTTTAACAAATAAAGAAACTAACTAACTTATAGTTTAAAATTACTATGAGTTAGTTAATTTTAAAGGAAATTAATATGGCTACTAATACAAAAACAATATGGCAGATAGTAGATTTAACAGCTGTATGTGCTTTGCAAAGTTTAGGATCTACTGGCTCCTTATTATTAAATGGAACCTTAGTCGATAATAGTATTCCAAATCAAATTTCTTTTATTAGTAATAATTTTATTAGATCGGTTTCTATTACTTCAGGTCAGAATCTTAGTAGTACAACATTTACTGTTAGTGGTATTCAGAATGGAGCTTTTGTTACTGAAAATATAACAGGACCAAATAATAATACTGTCTATGGATTAAATTATTATGATATTATAACATCTGTAATTGCGAACGCAGCCATAGCTGCACCAGGGGTTAGTGTAGGTACTGGAAAAGTCGGCTATCTACCATTAGTTCAAGTAAACAATTCTAATGCTAGTAGTTATATTAATTATTCATGTTCTGTTTTATTACCAGCTGGTTCTGGTATTAATTATTCATTATTGCAAACATTAGAGAAGGTAAACAATAATTGGATTCCTTTACAAACCCAAAATACAATTTTCTTTCCAAGTATGGGATTAACCAATCAGACTACATCCCAAATTGGAAATTCTACTATAATAGTTAGCTATTTATTGTTACATATAAATAGCTCTACTACTCCTTTAACTGATACTTTGACATTTATATTTACGCAAGCATAATATGAATAAAAATAATAAGAAGGAAAAATATGTCTAGATATTTAAAATATGTATTTCCCAGTGTTGATACTCAAGCTGTAACATACACTCAAACGTTAACTGCTCCTGGTAATCTTACTTTGAATGGTAATCTTGCTGATTCAATTCATAGTAAAGTGTCTTTCATGACAAATGGGTATTGTCGCTCGGTTTCTTTAACATCAGTAAATGATTTGTCAGTAGCAACATTTACTGTTAGTGGTATTCAGAATGGAGTTTTTGTTACTGAAGATATAACAGGACCAAATAATAATACTGTCTATGGATTAAATTATTATGATATTATTACTTCTATTAGTGTTGATAGAGCAGTTGCTTTGGTTAGTGTTGGAAGTGGGTTAATTGGGTTTTTTGCATTAATTAATATCGACCCAAATTTAGGTGATGTAAATTATAGTTTAACTTTAACTTCGAATAATAACGCTAATCAGATACCTACAGCTATTTGGGGCACTAATGATAATATAGCTTTAAATGGTATTACCTACATAGATAATACAACAAACAACTATTCTTTAATAGCAATAAAAACCATAAATGCAGTTACTCAATATATATTACCTGTACCACCAGTAGCAGGTAATTCAGTATATCTACCTCTATATACTTCATTATTAATAAATCTTGTAGGGACTAATACTACTCGTAATAATAGCATGACTTTAATATTTATACAAATTTAAGGATTTAATATGGCACGTAGTCGAGCTTCAAAGGACGCAATGATAGAAAGTGGAGATAAATGGATTAAGAATGCGATAAATCCTAATACTAAAGGAGCACTTCATAAAACATTAGATGTACCTGAGGGAGAGAAAATACCAGAGAAAAAACTAGAAAAAGCTGAGCATTCTAAGAATCCATTAACAAAGAAAAGGGCTATTTTTGCTGAAACACTGAAAAAATTTAGACATAAATAGTTTTAATAAGGACAAATTCTGATGCCTACTACTTCTAATACGTATAATTTTCAATCTATTGAGGTTGAGTTAATTATTAGAGAAGCCTTTGAAAATATAGGTATTTTAGGAGAATTTGTTGAATATCAGAAACTTCAATCAGCTACCCGTAGCTTAAATCTTCTATTATTAGAATGGATGACTAAAAGCATTAATCTATGGACTTTAGAAAGAGATTATTTAGCTATAAATCAAGGACAAGCTGAGTATACATTATCTAATACGGTGAGTAATATAATACAAGCTAATGTTAGAACTTCAACACGGCAATTAAATGGAACTCCAGCGGCGTCTAGTGGCGTTGCTCAGAATGCTTTTGATGGCAATCCTGCTACATTTTGTGATGCAGGTAATAATGGAAATATTTCATATGATTATGGAATTAATGTAACTCAGCAAATTAATTTTGTCGGTATTACTTCTCAAATAACGACCTCTTATTCATTAAATGTGGAAACTTCACAAAATAATATTGATTGGACTATCATATATAGCATACCACCACAATCTTTTGCAGGTGGAGTAAATAAATGGTTTGATATTCCTGTTCCTATTAACGCAAGAACATATCGTATAATAGAAACAAATGGTGCAAATTTAAATCTTCAGGAACTTTATTTTAATAATAATATTTTTGATGTAGTAATGTCGAACATAAGTCGTGATGATTATTACTCATTACCAAATAAGATGCTACAAGGACGTCCTAATATATTTTATTATAATAGACATCTTTCTCCAGTTCTAAGTATTTGGCCTGTGCCAAGTAACTTATATAATTGCATCCAATACACATATAAAAAAATGATTCAGGACGTAGGAGCTCTGACTAATTCTATTTATGTCCCTTCTAGGTTTTATCCATGTTTAATATGGGGCCTTAGTTGGAGATTAGCTTTAAAATATAATCCTCAAGTAATGGAAATTTTAAAAGCTGAATATGAGAAGTCATTTCAGATTGTTACCACGGAAGATTCAGAAAATACACCTATTAATATTATTGGTGATTATTCTGCTAATGGTTATTATTTATGAGCTGGATTAATCGTTGGAAAGGTAAACATGTAGTTATCAATCCTAAAGATCCATCCGCTTTAGGGGTTTGTGATGATAGCGGTTTTGATTTTAATCATAAAGACCTAGTAAAACAGATGGAGTGGAGGGGGAATAACCTTGTGTGGACTGGCTTAATGGTCGGTAAACCTTATTTAGATGTTCCACAAGAACAAAATAGACCACCTCTTGTTAAGGCAGACCCAAGACCTATAAAAGATGCTAGGCTTCCTACTCCTTATAGTGATCCAGAATACCCACAGGTAGATCCATATAATCAGCTCTTAGCTAAATTAAGAACTACTAATTGGGATTGGGAAAATTAAAATGTATCAGAATCAATATATTACTAATTCTATGAAGATGAAATATGATGTATTGTATAATTTTATCTCACCTGTCACTGGAAAGGTTAATGCCCCTAATGTAGCGCCGAGTGATGCTACATATATATTACAAACTCCAAATGCTTTTCTTCCTAATGCACAAGCATTAAATTCATTAGAGAATGGGATTCTTTTTAAGGAAGATGGAGGAGTTTTAATTACTAAAGGCAAACTTGATAGAAGTAATTTACCATATTTGACACACAATAAAATTTGGATAGGTGATCCTGCAAATATTGCGGTTGAGGCAAGTGGCATAAATGGTGATACAGGTGATACAGGTGATACAGGTGATATAGAGGATACTCTAAATAATATCCTTGGATTTGCCGGTGTTAGTTTATTAACAGCTTTAGGAATATTAGCAGCTATAGAAATTTTTTCGAATGGAAGCACCTCTTCCAGCTCAGAAACTACTAATCAAATGACCCTAAATTTAAATATGAATATGGCTGGGAATAGAATAACAAATTTAGCCTTATCCCCTCTTGCAGATTTTGATGGAGTTAGTGCTAAATGGGTCTGGGATTTATTAGATAGTAAAGTTCTTATTAATTCAATGGGAATTAGCAGCCTTACAGCTGCTAATATTATTCCAAATCTTGATATTTTAGGATCAATTCAAGAATTTAATTATAATCAAAATTTATCTACTTTTAGATTAAGTAATAACTTTATTTCAACTAATTATATCTCTAATCAAACATTGTTTGAATTTAGAAATAATTTGTTGAGCGGTTTTAGGTGGATTCATAATACTAATATTACCGATACTTACGGATCTTTAACCTTACAAAGTTTTGTTAATGCTTTTAATAGTGGTACTAATTTAGTAAATTTTACTACTAGTGGAATAGGTACATTTGTGCCTTTAAAATTTTATAATTCAATAGGCACAAATTATGTAGCTTTACAAGCTGGAAATGTAATTAGCAATGTTACATGGACATTACCAATTACTGATGGTAGCAGCGGACAAGCACTTATTACAAATGGATCAGGTATATTATCATGGAGTAGTACGGGAGTGGGAAGTGTTACCCTTATTAACACTGGGATAGGTTTAACTGGCGGCCCAATTACTACAACAGGAACAATAAGCTTAGCTAATACAACAGTAACTCCTGGAAGTTATACATACAGTAGTTTTACTGTTGATGCTCAAGGAAGACTTACGGTTGCTTCAAGTGGAACAATGCCTTTATTACCTGCTAATAATTTATCAGATTTAAATAGTGCATCAACAGCAAGAACAAATTTAGGATTAACTAATATTGCTACTCAAAATGTTACACAGCACTATGTTTTAGTAGGGGGTGCATCGAACAGTATTACATCTTTAGGACTTACGAATGGCCAATTATTAATTGGATCAACTAATAATGATCCACTAGCAGCAATACCTACCAATGGTACAAATATAAGCTGGTCTACTGGACCTGGAAGTTTAACAGCAAATTTGACTGGTCAAGTTGCTTTAGCAAATGGTGGAACAAATGCTAATTTAACGGCATCCAACGGCGGAATATTTTACTCTACCGCAAGTACAGGGGCAATTTTAAGTGGTACATCAACTGCGAGTCAAATTTTGTTATCAGGTGCAAGTAGCGCTCCGACTTGGTCAACAACTACTCATCCTACAAATACAACAATTAATCAAATATTATATTCATCTGCTAATAATATAATTTCAGGATTAACTACAGCAAATAATGGGGTACTTATCACAAGTTTAGGAGGAGTGCCATCTATTGGAACAACTCTCCCAAGTGCTGTACAAGGAAACATAACATCTGTGGGAACAATAACTAATGGCACATGGAATGGTAGTACAATCACTGTTCCCTATGGAGGGACAGGAATAGCCAGTGCAACAGCCTATGCAGTATTATGTAGTGGCATTACATCTACAGGAGCATTTCAGTCAGTATCTGGGGTAGGCACTAGTGGCCAAGTCTTAACTTCTCAAGGAGCAAGTGCTTTACCGACTTGGGCTTCTCTGTCAACATTTGGTGTTACATCGATTACAGGTACGGCTAATCAAGTATTAGCCAATAGCACAAGTGGATCACCACAAATAGGGGCTGTAACTTTAACGTTACCACAAAGTATAGCAACTACTTCAAATGTACAATTTGGTAGTATAGTAACAACTAATTTAACAACTAATGGAACTGTAGCATTTCCTAATAATCTGTGGATGTATGGTCAGGCATCTACTAATCTCCGTAGTTGGTATATCGCTGGAAGTGATATGTATTGGGAGCTGGGAGGGAATGGTGCTTTTCATTGGCGTAATTCAAGTGATGTAGATGTCGCTACTCTTGATTATCTAGGACAGGCCGTATTCAAAAAGTTAGGTTTGAATGGCGTAGGAACAGCAAGTACTTTAGAAATCGTTAGTGGTAATGCTCAAATAGGTTTTGTTACTGGAACTAGTGCGCCAACTAATGGCTTAATTGTTAGTGGAAATGTTGGAATTGGAACTATAACTCCAAATTCTACATTAAACGTTTATAATGCAAGCTCTCAATCCAACGGTACAGCCATGAGCACTACCTTTCGTGCCGAAGGACCGACCCTTCTCTCAAGTATTGGGAATGAATCTTCAATCGCAAGTTTTATTTCGCGATCTGCTGTCAGTACCTCATCTGCTGTCAGTAACTCAATCGCATTAGGCATTAGCAGTTATCAATTTACAGCTGGAAGTACTTGGACTAGTTCATGCTTTATTGTGGGGATGGATGTAGATAATTCAAAGCGTGCAGGTTCATGGATGGCATTTTATCAAACTGGGATTGGATTTAATATAATTGATACAAATGTTGCGTATAGATTTTATGTTTCTGATTCAAGTAATATCTATGGCATGTTAATAAATGGTACAATAGCGCCAGCTGGCAATGCCGTGGGCTTTACCTGTCAAAATTACTTATCTCCTACCGTTAAAGCATCTGTTTTTGGTCTTAGTTCTCAATGTACTTATAATTCTCCAAGCGCTGGGATGCATGGTGCTTATGGGCTTTATATTAACACTTCTATTACAGGCTCAGGAACAATTGATAATATTTTTGGAATTTATGTAGGAGATGGAATTGTTTCTGGGCCTACTGTTACTCTTGGTTATGGAATATTTGTTGCTCCCGTTGGCTATTCGGATACTTGTTATGGTCTTTATGTTAGCGAAGTAGGAACCGTTACCAATAAATATTGCGCTTATTTTGGTGGGAAAGTGGGGATAAAATCAACTCCAAACTACACTCTTATATTAGGAGCTGATGACGCTGGTAAAACGAGTACAGCAGTATGGTTTATAACTTCAGATAAAAGAATTAAGAAAAATATTAAATCAATTGAAAAAGCTATTCCTTTAATAAAGGAAATAAGACCTATTAGTTTTCAGTATACTCAGGAATATTGCAAAGATATTGAAGCAGACGAAGAAACTATTAACTATGGTTTTGTTGCAGATGAGATCCAAAATAAAATTCCTAATTGCGTTAATGATTCTGAATTGCATTGCTATGGAATGAAATATAATGGTGTAGATGAAAAAGGGAGATATAAACCAGAGCCCCCTAGATTAGTTGAAAATCTAAAGACTTTTAATATGCATAATGTTATAATTTTTACTATAAAAGCTGTTCAAGAGCTAATAGAACAAAATGAGTTCTTACAAGCTAGAATCGATATACTGGAATCCAAATTATTCGCAGGAGCAAGAAATGTCTAAAAGTACTATAACAGTTGCGGGTATTAGTCCTGCTCTTAATATTTTAGGTGCAACACAACAATTAAATTTCAGTCAAAATTTATCTACCTTACAGATAAACAATAGTTATATTCCTACGAGTTTAGTATCAACTCAAACTAATTCAGAGTTTAGGAATAATTTGTTATCAGGGTTTCGGTGGAATCATTTAACTAGTAATACTGATACATATGGAACGTTAACGTTACAGAGTTTTGTTAATGCTTCCTCTACGGGAACTAATTTAATGACTTTTAATAGTAGTGGAGTAGGTATATTTGCTCCTCTTAATATGAATAGTCAAATCATTAGTAGTGGCACATGGAATGGTAGTACAATCACTGTTCCCTATGGAGGGACAGGAATAGCCAGTGCAACAGCCTATGCAGTATTATGTAGTGGCATTACATCTACAGGAGCATTTCAGTCAGTATCTGGGGTAGGCACTAGTGGCCAAGTCTTAACTTCTCAAGGAGCAAGTGCTTTACCAATCTGGAGTGCTCCTATAGTTGGAACGGCAACTTTAAACGGTACGACTGCTGTTACAATTACTTCTTCAGTAGTAACAACTAATTCCATAATTAATATAACTAGAAACACAGGCTCAAGCGCTCTTCCATCATCAGGAAACGTTGGAATTTTAAGTGTAGGTAATATTAGTGGTACAACGTTTCAAGTTGTTTCTACAAATGCATCAGATACTTATAGATTTACTTGGCAGATTATTAATCCTTAGTGAACTACCAAACGGCTAAAGATATTTGGGTTTTACGGCGTGTTTTATAAATTTTCATATTCTTCAATTTGATTATTAGTACCTAACAAGTCAGTACTCATATTTGTATTAATAGGAGCAATTATAATAGCAGGGTCAATATTAATACCAGATACAGATGTTCTTGTTATATCGGTAATTGAGATAGTATCACTGTCCTCGGAATAAATTCGATCATTACTTTGAGAAGGTTTACCACGTGACATAATCCATTCTTCACATTCAGTAGCTTTTTCATGTCTCCAATTATTACAATCTTTTATCTTAGTACTTGTCCAATTACAACAATCACTTAATTTAGTAGAAATACACAAGCAACATTCTGAAATTTTATGATAAATAAAACATGCTGCTCCTATTTGGCAACAATTTGATGTACCTATGGGCACAATTGGTACAATTGGAACTGCACAAAAACAAGAACACAGGCAATTGCATATTAAATTAATAAAAAAAGAACACATAACTAACCTTGTATTTTACAATTATTATTTTAAAAATCTTATTCCATTATTTTTAGGAAAGCAAACACATAAAAAAATAAATTTTTTTCTATGATTTTAAAAAATGCTGTACAATGAGTTAGTTAAAAAAGGATAAGTATGTCTAATCAAGATTTAATTAACTATCAGATTAGTTTAGAAGCAAATAATACTGCGCAAATTAATACGTTAGCTCAAGCAAATGTTCAGCTTGATAACAATATAGCTCAGTTAAATCAAACCATTAGCCAATTACAAGCGCAAATTAGTGATAATAATACAAAAAGCGCTACTTTAGCTGCTGGTAATGTGATGATAGAAGAAACAATTGTATTTATTCCACCAGATATTGGCAAATAATATAATATAATATTTTAATTAAAAAAAGGTAAAAAATATGGCACTTCCAATAAATACTGAATCATTAAAAAGTCTTTCTAATATGATTATAGAATGCAAACACGCTGAACAATTAGGCATTCAGGTTTTTAATAACTTAAATAATACAACAGCTGAATATTCTGAAATATGTACTGCATTTAAAGATTCTTGTGAAAAAATTCACGATGAAGTAGAAAAAATAAAAAGAATGATCCCAGGTTTATAATGTTATGGGAGTATATGTTAGTTATTTAAGCATTCCTTTTGCAAATATTAGCAATATTCCCCAAACTGTTTTAACTGCAAATACACATACATTATTTGTTAATGGTATTATGGTTTGTAATAAAGGACCTACTGTTATGCGATTTAATTTACAAAAAGTAAGAACTCAAATTTCTCCAATTACAATTAATTATATTAATGAACTTGAAATACCAGCATATGGAGTTATTGATGTAATAGCAGCACTTGGATTGCAAATTTTTCTTCAATATAGTTTGATACCAGCTATAAGCGATTCTCTTCAATGTTTCTCTAATGGTTCTACACAGAAATTTGATTGTGAGATTTCTTATACGCAGCTTAATGAGACGTGAACTACCAGCATTTGGCTTCTTTGTTAGAACGGGTAGCAAAATGGTCTTTAGCCGTTTGGTAGTTCACAAAAATAAAGTTTCTGCGTAACTCAAAAACGTATTCTGGTTTTCTTTCTTATCCATAAAAAGAATCTTTTATTAAAATTATTTATTAATTAAGAGTCTTTTTATGCCTAAAGCACCTATTACTAGTTTTTCAAGTATTTCTATACAGTCAGATTATGTAGTTAATAATAACTATGGATTATACTTACCTCAAGTAACTACTATACAAAGAAATCGCGTTCCAACTAATGTACTGAGAAATGGTGCAATTATTTACAATGTAACTACAAATAGTTTACAAAGTTACATTAATGGAGCATGGGTTGATATATACGGGGGAGTACCGCCAGCTAATTATATTGTTGGTCCAAATGTATCAGTTGTAAATAATATAGCAGTTTTTAATAATACTACAGGTAATCTTGCCACCGATAGTGGCGTAACGATAGGTCGAGTTCCTGTTCTAGGATTATTTGCATTACATAGAGATTTTCCTAATACTAATGTTAATGAAATTAGTCAATTAGGGCATCTTAAATTTAGCGGTAGCGGTGGGATAGGAACTATTTATGTAGATAGTTTATCACCAGTACATTTTGTAGAAAACAATTATAGTGGCTCAAATTATCAAATTAGTTCTGTATTTAGTGGAGACCTTCCTTACGCTTCAACTACGGTATCAGCATTAGTAGAACTTCAAACTACTACTGGAGCGTTATTATTATCGAGATTAACAACGGCCCAAAGAGATACATTAACAGCTCCTGCTAGTGGTATGGTGCTTTATAATAGTAGTATAAATGCCTTTCAAGGATATGCGAATGGAGCTTGGGCACTTTTAAGTGGTGGTGGAACTGTAACATCTATAATAGCTGGGACGGGATTAACTGGTGGAACCATTACTACTTCAGGTACGATTGGTTTAGCCAATACAGCAATTACAGCTGGTAATTATACGGCAGCTAATATTACAGTAGACGCACAAGGACGACTTACTGCCGCTTCAAGTGGTGGAAGTGGTTATGTAAATGGTCCTGGAAGCGCTGTATCTAATAATGTAGTAACATTTGATGGAATTACAGGTAAATTAATTAAAGATAGTGGGTTAGGTATAGCAAATGTGTATTATGCAGGCAATCCTACTTATTTAATAGATACAAATGGATCTACAAATAACTTTTTTGCTGGTACAGGGACTGGTACAAGTACAACAATTGATGGTACTGACAATACTGGTGTAGGAATTAGGGCTCTCTATACTAATCTAGTTGGAGTTAAGAATACTGCCATAGGAAGAAATGCATTATATGGTAATACTTCGGGTACATTAAATACAGCGGTAGGATTTGAGGCAATATATAATAATACACTTAATGGGGTTTGTAATACAGCAATAGGAGTTTGGGCATTATATAATGGGAGTAACAATAGTACAGCTATTGGGTGTTATTCTTTGTATCAAGATAACACTGGAAGTTATAATACAGCTATTGGACATTATAGCGGTCATAATTACTCGTACTTAAATTGTACTTTTCTTGGCGCATATGCTGATGCTTCTCTTTTTGGACTGAGTAATGCATGTGCTATTGGTTATCAGGCAACTGTTGGAATATCTAATTCTATAGTTTTAGGTAATGGTTGCAATGTTGGAATAGGTAAGAATTCACCCGCTTATGCATTACAAATAGGAAGAGATAATTCTATTATACCTTTATTATATATGGCCTCTACAAGTGTTCCATCTGCACCAGGAACGGCTAGCGATGGTATTTACTCTGTTAGCTCAGGCAAGCCTACATTTACTAGTGGTACTACTGAATACCAAGGAACTATTGTAACTGTTAAAAATAATATTACAGCTGGAATTAGTAGTACTAGTGGGGGAACAGCAAATTCTAATAATGTAGTAATTTCTACAGCTGCCGTACAAAGCAATTCATTAATTTTTATACAACATATAGATAATATTGCTGCTGTTTATGGAGCTGCATTTACTGTAGGTAATATTATTGCAGGAACATCATTTGAAGTATGGTTTAATTTAAATCCAAGTGTTTCATTCTCTTGGCTAATAATTAATCCTTAGTACACTACCAAAAGCTTTTTAGCATTTGGTAGCGTGTATAATAAAAATTATCTATAAATTATAATATAATATATTATAATTTATTAACAAAGTTTCTGCGCAACTTAAAAGCGTATTTTGGTTTTCTTCTTATCCGCAAAAAGAATCTTATTAATTAATTTTATTAAAGGATTCTTTTTATGCCTAAATCAGCTATTACACGTGTAACCAATTTAGCTGTTACGCCAAGTACTACCCCAACTATTACTAAAAACAGTGGATTTTATGCTCCTCCATTAACTCCAGCACAAATTGCGGCTATTCCTACTGCTACATTAATAAATGGAGCTATTGTTTATAATACAACTACTAATACGTTCCAAGTATATCAAAGTGGGGGATGGACAAATTTAAGTACAGCACCAGTTACTAACGTTCTTGTAGCCCCCAATATATCTACAGCAAATGCTGCTACTGCCGGAAATGGAAATATTTATTATGATACTACAACTAGTCAACTAACAACTGCTGTATCGATAGCTAATGCTGCTACTTATACCAATGTATATACAACACCTCTAACTTCTCTGGGTAACCTTGTTATACAAAGTGCAGCTGCTGATCCTGAAAATATTCAAGGAGTAATTGCTTTTAATACAACATCTAACTCATTAAGAACTTATGATAATAATGCTATGGGAACTATTTATATTTCTCCTGGAGCAGCTAATTCAAATGGGAATTTAGTTTTACAAAGTGCAAATGCTGATCCTGCTAACAGTGGAAATGGAATGATGTATTGGAGTACAAATGCAAATACTTTGAGAGTATATGGTAATGGCGCTTGGCATGTTGTAGCTTTTGTTTAATATTATTATGAAAAAAATATTACTTGTTCTCTACAGTATTTTACTTACCAGTTGCGTAGCTGGTGAAATTGATATGTTTGAAAATAGAAAAGATGAAATTTCTAAGGAAAAATAATTATTTATATGGATCCAGCATTATTAAATTATTTGCAATCGCAGCAAATTAATAACGCTCCTACGGAGCAACAAACTGCTAAAGAGCAATATAATCCTTTTGATATTGGGATTGCTAAGGCTGTAGATAGCGCTAGACAATCCTTAGGAATGACTGATAAACAGCAAAATAGAGCTTTAAGAAATGGAATGCTGGCTTTTGCTGATAAATGGAGTCAACAACCAAGAGAAAGAGGTTTTTTTAACAATTTCGCAAAGGCGGGAAGTGCATTATCACCAGCTATAAGTGCTTATGATAACACTGAGGATAATAGTTTAAATGAAAATAATAAACTAGCTAATCAAATACTGCATTATCAAGCTACTGAACAAGACCGCGCATCTCAAGAAGAAGAAAGAGCTTGGAGAAGACAATTTGCCGAATCCCAACTGGGCGAGCAAAGAAGACATCATGATCTAATGTATAACGGACAAAAGGGAGAGCAATCTATGGTCTCTCAATTGCCCAATAATTTTATCCCTATAGAAAGTAAGTCTGAAAGATTAATGTATAGTAAGGATAGGAAAGCATCTGGAGAGATTCTAAAAGAACTTTCCTCTATAAGGAAAGATTACGATGAATTTAAAACATTATCTAAAAATGATGTAATTAATCCAATGACACCTTATGGAGTTGGAAAGGTAGCAAACGCTACTAAAGATTTATTTGGTTATTTTTCTAATAATAAAAACTTAAGAAAAGAAACAAGTAAAAGGCAGGCTCTAGATGCTAAATTAGGAAAGTTTTCCGTAGAACTAGAAAGAAAAATAAAAGGCGGCGTATTATCAGAGGCAATGGTAAAAAGGTTTGAAAATAAAGGTCTTCTTCCTTCATTAGGAGACGCTCCAGATGTTTTTGAAGAAAAATTGAATAATCTTACCCAAGAGATGTCGGAGCGTTACAAAGCCTCTGAAGCAAGTTTAAGATATGGAGCTCATATTAGTCCTGCTGATTTAGAAGAATTAGAAAGAGGAGCTAGAGGAAAATCTAATCCAATGGCAGCAATGAACAATGAAGAAACAGTTCTTATGCAAGATGGTAATGGAGTGGAATATAGAATTCCACCCGAAGAAGTTGAAGGTGCGATGAGCGAAGGTTTAGAACTTGTAGGACAATAATGAGTAAATACGATAAATATAGAGTACAACAACCTCAAGATTTATCTACTAGCAAATATGCTAAATATAGAGTCATGCCTAGTAAGCAAGAATCACCTTCATTTCTAGATAGAGCAAAACAATTAGGTTCAGGCTTATTATCTGGTTTTGCTAGATCTGCTTTAGAAGAAGGTGGAAACCAAGCTAAATATGGGGTCATGGAAGTAGGACCTGGAATTGTTGTTCCTATCTCTGAAAGTTCTGCGATGGCTAATATTCCTGAAAAAGGTATCAAAGCTCTAGACTCTTTGAAACCTATAGAAAATGATAGTTTAGGAAAAATTCTTCATCATGCAGGAGAATTTGGCGGAGGAATGGCTTCATTTCCAATGTTACCAGGAAGAGCGGTATCTACTGGAGCAAAATCATTATTATCAAGATTTGCTAAAGATGTAGGAACAGGTTCAGCTATTGGCGCTGGCTCTGGAATGTTGCAAGAGGGTGGTGTAAATCCACTAGCTGCAGATCTTATATCTAGTATAGCAACTCCCAACCTTCCTAGTGCTTTAAAAGGAGCTGCAAAACAAACTGGTACATTAGCTGCAAAAATCCCAATGAAATTAATGGGTCTTTCTCCTAAAGGTTTGAATATAGAAACGGCGCAAGCTGCAAGGGACCTAGGAATAGATTTACCTGCTGCTGTTCTTACTAATTCTAAATTAACTGGTCTTGCCGATCAATATGTTGGTAAAGCCCCATTCTTTGGGGAGATGATCGGTAAAAAATACACCAATGCCGAGGCTCAAACAAAAAATGCTTTAGAAAAAATTTATAATCAAGTTGGACCAGAGAAAACTCCTGAAATAGATGGACTAATCTCTAAAATGTACGAAGAGCGGACAAAAACTCTACCAAAAGGAGCTTCAGTAAAACCTATAAATTTAAAGAAAGCTATTGATAAAATAAACATAGATTCAGCTCTGTTATCTCCTGATGAAAAAAGTCTACTAGATTCATTGGAAAAACTTAAAAATGAGATAGAGCCACAATCAAAATTGGCTAGCCAGTTTGGTCAAATAAAAATGCCTCTGCAGGATTTTGATATTAATAGACTTATTGGTACAAAAACAAGTCTAAATAATATCATCAAATGGGGTAAGGATGAAGGAGTAAAAAACCAATTGAGAAACGTGCAGCATGCTCTTACACAGGATATTGCCGAATACGGCAAAACTAATCCTGAATGGTATAAAACCTTTAAAGAGGCGGACAAATTATACGGGGATGTAGCTAAAAGAGGGAAATTAGAGGATTTATTAGGTGTAAAGAGTACTAACCATGCTACCGAAAGCTTGTCTTATAATGCTCTTTCTAAGGCAATAAATAATCCCAAAAATGCTGAATCCATAAAAAGGCAATTAACGAAAGAAACTTTTGAAAAAATTCAAAAACTTGGAACAGTAGCCAAAGCTATGGCGATTAAAAATAAAAATATCCCTAATCCATCAGGCACTGCGACTACTGCTGCGACTACTGCTGTAATTTATGGAATGTTTACTAATCCTCTAAAGACCATTCCTACATTAGGAGCTGGTTATGGTATAACAAAATTACTAACAGATAAGAAATTTTTAGATCTTGCTCTTAAATACGCTGAAAACCCAAGTAAATCTAACCTATTAACTACTATGGCTTTAAAGAATAGAATAAAGGAAGTTACTGGAGTTTCAGCGATAACATTACAAAATGCCTTAGAACGTCAAAATAGATCAAAGGGAGATGAATAAATGAATTATGCCTCTTTAGTAGTCCAAATTCAGCAATACGCTAATAGAACTGATGATTTTTTTACTAACCAAATTCCTAATTTAATATTACAAGCTATTAATCGTATTTATAGTGAAGCTAAAAGCTTAGGATTTATCAATTTTGTAGAAAATTCAACACTTACAAGCAATACAAATTATATTACAAAGCCTGTTGATTGGAAAGAAACTATAAGTTTCGTCATCATTAATGGTAATCAACAAGTTCTTTTGCTTCCTAGATCAATAGAATTTGGACAAACTTATTGGCCAAATTCAGCATTAACAGGAACTCCACAATTTTATGCTGATTTAGATAACTCTTATTTCTATTTTTTTCCAACTCCTGATCAAGGATATACATATAATCTTTTATATCGTACAACTGTACCTTTTTCTCTTGGGAATGCTAATCAAGATTTAATAAATTTTATTGATAATCCTAATTTTCTTGTACAAAGATATCCGAGTTTACTTTTATATGCATGTATGATGGAGGCTATTCCTTTCTTAAAAGATGATGAGAGGGTACCTGTATTTGAATCCTTTTATAATCGTGCACTGCAAAATATTAATAAGGATCAACAAATTACTATTACAGATCGTACTAGTAAAAGGGATGCTAACTAATGGCATCTAATCTTATTCAATTATCATATAGACCTGGTATTCAAAGAGACGGTACTAAGTTTCAAGGTGATTATTGCTCTGATGGTCAATGGATAAGATTCCAAAGAGGAGTAGTAAAAAGAATAGGAGGGATGAAGGCTCCTAATGTTAATAGAAATCTTTTAGCTTCTGATATCTCACTCTTTCCTTATAATAACCAAATTTGGTATTATATTGCTTCATCTACAGGAATATTTCAAGGCACTTTAACTAATGACTTTGATAATAGTGGTAATGTTGGACAAATTTTAATTCTTAATAATCCTAATATAAAATGGCAATCTGAAACTGTAATTAACAATAATCAGCGAATAGCATTATTTTTCGGCGCTAATAATGCTCAGGATATAGCTGAAAATACACCATCTGTTTTATATCAAGGTAATATTTTTGGGAATGCATTAGCTCTAGTACAAAATGTAGGAATTGACCCTCTTATAAATGGTGGGATGTGCTATAGCAACCCATATCTTTTTCTTTATGGTTCTAATGGTTTAGTGCAATATAGCGCAAATAATAATCCTCTTAATTTTAATATTGTAGCAAATAGCCCAGCTAGCGGGGGTAGATTAAATATCTCCAATGATAAAGTTATTTACGGTAGTCCTATTCGTGCTGGTTCTAATGCCCCAGCTATTCTTTTTTGGACGCTTTCTTCTGTAGTAAGAATTCTTAATGTAGGTGATCAAGCTGTTAATTTTAAGATTGATGTAATTTCAAATAGTTCTTCTATTCTTTCTAGTAAATGTGTGGTTGAATATGATGGACTTTTCTTTTGGCCAGGTACGGATAGATTTTTTCTATATAATGGTGTTGTCCAAGAAATGGTTAATACCATCAATCTTAATTATTTTTTTGATAATATTGATATGTCACAACGTCAACAAATGTTTGGAGTAAAAAATCCAAAATATGGAGAGATATGGTGGTTTTATCCTGAAAAAGATCGAGTTGCTGCTAATTCTAATTCAAGAGCCTTGATATATAATATTAGAGAGAATTCATGGTATGATACTAAAATCTATAGAGATTGTGGATTTTTCTCAAATGACTTAGGTATTTTAGCTACTTATGGAAGAAAAGTAGCTAATCCGGGGCTAAATGCTACTTGGTTATGGAAACATGAATTTGGTAATAACGAGACAATTCAAAATAGTGCAGATACTCCTATTCATGCTTTTATTACTACTCCTACTTTTGGATGGTCTTCTTTTAACCCCGTACGTAGTGCTTATGGGGCAAAAAGTCAGCCAATTGATAGATGGATAGAGATTAGAAGAATAGAGCCAGACTTTAAAATGGATAATCTACTTCATCAAATTTCAGTGATAATAAACACTCAAGGATATGCACAAAGTCCAGTGGTTCAAAGTACTGCTATTGTTTTTTCTGGAAATACAGAAAAAATAGATATGAGAATACAGGGACGTCAAATGTCTTTAACATTTACCAGTATTAATTATTTTGAAATGGGTAATATAATGATGCTTCTTGGTATAGGAGATGGTCAATGACAGTAATGGTATATCCTAGATTTATTAGCTTAAAAAATTGGTCAGCTTCATTAATAATAGATTTTCCCAATGATTTAGTACCAGTTTTAGAAAATGAAAATAAATGGGAAGAATGGGCAACTCAGCTTATTAGTGTAGGGAATTTTTCTAAAGCTGGTTTACCAACTCCATTTACTATTACTCAAGAAGGAAAGAAAAAACCTAATTTTCAAAATTGGGAAGATTGGGCAAAAATAGTATATAGTATTATGATGAATGAAGTTAATGTGCCACTAAATATTATAGGGTAAGGTTTATATGTTTGATACGTTTGATCCAAGATTTAATAATAATTCCCAAAATACTACAAGGAATATAAATACAAATTTTAATCCTTATCAAGATCAATATTTTGGTGAAAATACTAATATTCCATATATCCAAGCTATGAATCCACCGTTACCAGGAGGAAATCAAAATCTTTACCCATTACAACCATCACTTGCTACCCCAAATTTATCATTGCCAGTTACTGTGTCTCCTGATTCTAATTATGCTAAAGGTGGTAAGATAAAAAAAAGAAAAAGAAAAGAACTAAATAATTCTTATCCTTCTTTGGCAGAAATGATAAGGCAACAAGGAGAAGGAGAGGATAGCATTTTAGCTCATATTAATCCAGAAGAAGCTCAAATGCTAAATGAATATTCAGGAGGGGATATTAATCCCATTACAGGTCTTCCTCAATTTGGATTTTTTAGTAACCCTTTTAAATGGCTTAAAGGTAGTTTAGGAGGAGGTGCTGGTGCAATTATAGGAAATATGATTATGCCAGGAATAGGTGGTATTATTGGCGGCGCACTCGGAGGAGCTGCAGGATCTGCGGCGCGCGGTAGAAAAGATTATGGATCAGCTGCACTTAGAGGGGGTATGATGGGAACAGCGTTACCAAGTGCTGCATCATTATTAGGAGCAGGAGCTAATGGATTAGGTTTTAATGGTTTAGGAGGATCTTTAAGTAAATATGGCTCACAAAATGCCATAATGCCTTCCTTGGGAAAATTAATGGGTAATAATGCCGTTGGGAATTATGTAGGTTCAATAGGACAAGGCTCTAGTCCTTTAGCATCAAGTATGTCAACTGGTAATAATATTTCAAATACAGCAGGTACTGCGGCTACAGAAGGTGAACAAGGTTTTATGGGTAAATTAGCTGGGAAAAGTTCTGATTTTTTCAGTAATCCTTTAAATCTACTAACAACTGGTGTTCTTGCTTCTTCAATGCTAAAAAAACCAAAGAAAGAAAAAACTCCAGAAGAGATAGCTAGTGAGCAGAAGCGTTATGCTAAGGCAATGATGTTAACTCCAGAAGAAAGAACGGTAAAAGAATCTCAGATGCTTGCTGAAGAACAAATGAAACGTAGAATCGAGAGACAAAAATTCTTACCAGAAGAACGTTTGGGAAATATTGAACCTTTATATAGAAAAACCCATACTCCAGAAGAGTACAAACAACGTGGAAAATGGCTATCCTACTACAATAATCCAGGTTTTAGTGGGGAATCTATTCCATTTAAAAAGGGTGGGAAAGTGGCTAAAATGGAATATGAAGTAGAGAAAATGGAATATCCTAAGGGTCTTGGATATTTTCTAGAAGGTTATACTGGTGGACAAGATGACAAAATCCCAGCATTGCTTTCTGATGGTGAATTCGTAATCCCTGCTGATGTGGTTTCGCATGCAGGAGACGGTAATAATGCAGCTGGAGGCAAAAAATTCGATGAATTCTTAAAAAACATTCGTAAACATAAAGGCGGTAGTATTAAATTACCACCAAAAGCAAAATCTTTAGCAAGTTACATGAGATGAAATATGACAAATATATCAACATTAGCACCGCAACAATTACTAGAAGAAGCTTACAAGCTCATTGCTAAAGATAGAGCTAGATTGGGAGGTATGAATTATTCTACTTATCCTGCTAAAACTGCGCCTGCAATGTCTACTCTGACTCAAAGGGCAAGAGAGTACCAAGATAAATTTGCCCAAAAACCTGCTCCTTATGCAAATAAAATTAATAGAGTTCTTGGTAAAAGTAATGAAGCTTTACCTCAAGGTAATATTCAAGATTTGCTGAATCAGATGAGACAGTCACAAGAAGGCTCAAATGAAAATTTGATGGGGCAACTTCGTAATCAATTTAGAACGTCTTATACTCCAGAAAGAGAAGAATCACAAAGAAATACGGCTGCACAGGATATAGGAAGAGGTAACCAAGAACTTTCTGGTCGTTTGCAAGATATAAATAGAACTGCAAGTAATTTAGAAGGTACAAAAAATCTTCAAACTGCTAAAACTTTACAAAATTTACAATCAGGCAAACAACTCCGTCAGCAAACCGTAGTTCATAATCTTGACCAATTTGGTAATCAAAAACATACTTATGGCAATAAAGTAATTGCAGCAGATAAAGCGCGTTTTAATGAAGAAGTAAATGATCCTCAAAGAAGGTTGCAAATGCTTACTGAGGCATTAGAACCCCATAGAAAAAATTTTGGTGGGGATAGTCAAATACATCCTGATCTTGAAAAACCAGCTTCTGAGGAAATGATTAAGGCATTAAGAGCTTATGGAATAGATACGTCTAAACCAACAGAACAATGGGGAATCGCAAGAACAGAACCAACTAAATATACTGGTCAAATGGTTGCTAATCTTACTCCTAAAATGCAATCTTCTTATAATCTTTTAGAAAGAATAAGTCCATCTTTTAAAGGTAGTCAACATGCTCAGCAAAAAGAGATTACAAGAGGATTAGTTGGTGATGAAACAATTGCCAGGAAAGCCTTAAGAAATGTCCCAACCGCAATGCAAGGAAAAGCATCCCAATTAGAAGAAGATGCACGTCAAAGAATGCAAAAAGATCTTACTGCTATTAATAACAAATATATTAAACTTGGACAATATGGTTCACAGCAACATATGTCAGAAGCTGAACTGAGAGCCCAAGAAATTAATAAATCTATGTCAAATCAAAGAAATAACTATTTAGATGAATCCCTAAGGAACCAAATTGCTATGCAACATGAAGGAGAAATAGGCAATATTCAGAAACTTAATGTACTTGGAGAAGCGGCTCATAGTGAATTTGGTAATGCATTAAACGATATAAGAGGACTTAATAAGATAGGAAGTAATGAATGGAAAAATGAACAAGGGGATTTAGATCAATTATATAAAAATTATCAGAATGAACGTTTATGGGAATGGCCTCATATGCGTAATTCAGTAAGAGGTGAAGCTCATGATGAGATATTAGGTAATGCTGCTGTTCGTGGACTTGGTATAGATGAATTAGCCAATCTAAATTCTAGATATAGTGAATTACAAAGAGAATTACAAAATACAAATCAGAACTATGCAGGCGAAAGAAATAGATTTAATGCAGAATTAGCCACTGAGAGAAATTATAGAACCGCGGCCGAACGAGAAAGGCTTGGAAGAGAAAATGAGGAAAGGGTTAGAAGAGAAACTGCTGAGAGAGATAGACAAAGACAAGCAAGCGAAGCAACTCAAAGACAAGCAGAAGCTCAGAGAGCAGCTGCGCTTCAAGCACAACTTCAAGCTGCAGCTAATGCTCAACAGGCTCAGTTACGTGAAGATCAAGCTTTGGGGGCTAGGTGGAACAATGGACGGATGGGATTTCTAACCGAGAGCGACTATAACGCAAAGAAAAACAATAACTTTGGAGGAGAAGGTCTGGCTGAATGGCGAAGATTCGAGAACCAATATTCTAATATGATGCGTAGAACTGGAAGATCCATGTGGTGATAGAGATAGTAAACTTAATAAGAGTTAAATAATCGTGATAGGACCAAAACAATTTGACATAGGTCATAAGGTTAAACCAAGAAGGGAATTTGATAATCCTATAGTTAATCAAATATTTGAGCCTAAATTTAAATATCGTGAAAAAGATTTACGAGATTTAACTGAATCATTCATAGACAAATTTAAATCTCCTTTGTTTGAATTTGAAGAGAAAGAAATTAAATCTCTTTCTAAAGCTATTGATATTCCTACAGAGAAAATTGAAGAAAAATTTACGAGTATAGCTGGTTCTTTTTTAGATAGATTTAATGTAGCTAAAACAATTGTGCCTAAAATTAAGAAAAAAGAAGTGGAAGAAGACAAAGAAGAAAAAAGCGATGTTTCTGAAGATATGATCAACGAAATCACTTATAAAGTTTTTCGTAATATTAGAGAATATTTAAATTTAAATAATGATAATGCTCTTTCTAGAAATAACAAGTCAATCAAAATTGAAATTGATTTTTAAAAAAAATTGATATTATTAACTCAAAAAAAAGAAATAGTAAGAAGCTATTTTTAGTTTAAATTTCTTTAATCTCAATGGGATATATAGCCTCTACCATTTTTTTCTTAGCTGTATACATTGGAGTTTTAAAGCCTTTAACATCTTCAATGGTAACACTTCCATCTTTCCAAAAAATCATGAAATCACATATATATTTAATATTTCCAGGTAAATGAAACGGTACTTGTCTTAAAAAAAATATAAGCTCTCCTGATTGCTCACTACGCTTCAACTGCTGATAATATTGCATTTCTTTTTTAGAAGAAAACTTAATCCCATCACTAACGGAAGGAATTGCGTTGAATTTATGTTTCATCATATTATATTGATATTATTTGCTATAATAATTATAGCATAATACTACAAAAGTAGATTAAATGAGTATTTTCACTATCCTGCTAAACACAGTGAAAAAATATCTTTTGGATATAGAGACAAAAAGGAAAAAGAAAACGGAGAAGATGCAAAAATACTACATGATTTTAGGAATATACTTTAATATTAAAAACATTACTTGTCATGAGCATATTAAACCCTTAATTTTTTTAGGTTCTAGTAGTTAACGATGAAATCAAAAAGTATATTCATGAATAATAATATCATTTGGCGTTCGCAATTCACAGACTGTATTTACTCAAATTATTTAATAGAAAAATTAGAGCAATTAAATAGTAAAAACATTTACCAAATTAACATTGATTTAATTAAAAAAGCTATTTTTTACGCTAGAAAATATCATGGAACGCAATTAAGAAAATCTGGCGAACCTTACTACTCTCACCCGATAGAAGTAGCTTACTTGGTTGCGGATCACTTAATTAATACCGAAATTCTGATCGTTGCAATATTGCACGATACAATAGAAGATACAGAACTTAACGTAGAAATGATCTCATATTTGTTTAATTCTTCAATTGCAAATAATGTGATGGATTTAACAAGATTAAAGAATGGAAAGAAAACTACTGCAGCAGATACAGTAATCACTTTGTATAATGAAGGTAAACATGGTTTACTACTTGTGAAATTGTTTGACAGGCTTCACAATATTCGTACTTTAGGCGTAAAATCGCCTAAGTCTATAAAAAAAATTGCAAAAGAAACTTTGAGTATATTCATCAGTGTTGCTAGGTTTTTTAAGCTATGGGGTGTCGTGGAAGAATTAACCTCAACATGTATGATGTATTTAGAATTAAGCGGTGAATTCAAGGATCTAGCGCAATATACTGCAATTTGCGATAATACTAGAGAAAATGGTTGTATGCTTAATTTTGATCTGATTGCACCGTAAAACCTCTTCCTTTAGGTGGAGGATGTAAGGTGTCTGTTTCAAATTAAACAGGCGTATTTTGTTGTTCAATGTATTTACGAATAACTTCTATGGACGCGCCACCACAGCTACCCGCAAAATAACTAGGAGACCATAGCACACCTTTCCAATAATGTTGTAAGAGATCAGGGTGTTCTAATCTTAGCTTTCTACTAGAAACTCCTTTTAAACTATTAACTAATTTAGATACAGATGTTTTAGGAGGATAATTGATTAATAAATGCACATGATCTTTCTCTCCATCAAATTCTACTAATTTAGACTCAAAATCATCACATATTTTGTTAAAGATATTCTGCATTGAAGCCAAATGTACTTTTGTAAATGCAGCTTTTCTATATTTAGTTACAAAGACCAAGTGCGCATGCATCAAAAACACACAATGTCTACCCTTTCTAATTTCTGTTGCTTTTGTCATTGTATTCAAATAAGTTAGAGTGATTAGCAATATTTAAATCAATTGATGATAATACGCAAGGCTTATAAATTCAAATTAAAGACCAATCCAGAAGTGGAGCAACTTTTAACCATTTTTTCTGGTCATAGTAGGTTTGTGTGGAACTATTTTTGGCGCATCAATAAATTACGTTTACATAATAAACAAAAAATAATGCGCTATCATGAAATGAGCTATTGGTTGACGCTATTAAAGCAATCTGAAGAGTATGGATTTTTAGCAGAAGCTCCAGCGCATGTATTACAACAAAAATTAAAAGATTTGGATAAGGCGTATAAGGACGGTTTCGATAAAAAACAACCTAATAAAAGAATGCCTAAATTAAGAAAAAAGCTACTACATAATTCTTTTAGATACCCAGAGCCAAAGCATTTTAAACTAGATAATAACAGATTATGCTTACCAAAAATAGGTTGGTTAGGTTTTTTTAAATCTAGGCAAATTGTAGGAGATTTGAAAAATATTACTATAACTAAACAAGGGGATTCTTGGTTTTGCTCTATTCAAATTCAATTAAAACAAGAAATAGAACAAAAATCTATTATTTCCCAGAATTCTGTGGGTATAGACGTTGGTATTGCTAAGTTCGCCGCTTTATCGAATGGTGAATATATTGAACCTCGTAATCCACTTAAAGCTTTGCAAAACAAACTATCTAAAGCGCAGCAAGTTCAATCTAATAAAGAAAAGTTTTCAAACAATTGGAGGAAATGTGTAAAAAAAGTACAAATTATCCATAATAAGATAAAAAATGTTAGGTTAGATTTTCTTCATAAGGAAACAACTAAAATAAGCAAGAACCACGCATTAGTTGTAATTGAAGAATTAAAGATTAAGAACATGAGTAAATCTTCAAGCGGTAATATAGATACCCCAGGTAAAAATGTCAAAGCTAAATCAGGGCTTAATAAATCAATATTAGATCAGGGATGGGGCATTTTTAGATCACAACTTGAATACAAATTACTGTGGAATGGTGGAGAGTTAAGAACTGTATCACCTCATCATACAAGTCAAAGATGTAACAAATGTAGCTATGTAGATTCTGGGAATAGAACATCACAAGATTGTTTTGTTTGTATCAGTTGTAAGCATAGTGAAAATGCTGATATTAATGCAGCTAAAAATATATTGGCGATCGGGCAGATCGTTTCAGTCTGTGGAGAGAATGCATCGGCAATCTCTATGAAGCAGAAATCTTTGGGAATAGGCGACTTAGTACCAACTTTACAAGCGTAAAGAATCCCCTTCCTTTAGGTAGGGGAGAATGTCAATCTTGTCTTTTTTATTAAAATTGGTGTATAAACAAATATAAATCTAAGCTTTTGTAAAGTTATTTTAAAATAATGGGGAAATATGTACGCATTATCATTTGATATGGAAGTAGCAAAACTCAAAGAACACTATGGAGAACCCTATAACAAAGCCTATGATGAGATTAGAGTAGTAATGAGTGAGATGGGTTTTAATTGGGCTCAAGGTAGCGTATATATTTCCAAAGATGAGAGAAATACATTAACTTGTGTTTACAAGGTGATTAATAAGCTTTCCAATATTCCTTGGTTTAAACAATCAGTGAAGGATATTAGAGCTTTCAAAGTTGAAGATTGGTCTGATTTCACGGATATAGTAAGGGGTTAAAGAATATGGCAACTACTGACACTCATACTTTATTTAAAGCGCTTATTGATTCTGGGATTCAAAAAGAACATGCCGAAGTATTTGTGGCACATTTTGTATCTAGAAATGAATTAGATGGTGATAAATTAAGTTTAATAACAAAAGCTGATTTACTAAAGGTAGAGTATACACTTAAAACAGAAATCGTTGAACTCAAAACAGAAATTACAGAATTTAAAACAGAGCTTAGAACTGACATGAGATGGATTAAAGGTTTGTTAATCCCTATAGTCACAGCAGCTACCGTAATAGTAATTAAAATGATTACCTAAATTGGAAAAAGCACGTGGTCTATATCCAGAAAGTTGGTTTAATTTGCATATTACTCACCCTGTTGAGGATGAGGAGATTAAGTAAATGACATTAGTAGAGAAATATATTAGCATAGGAGTGATGAGCACAATAATGTGGTATCCAATAGGGCTTTTTATAATTTTAAAATTCGACAAGTCATTGAGTGATTATACACAGAGCGCTATAGTGTTCTTCCCACCTGTAATTATTGGTACTTTATTTATAATATTTTCGTTATATTGCATTGTAAGTCTTAGCATCTAGCGTATAATTTACAGTCCATTGCCTGTTTGGCCCGGATATGCAGTAAAACCCTATTTTCTTTAATTCTTTTTTCTAAATAATAAAAATACCATGTCCAAATATTCAAAACTAATCGCACAAGAAGAATTGATAATTCGTAATTTTAAATTAAATATCTCTAGCTTTCTTGAGCAAATTAAATATCACGAAGATTTGCTATTATACTATAAAGAACAAACTCAGTTAGAAAAGTGAATAAGACAATGACCGAAGTGAAACCCAAACTTACTTTAAAACTACCTATTAGCTCTGTAAAACTAGCTGAGATGAAAGCTTTAGTTAAAAAAGCTTTAGAACCAGAAAAACCAATTTTAATACCAAAAGAAAAACAGGCTAAACCAATTAAAACTCCTCAAACTCCTATTGTTAAAAAGGTGGTAGAGACAAAAGAAGAGCTTCCGCCATCTAATGTGTTTTTAATTGAACCTCAAGAATTAGGGAAATTGTACCAAACGGTACGCAAGGAATTTCCAGGTGCTTTTCCTCCAAAAGGTGAACCCCCTAGAATATTAGCAATTGGTATTCACAAGGAATTATCAGAAAAATTAAAATTGTCTGTAACAAAGACTAAAATATTTTGCAAAATATATTGCAATAGAAAAATCTACATAGATCTTAGAATTCCAGGTGCAAAAAGGTATGACTTAAATGGCACTATAGTTAGTGAAGTTTAATTGACATTCTCCCCTACCTAAAGGAAGGGGAGAATGTCAACCTTTATAGAATGTTTTGCTGGTGCGATAGATACAGTTTCACCGTTAGTTTTCATCCATAAGGCTTTATCCTCTGTCTCAAGTAGTAAACTGACGGAAAACCTTAAAAAAGATTGTTCGTCTTTGAAGTTCCAGCGCTTCAATACTTCTTGCATTTTTGTTTTATCGCCATTATCCAATTCAAGGATCAATTTATCGTTTTCTACCCTACTTTTTACAGACATGATATTTTCCTTGCTTCCTAAAAATATTGTTTATTGACCAATCACAGATTCATTTTGACTAATTGAAGAAATAGGGGCACTTACTAAACGCATATTCCTTTCCTTAATAAGATCGTCATGATTTTCATTAATGAATTCATCATCATTCCTAATTGTTAGAGATAGATTCTTAGCTAATTTCCTTAATGGAACTATCTGCGCCATTGCATCAAAATATTTATTCCATGGAGAGTGAGGAGAATTAGCCCCTTTACTAGCTTTTTTTGATTCCATAATTTCTTTCATACTTGCAGTCTTAATTTGGCTCTCACCATTATTAAATTTTACAAAAGCATAGGTCATTCTTACTGTTTCTGATTTGAATTTTGGCTTATGTCTAAATATGGTATTAATACCATATTCAACATCAAATTCATCTTCTTCATATACCACATTAGAATATACATTAGAGACTAATGGAGAACGCCATAATAATTCTAACCATCCCTGACATCCTACTTGCACATTTAAATTCCCGTTATAGTTAATTAAGTATAGTTTTCCCAGTCCACTAATGGGATCGAGCTTTAACTCGCAACATTTGATGAAAGCTTCAATAATTGATTGCTGATTACATTGTGTAAGATTATCTTTATACAGGGTAAAGACAAAAGATCTAGCCATTTTTTCCAATAATGTATTGTCTTCATTGAGAATAGGCAATAGTTTTTCACGCCGATCGTTAATTAATTTGTAAAATGGTTCTTGTTTTACGATTTTCACCTCTTCAATTTTAGAAGTGTTTGTTAATTCTTGGACTTCTTCTACTGCTTCACTCATATCATTTCCCTATTAATTATTTTTAATGGTCTAAATTCTGATGTTTTTAAATATTCCGAATATATTTCAGGATGATCTACCTTAAATTTGTTAGTGTCAAACCTGTTTTGCTTGCATTGTTTCCAAAGAATAGAGCATCCGATTGGAGTATTTAATCTTTCGGCGTCTTGCATATATTTCATGATGTTAAGTTTAATTCCTTCTTCCTTGCGCTCAAGTTCTTTAATTCTGTTGCTAATTGTTACTAATTCCTCAACATCTTTTATCATATTATCATTTGCTTCCATTGACTTAGATTGAGTATTGCAAGGAAACGTCAAAATTGCATCTTTAACGGAAGTAGGAGGAGGTGGAACTTGAGGCAATATATGATTATACCAAAAATCTATTGCCGCTTTCCTAATTCTTTGCTCTAATTCCTCATCCCTGTAGTAACTAAAACAAGCATATTCCCAATTATTAAATAGTACAGGAATGTCCACTCTTTCAGCATCACAAATAGCAGCGTAATGCGCTACCTGGATCAAATAGTGCTGAGGAATCTGCCCTTGCCAGCTAGAGATATTAAATCTAGTTGATTTAGCCTCGATGATTACATTTTGGCTTTGTATTTTCGCATCAACATGTCCTATTAAGAAAGGATATGTTTTGTCTTTTAACATAGGTAGATCGGTTTCTAATGTTTCACCAGTATGCTCAGAATATTCTTCCAAAATATATTTTTCCGCTCTTCTACCACGTTGTAAAATTTGATTATCCTGATTATTAGACCCATTAATTTTTTCGTAGTAGACATCAAGAGCCGATTTAAAGTTTGAAATACCACAAATAGCAGCTAGATCACTTCCACCCAATCCATCCCTACGTTCTAATAGGAACTGTTCTCTGTTCATGATTTAGATATACTATCTGTCAAATACAGAAACCGCATGATCCCCCATACAGTTAAAACAAATAATACAAATACAGTTACATTGTAATGGTCCATTATGAAACTTCCTGTTTTTTCTAGTAGTTTTTTAATCTTATTCCACATACGGATTTCCTTTTTTTAAATGTTAATTAATATTATCGAGATAGCTAAACTTGCAAATTTTTGAGATGTTGCAAGTCTAATCGTTCTCATCAGCATGATAATATCTATCTCTTATTATTAGGTCGGGATTAATTGATAATGCTTTTGCCATGAATTTCGTTGCTAATATTCCTTGGTTTCTTCCAAATAGTTCCCTGCCTAGAAAAAAGTAAACCTCAGCTTGTTCATTTAAAGGTAATGTTAAAAAGTTTTCTAAAGAATATTCGTCATTTAAAGTAATTTTTGTTGCGTACTTCATTTTTATTCCCCATAATAGTATTGCTTTATTGCTCTTATTCATTAGTTGATAAGGCTCCTAAAATATGTCGCGATTACTATAATCTTGAAGATATGTAGTCGCGATATAGTTCAGTTTTTTCTGTATACCAAGTATGTTCAGCATCTTCTATTCTTTGCTCTAAATTAACAAGATCATTAGCATCCCAATTATCAATGCCGTATTTTTTTGCTATAGGAATTAGCATTTCTAGTTCGTCAATAGTATCGCTTAATTTAAACCAATCAATTTTACTTTGGTTGTATGAAAGTTTGTATTGCTGCGTCTTTTCTAATATTTCTAACTGCCATTCGCTAAGTTCAGTTGAATCTTGGATACGTTGAGCTACTCTAGCTATAGCTGCTTTTGCTCTCTCAATACTTTCTTGTTCTTGTTTTGATATATTTTGGATGGATTGAATGGTAAGCATTCTTTTAGCCAAATCATTTTGTTCTTGTTCATGATTAATAATTATAGCACGAAGGGTAAAAACATTAGATTTTTCTATTTTTTCAAGAGGAAGCCCGTAACTTTGAGTTTTTGTTAGTAGGTTATTGTAAATTTGGTAAGCAGTCATTTCGGTACTCCTTTCTTGGGTTATGAAAGGAGTATAGTGTATGTTAGAAAGTATGTCAAGGTATTTTATTTAAATTTGTAAATATTTTTCTCTAACATTTTTTTGATTTTTATAATATTTTACAATATCTTGCAGCTTAATAGGCTTTATTATAAAGCTAGTTAAACTATTTTTTGATTTTTTATATTGTTCTATATATTGATTCTCTTTAATAACTTCTAACGCTTTATATATTACAGGTCTTGATACATTTGTTATTTCGCTTAATTTCACAACACTAATAATGGCTACATTATCTATTGCAAGCTCTATTAAAGCTTTAAGAATTATTCTGTATTTTGGCGTAAGCAAATCATAATTATCAATAGCCTCCAACAACAGTTCTTTATCATTCATATCGTTATCTATTCTCATTGCTTTCATAAAGTTTTATTTAACCGTTCTATTTTTGTGCATTTTATTTAAAAACTATTAACCCTATAATAGTTACAAGAAATGGTAACTTAATTTATTACTCTCTAATTCATTTCTAGATACAAAATGTGCTACAAATACTTCGGCATGTTCCTTTTGAATCCCAGAATTAATAAGAGCTTTAAATAAAGTATGAGTGTTAGTAGTTACCATATATTCTTTGCCCATTATTTTATTTATTATATACAAAGACTTTATAAAAATACAAGGAAATTATTGATATTATACTTGACATGAATTGATTAAAAAAATATCTTAATTTGTGTGAAAATATGGAAATCAAGAAAAATCATGAAAGCTTTAGACGAAAAACAAAAAGAAGTAGTAGCGTTATTAGGAATAGGGACTTTCCTAGAATATTTTGACCT
>Ga0335396_10000768_pt1 | contig 43800 bp, 37 predicted proteins | sample FRY02_FD_205743 | JGI IMG/M metagenome (GOLD analysis project Ga0335396, IMG submission 205743) | Freshwater microbial communities from Lake Fryxell liftoff mats and glacier meltwater in Antarctica - FRY-02 (spades assembly) (version 2) | ecosystem: Environmental > Aquatic > Freshwater > Ice >...
AAATATTAATTAAAATAAACTTTCATAAACAAAAAAAAATTTTGGATATACTTCAATAAAATCTACATAAAGAATTTTTAATTTAAGATCTTTAAAATATTTAATGAAATAATCAAAAAAAAAGTGTTTTTGAATCAAACTAACATTTGATGTAAAAATAAAATTAAATAATTAATGAAAAAATTTAATAAAAGGGTACAATTAAACAAATAAATATTTTTAAATTAGTAATTAATGATTTTGATTTTTTCGGTTTAAAGTTTATACCTAGTCTTATATATTTACTAACGATGGATTATTAGTTCTTAAATATGCCTTTAAAAAAAAGTTTTTTTTTAATGAATCTATAAGATATTTGTCGATAAAATTCTGTCTTATTCTATGTGATAAAACAGAATTAAAATTTTTAAACTGAGATTTTTTATTTTTAGATTTACGTAAGGTCTCAAAATAAGCATCATTTAACACTGACGTATTTAATTTCTCTAGATCTAAACTAGCACCTGAAAAAATTGTATATTTATAATTGACCCTTCTCAAAGGAACTCCATTGATAGAAAATGGGCCGGTTATTACATATAAACCAGATTCAGTAGTATTAAGTAAAACAACTTTTTTCCCTAGCAATTTTTTGGATAATAGTATTAGGACTGAACCAAATTTTAAATTGGATGGTGTATTGTTCTGTATTTTTAATTTACAAATTATTCGACTTTTTTTGAATTCAGTTTTTAAACGACCAGTAGATATTTCTTTTTTAATAGTTCTTTGTCTTATATTAGAAATTAAAAGATGTCCGAATGTTTTATCCTTCACCCTAAGTTGAGTAGCAACGTAATTAAGCCATAGTTTTTTTGAAAACATTATTATATTAAAATATAAATATATAACACACTATATTTTTTTTACATGGATTAAAAAAACTTTGCTGAAAAAAATCAATATTGAACTCAAAATTAAAAAGAATATTATACGGTTTGGGAGTTTCGAACTCTCGACCTTCTGTGTGTAAAACAGACGCTCTAAAGTATAACCCACTGAGCTAAAACCGCTTCACTTTATAAAATTAAATTATTTTTATATTTATATAATGAATAAAGCTGAATCTATTGATCCGCTTTTATATTTGAAAATTAATTCTAAGGTATACACTAGGAAAAAAATGAGAAAAAACATCATTCATAATTTAAAGAATTACGAAAATCGTAGGGGAAAAAAATTTAAAAAAATTTCTGCAATTGAAATATTTTTAGAATAAAGTAATATTATCCAGTTCATGTTTTAAATCTGGTTACTTTTATTAAAAAAATTTTTAATAAATCCTATAATTATAATATAAAATTTATATAAAAATAAAATAAAAGTAGTAAAATTTAATAAATAATTAATTAAATATAAAAAATACTAGATATAAAATATGATTATTAGTAGGAACAGTTTGATACGACTTATATTGTATATTGGTATATTAATATTTTATTCAAACATCAACAATTATGTTTTGCATCATTTTCAATATATTCTGGGTCATAAAGTATTCTGTCCGGCATTGGGCTCATCAGAAAATTGTGATTTGGGTTTATTGATAGCGCAGGTAGGAATGATAACAGGGAATGTTCTTATGGGACTTGTAATTTTAAAGTCAACTCAAAAATTGAGATATAATACAATGTTGGGAAGGATCGAACATTTGGTGTGTGCAGTACAGGCTTTGGCACAACTTTGGTTTGCCTGGTACTTTTTCTGCATGTCAATCTTAGCTACTTCAACGGAAGATATAAGAATAACATTTTTCGTTAGTTATTTCTTACTCACAGCTCTTTTTTTTGCAATGAATGGTTTATTATCATTTTTGGATCAAATAAATAAACAAAGAAACCGTCAATAATAATCCAAGATGACATCGAGATATGAATTTTATAGTATTGGAGAAAAAATTAGTTGAATAGCATCATTTTGGGTTTCCAAAAAATGATTGAGGCCAAGTGGGTATCTTTTTCTAAATATTTTTTAAAAAATTAAATTTTGATTGAATTTTTCCTAGAAATATATTTCTAACGCTACCATAAGAGTGTAAGAGATAGTCACCAGAGGTACAAACTATCAAAAGTCTAGGAAAATAATATTATTACTTCTATTAAGATAGATTATACGGAATTTTTTTTTAAGTTTAATAGATTTTTTTAAAAAAAAACTCATTTAAATGTTGTTTTTGTTATTAATATATATCTAATTCGAAGATTTCTCAAACTAAATTCCTAAATTATTATAGTAAACAGTTTAATTTTAAATATTTTAAATATAAATTCAATTTAAATTGAAATAAGCATATTTTCATATAGTTAAAAAAATTTAGTGTTTTTATTTATTTTAAAAAATGTAGTGATCAAAGGTTTTTTTTTCAGAAGTTTTAAAATTAAATAACTATTTGATATATTTTTAATGTATTTATTTAAAATAATGTTTTTTTTAAGAAATAATTAATTTTAAAATTTACAAATTTAATTCTTTTAGAAAATTCTATGATTGTTTTGTTAAAAGATCTCATTTAAATCTTTAATTTATAATTTATAATTCTAAAATAAGATTGAATTTAAAAGAATTTTAAATTAAAATTAATCATTTGTAAGCAGTCAGAAATGGGAATTAATATAAACCAAAAGAATGGAGAAATTTAAAAAAACAATAGTTTTTTATCAAAAAATCCAATCTCAAAAAAAAAACTTACTTTTGGGGATTTCGATATAAAAATAGAGATTCTACGGGGAATTTTTGAACTGGGGTATAAATACCCATCTCCTATTCAAGAAGAGTCTATCCCAAAAATTTTAATTGGAAGAGATATTATTGCAAGGTCTAAAAATGGAACTGGGAAAACAGCGTCTTACTTAATTCCGGTTATCCAAAAAATTAAAATAGACTTGTTGAACATACAATCATTGATCTTAGTTCCTACTCGAGAACTGGCTTTACAAGTTTCCCAGGTAACTAAAAGTTTATCTAAATATATCAGAAATATAAAAATAACGGTAATTACAGGAGGAACTGGATTGAAAGAAGATATCATCCGAATGTATCAATCAATTCATGTTTTAATTGGGACTCCAAGGAGGATTTTAGATATTTTAATGAACACAATATTTAAGTCTTTAGATTGTAAAATGCTCGTTCTTGATGAAGCTGATAAGCTGCTCTCAAATGAATTTTTTAAAGTGGTTGAAGAAATAACAAAGGTATTTTTACATAAAAATAGACAGACGATTTTATTCTCTGCTACTTTTCCTTTAATTATCAAAGATTTAAAACATAACTTTATGAGTGAACCATTTGAAATCAACTTGATGAAAGAATTAAATATTTCTCAATATTATGCATTCGTGTCAGAAACAAATAAAATACAATGTGTAAATTCTCTTCTAAAATTATTTAGAATAAATCAGTGTTTATTATTTTGTAATTCCGTAAGTCGTGTCGAGCTTTTAGCAAAAAAACTTTTAAACTTGGGATATTCGTGCTTTTTTATACATGCAAGAATGTCTCAGGATGATAGAAATAAAGTCTTAAACGATTTTAGACTATGAAAATATAGGAATTTAATCTCTAGTGATTTATTTACACGAGGAATAGATGTCCCTGCAATTAACCTGATTATTAATTTTGATTTCCCAAAAAGTGCAGAAACTTATTTACATAGAGTAGGGCGTTCAGGTAGGTTTGGGAAATTCGGAACAGCAATGAATCTAATTACAAATGAAGATAAACTCAATTTACTGAAAATTGAAAATGAACTGGGCTTAGAAATTAAACCTATCCCTAATCTCAATGAAATGAGAATTGAGATTCTTAAAAATTAAATAATATATATTATTATCATAAGACATTATCATAAGACATTATCATAAGACAAATTCATTTGGTAAAAATGTTATCAGAATTTTATATTACAAATCAACTTCTTCAATCAGAATTTAATTGTGAAAACACTTTTATAAGATTAAAAATTACACAAAAAACTCCTAAGATTGGTTGCATTCTTCATGGTTTAGATTCATATTGTATTTTAGAAAAAATAGGTCTCCCACTATGGTGTTCAATAATATATGAAAAAATGGAATTGGGAAAGATTTTTGCTCCTAAATGGTTAAATTCAAAATGGTTAGGGGAAAAAGTATTCAGTGAAATAGACAAAGAATATTTACAAATTATTCCAAGAAACTATATAGAGATTTTATATACGATGCATAAAAATAAATTAAACTTTTTGAATTTAAAATTAACTCTTCTGGTTTTAATTGAGGATATTTTTTCAACTCGAATTAATAAAATTTCAATGGGTTTAATCTGTCTTCGAGTATCAGTTAGGGCCTTAAAATTAGAAAACATTGCAGAAGTTGAATTGATAAATTATAGGGAAATTCTTAAAATACAATTGGAAATTATTAATTTTACCAACTTTTCATTAAAAAATATTTAATTTTTTGATATGTCTTGGTCAACTAAAGATTAAAATGCTGTTTCCTAACAATTTCCTAAATAAAAAATCTATTTGTTTTAAAATTTTACTCGATAATAATGGGAATTTACGTTTTTGAACTACATAATTAGAAGCATTATTGAAATGCTTTGGGATAGAAAGATCCCTAAAAAAAAAATTTATTTCGTTAAATGTATTAAAACTAGGTGTTGACTTGTATTTACATAAAATTTTTTTTTCTTCGTAATCAAAAAAAACATTTTCTATATTTTTCCACGATAGAAAATGTTTTGATATGATCAAGCTTTCTTTTTTTAAGTTGTGATGATATTTCTGTTGATTATTTTCATTTTTGATATATATTAAATCATTCAATATTTTATTTGTTAAGAAAAAATTTTTAGCTAATTTATCCTTAAAATTTTTAAGAATCCAATCTATGGTATTTTTTGGAGTTTTTTGATGAAAAATTTTTAACGGAGGTAAAAATTTATCTCCTAGAAAATTATTATTGCGTTTGAAAATTTGAGTTGTACATAATTCGTTTTTATAGTCATCGGTATGTAAAAAATTTAAGATTTTTTTTTTTTTAATTAAAATTTTTCCTGAAGTGAAACTAACTAAAAATCCATGATTTAAAAATTCAACATCGGAAATTCTTTTTTTATAACGCCCGATGTGGAAAAATCTAAAATCTGAAGTTCGTGTATACTTTATTGTCCCCTCCAAAGTTGAATACATAATTGAATTTTTTTTAGGTGAGGATAGATTCAATACGGGACTCGACTCTTTTTTTTTAAAAAGTATAGAATTATTCCGCATATCCCAAAATTTAATAGAATTTCCACCAATTGCAATTAGAACTCTTTGATCAGGAAGAAACATAAAAGATTCAACTGGGGAACCAAATTTATAATTAATGATTTTTTTTTTACATCGTAAATCAAAAATTCTAATTTTACCGTCGTATGATGAACTCCCGATTATCCAATTGTGATTTGGGAGGTAGGAAACTTTTTTAATTATATCTCTTCCTGATTGAAATTCTTGTAGATGTTTTTGTTCACCTATATCCCATAATTTAAGTACCCCTTCTTCTCCACCAGAAATCAAATTTAGTCCGTTATCAGAAAATGATGTTGAATATATTACCTTACCCAAACATAAAAAGTTTCTTAAAGCTCTCATAGAAGATAGATAAAATAAGCTAATATCACCGTTTCTACTAGATGTTGCAAATATTTTACTGTCTTTTTTTCTAAAATTACCATTTAAAAACGATTCTTTTTCAGTTTTAATTTTTTTAAGAATTTTAAAATTTTCCAATGAAGCAAACACTATATTAGATGGTGATAAAATTCCCATTATATATGGACTGTGTTTTGTTATACTTAAATTAAAATTAAATTCATTTATTTCACAATTCATGATTAAAAGATTTAATATAACAACCAGTAATATCAAAATAAATTAATTTAATATAAATAGTTTTATATTAATATTTAGTTAATAGAAGTATTGAATTTACAAGGATTTGAAATTTTAATATCTAAAATCAAAGCCTTTTTTAAAATTAAACTCTTTTTTTTTTTACCAACGCTTTTTCCGATTTCTGCCTCAAATTTTCTATTTGATGTAATTAGCATATTTAAATCCTTAGGATTAAATACTTGAACTTTAAGTAATCCATTAACACTAATATTTCTAGTTTTGTGAAATGAACCAAATCCAATATTTGGCATTATCGTTTTGCCTTTAAATCTTCTTCTTACACAATTATCTATTCCTCTAGGTTTCCTCCAAGAAAGTTTAACCCTTTTATACCTATCACTGTGATGCCTTTTAAACTTGTTATTTCTTTTTTTAATTTTTAACATTTTATTTGTTTTTAATTTAATTAGGTAATAAAATGCTAAATATAATAAATTAATAAAATGCTAAATATAATAAAAAAAATATATTAATATATTAAAAAATTAATCCAAAAAAAAAGTCTCTGTAGCTCAATGGATAGAGTGTCTGTCTCCTACGTTTTTAATAGAAAACAGAAGGCTGTGGGTTCGATTCCCACTTGAGATGAATTTTTTTGAAAAATCTTTGTTTTTTTTTATCAAATCTTATATTTAATAAAAAAGTATTTTTCCAATCATCATTGTGTATAAATGTTTGATAAAATAGTTATTGACATATAATCTATAAATTCCTTTTATATATTCATTTATTTAAAAACAAGAAATTTTTTACATTATAAATTCAAGGAAAATTTAATTAACATTAAAAAACTTTTTTAATAATTGTGCGTAGTATTATATGAACATTTAAGCTACCAATATATCAGCACGAATATAAATAATGTTGTTTAGTTTTTTTTATATAATAAAGAATACATAGAATCAGTAGATCTCAAAATTTAATATTATAATTTAACTGATTATATTTTTTTAATAAAAAGAACTATCTTAGAGAACTAATGAGTAGTAAATGTAAGATGGAAATTTCAATAAAAAAAAAATTTAAACTAATTTTCTTAAAACTTAGTAATTAATAAATTAAAAGTAAAATAATTTATATTTAAGAGACAGTCTGTGTGTAATTTTATAATGCGAGAAATTATACACATACAAGTTGGTCAATGTGGAAATCAAATTGGAGCTAAATTTTGGGAAGTAATATCCGATGAACATGGTGTAGATACCTTGGGAGTTTATAATGGAACTTCAAGTAACCAGTTGGAAAGAATAAATGTTTATTACAACGAAGTTTCGGGAAATAGATATGTTCCACGAGCGATTCTAATAGATCTTGAACCAGGGACTATGGAATCTGTTAGAGCTGGAGCATATGGGAGACTTTTTAGACCAGATAGTTTTGTATTTGGCCAATCAGGTGCTGGAAATAATTGGGCAAAAGGTCATTATACTGAGGGGGCAGAATTAATTGACTCTGTTATCGAAGTAGTTAGAAGAGAAGCTGAGCACTGTGACTGTTTACAAGGTTTTCAAATCGCTCATTCCTTAGGTGGAGGTACTGGTTCTGGAATGGGTACTTTACTTATTTCAAAAATAAGAGAAGAATATCCAGATAGAATGATGTGTACATATTCGGTAGTGCCTTCCCCAAAAGTTTCAGATACTGTGGTGGAACCATATAATTGCACTCTATCTATTCATCAACTTGTAGAAAACGCGGATGAAGTTTTTTGTATTGACAACGAAGCTTTATATGATATTTGTTTCAGAACATTAAAACTTGTTACACCAAGCTATGGGGATTTAAATCATCTTGTCTCTGCAGTGATGTCCGGAATAACATGTTCTCTTAGATTCCCGGGTCAATTAAATGCAGATTTAAGGAAACTTGCAGTAAATCTTGTACCATTTCCTAGGCTTCATTTTTTTATCGTGGGGTTTGCTCCGTTGGGTTCAAGAGGTTCTCATCAATATCGATCACTATCTGTTCCAGAATTAACTCAACAAATGTTTGATTCTAAAAATATGATGGCAGCATGCGATCCTAAACACGGAAGATACCTAACTGCTGCAGCATATTTTAGAGGGAGAATGTCTACTAAAGAAGTTGATGATCAGATGATTTCAATACAAAATAAACAATCAGAACATTTTGTAGAATGGGTGCCACATAATATCAAATCATCGGTATGTGATATTCCACCAAAAGGAATGAAAATGAGTGCTGCCTTCATTGGTAATTCTACCTCAATCCAAGATTTATTCAAAAGAGTCGGGGAACAATTTCAAGCTATGTTTCGTAGAAAAGCATTTTTACATTGGTATACAGGCGAAGGGATGGATGAGATGGAATTTACTGAAGCTGAAAGCAATATGCATGATCTTGTTTCTGAATATCAACAGTATCAAGAAGCTCGGAACGAAGGTATTGAATTCGACGATGAAGATTTATATTAAAAAACAAAAATATTAGTTAATACTTTGTTTTTTTTTATAAATTGAATTTAATATTTAAACTTAAATATGTGTACTTTTAAAAAATGAAAGAGAAAGTATCAACTTTTTGATACTAAAAGAAAATAATGCTTGAAAATGAATTTAAAACTATTCATAAAACTTGTTTAAAAAAAATATTTGATATAAAAATTACATATGATCGAATACAAATCAAAATTTGATAATCAACTCTAAATCAAATATATATTACTTCTATTTATTGATATTTAATTTCTAAGATGCGTTTTTTTTTTATATAAAACTCATTCAAATATATTTAATTGAAAAAGTAATGAAATAATAATCGTATTTTAGAATTTTTTGTTAATGCAAAATATGTTGCGAAAAACCAACTTTTAAGGAAAAACATTTGAAAAGTTTTTCCCTGAAATTTTTTTTTTGAAATAAATGTTATTTGATTAAATATTAGAAGATTTCTTTTTTTGTTATATCTTAAAGAGATTTTTGAGAAAAGAGTTAATTTTTTCGTCAAAAAATAAAAAGATTTGTGTGTGTCTTCAAAAAAAAATTTTAAAATTAACGAAAAAGAGAAAATTTTATTATGCTCATATGAAGAAAAAAGTGATTTTTTATTCATGATATCTCCTTTTTTTATTTTGAACTCTCTATTTCCAGACTCAAATCTTTTTTGGATCCAAGTTTTTGCGAAATATAGAATCAAATAATCAACTAACAACAATCTAAATGTTACTCTTGAGCTCTCATAAAATAAGATAATTGAAGTTTTATGTAATTTTAAGAAATTATAAATGGGCTTAAATCCTTGAATTAATAAGAAGGAGTCTACTTTTTTAGAAAGTATTGAATTGATTTTTTCTAAATTTAAAAATTTTCTAACAAAATATTCTATTGTGAAATAATATAAATATTGTATTTTTATTTTAAAATTAATAAAGGATTGAAACATTGTACAGTGCAATTGGGTTTGTATACATATTTTCATTTTTTTTTCAGATTTTTTTAATCTCAATAAATGGTAGTTTTTAATATCATTACGATAATGTTTCTTTGTTAGTAAATGTTTTCTATATTCAATCCTACTTAAATTCAATTGATTTGAATAAGATCTCATGGAAGAAGGGTTTTTCTTGGGAATAATTTTTATTACATTCATTATTTCTCTATAGATATCAAATCTTATAACTACTTCAGAAAATAATAAAACTGAAAGTAATATTTTGGTTTTGATTTTTTTAGAAATAAAAAAACGTACAAAACTTTTTTCTAAATCTTTATATTGTTTCCTTAAAATCAGGAAAGTATTATAGTTTATTGATGATGATTTTTCCAAACACGTATACGAAACCTGCTCCGAGTTAAATTTCTTCATTTAGCAGCAATCTAAATATCTTATGTCTAATCCTTTAATTATTTTATTAAAATACTAAAACTATAATACTTTATTATTTCCAAATTATTCTTGATAAAAAATAATCATGTACCGATGTCAATATTGTAATATTGTTTTAAGGAAAGGAACAGAAAAGATGTTTAAAGAGCATGAATCTGGATATAGACATAAAATGAATAAACAGCTGATTTTTAAAAAAGAATATATGCTATGGTTGGAAGTGATAAATGTACTTGAAATTTGACGAAGTTTGCAAAAAATATCTTAATTCCAAAATTAAATAAACAATTTAAAATTAATTTAGCATAATTTTATTAATAATATTTTTGTTATATTTAAAAAAAAATTTTATGAGTCAAAAAACTGAAATTTCCAACATATGTTTTTATTCATTTTCAAAAAAAAGAAAAATTTTATTCCAACAAATTAATAATAGAAAGGTGATTGGTATATTTTTTAAGGAAAAAACAAAAAAAAACATAAGATGGGAAATTGATCGAAAACTATTCTCACTTAAAGTAGCCTTTGAGAAGCCTTTCATCATGATTGTCATTAGTTCAATTAATTATCTTTATCCAGAAGCAATTTTGTTTTTAAAGGATATAAAATTAAGAGGATTTTACGAGAAAAACATCATGTTTTCTCAAAACTTTAAATTTTTTACCGGTAAATTTGAATTTTTAGATTTATTAATATATACTCATTTAGAAGCTTGGAATTTTGTCTCCTACAGATTCGGTTTGCATAAAATAAACTTAATAAAACCCGTTTTTATTTGTTTTTCAGAGCAAAAGAAAAACTTTCTCATAGTAAGTATTTTAAATCTTTGTAATTATCAAAGTTTTTCTTTCCCAATTTCACTTACAATTTTAACGTTTCGGTTAAAGCCTGGGATTTTAAAAATAGTCACAAGTGGAGACCTTGGACTACTATTCTTTTCTTTAAATTTTGGATTTTCTTATTTTTGTCCTATTTTTATTAAAAAAAAACAAATTGTTTCTAAAAAAGTCCAAAATAAAAAATTTATAACTTCTTAAGGACGGTTTTTTTTTTCTTTCGATCTACAAGATAACATAATAATTTCTCTGTTTCAATGAATTTTTGTTGTCTTTTTTTAAAGTCTTTAATCTTTATAATTAATTTCCTAGACATTTCAAAACTTTTCTGTTCTTTAAATACTATCAGTATCCCGTTTATATGTCTATTTGAAAAAGTTGATGAAGGACTTTTTGGTTTTATAAAATCTAGAATAGGAAATCCTATTAGAATCCCCTTATATTTATTTTCTTTATGAAAAATTAGAAAAAAATGAGTTCCATAGAATTGAATTATTATTTTATTTTCAAAATATTCATTTACCGAATCTTTTTTACTTAATTTAGATAATTCTAAACAAAAAAGTATACCTGGATTTATTGTGGAATTGAATAAAAAATTAATAAGATCTGACATAGAGATTTTATTTATTTTTAGCTTAAACTAAATTCTAATTAAAATATTTTTAATACTTTAATATTTTAAAATTGGGTTAAAGCCTGATATTTAAAAAAACTTCATATAATTTTTAATCATCTAGTTATAATTTAAGAAAAATCTACTAATTCTGGAGGAAGAATTGAGACCTTGGAAACAGTATCATATTGAGAAAGTTTTTGGACCTTTACACCCTTTCCAAATCTACCCTGAACAGCTATGGCTTTTGCTTTTTGCCGTAAAATTGTCCCCTCTTTCGAGCTTAAAAGTACTTCTTCATCTTCTTTACAAAATCTCGATGAAATTAAATTATCTTTTTCATTTTGTCGGAGTTTTACAATAATAATTCCCTTCCCTCCTCTATTTTGAATTTTAAAATGTTTAATTACTACTCTTTTACCGTATCCTTTTGATGTAATCAATAGTATTTTAAAATCTTTCTCTGATCCTGAGTAAGGAATTATATCCATATCCGCAATTTTATCATTCACTCCCAATGATATTGACCGAACTCCTTTACTTGTTCTTCCTGTTGATCTCAATTGGTAGGTATTGGTCAAGAACCTCAAAGCTTTTCCATTTTGAGTAGAGATCATTACCGTATCAACAGAATAACATCTTCTCACCCATTTTAATTGATCTTTACTTTTTAATTTTAAAACTAGTAAGCCTCTTGCTGAAACATTTTTAAATGCTTGTAGTGGAGTTTTTTTTATCATTCCTTCTTGGGTTAACAAAATCAGAAATTGTTTCGATGAGAAAGCTGGAATTGGAATTATAGAAGCTATTCCTCCCGCCCTTACAGTGGGTAATATTGTGGAAAGTGCGACTCCCCTAGAGTTTCTTCTTGATATTGGTATACGATAGGTCATAACTGAAAATGCAGTTCCATTGTAAGATATAGCTAAAATAGTATCAAGGTTACTACATGAAAAAAAGTGTGAGATTTCATCATTTTCTTGGATTACGACCCCTTTTTTTCCACGAGTACCCCTTTTTTGCGCTTCGAAGGTTTCAATTATCATTCTTTTGATAAAATATCTAGTTACCATTACGATAGATTGAAAATTCTCTACCATTTCTGCTTCCTTAATCATTCCACTGTTTTCAGAAAAGATAATATTTGTTCTTCTTGGCATTCCATACTTACTTTTAATCTCCTGGATTTCCTTTTTCATTATCTTCCCGATCCTATCTTTATCCACAACACCCTCTTTTAAATCCAATATTGAGTTAGAAAGACTCTTATACTCATTGTTTAATTTATCAGTTTCAAATCTAGTGAGCCTCCTAAGCTGAACATTAAGAATGGAATCACTCTGATCTTGTGTGAGTCCAGATTCCATTAAGGTGACTCTAGCTTCTTGATTATTTTTACTCCTTCGTATAACAACAAGAACAAATTCTATATCATTGAGTGTTAAAATCAAGCTTCGTATACTATAAATCCTATCGATAGAATTATTTAGGTAAAATTGTAGTTTTCTTCTAATAGTTTGTTTTCTAAAATGTATAAAAAGTAACATTAATTCCTTTAATGATAATATCACGGGTTGCCGACCTACAAGTGCTAACATTAATCCCCCAAAAGTTATTTGGAGTGGTGTTTTTTTAAATAAATTATTTAAAATTACTTTTTTGTTAACATCTTTTTTTAATTCTATAACTATTCTAACTCCGTCTCTGTCACTTTCATCTCTTAGATCTTGAATTCCTTCAAGAGTTTTATCATTAACCATTTCAGCAATTTTAGTTATTAATGCGACTTTGTTAACTTGATATGGTACTTCGGTGATGATTATAACATCTCGATTCGTTTTTCCTTTAGTTCTAATAGTTTCGAAGTTAGAATTTCCTCTTAAAATTAATGAACCTTGGCCACTTTCATATAAATTCTGGCATCCCTGAAGCCCAACAATTGTACCTCCAGTTGGGAAATCAGGTCCAGGAACTATTTTCATTAATTCTCGTTGGTTTGTTTGGGGGTTTTTGATAAGCTGAATGGTAATATTAGCAAGCTCAGACAAATTATGAGGGGGAATATTTGTCGCCATTCCCACGGCAATCCCACTACTTCCGTTTAAAAGTAAAGTTGGTAGTACACTGGGAAGTACTGAAGGCTCTTTGCAACTACCATCAAAATTGTTTATAAAATCTGATGATTGTTTTTCAATATCTTTTAGAATAAGATCTTGTGTTATGTTACTTATTTTACATTCAGTATATCTCATTGCAGCCGGGGGATCATGGTCAATTGAGCCGAAGTTACCATGTCCGAAGATTAAGACACTTCTCATTGAAAAAGTTTGTGCCATCCTGACCATGGCTTCGTAGACAGCACTGTCTCCATGTGGGTGATATTTTCCCAAAACTTCCCCCACCACTCTTGCACATTTTCTAAATGGGGTATTTGGGTAAAGACCTAAGTCATACATAGCATACAAAATTCTGCGATGAACAGGCTTAAGCCCGTCTCTAACATCAGGCAAAGCTCTACCATAAATTACAGACATAGCATATTCCATATAGGACGTTGACATTTCTGTATGTAAATCAGTAGAAATAACCTTTCCTCGGTTAAAACTTTCCGAAATCATTTTCAATTCTTTATTTGAATTATGTTTTTGAAAGATAATTATTTTACAGGGATTTTTGTAACTAGAATTATCGTTAAGAATATTTTTTTTTAAATTCCAACAATTTAGGAACGAGATTGAATTAAAATAAGATTTATGAATTAAATTTACCATTTATTTAAAAATTTGTCTCTACTCCAAAATACTCTATATTTCAATAATACTATCGATTTTTAATAATTGAATCGCAAATTCTACAGACATATTAAAAATACTTGTGGCTACTAATAAAGGAGATATTATATTTTCTTTTATCATATTACCTAAAATTCCTCTTCTAGTATTGATTCCTATTGTTTTTTTTCCATTCAAATGGTATTTTTTCATTCGCGAGATTATTTCAATTGGTTCCAACCCTGCATTTTCACATAGAGTATACGGAATTATTTCCAATGAATGGGCAAAGGCATTGAAACAATAGGAATTGATTCCTGTCAAGGTTTTCCCGTATTGTTTAAGAGATAATGCGACTTCAATTTCCATGGCTCCCCCTCCTGTAATTAAAAACCTGCGTCTGATAATGGATCTCATTACACAAAGAGCATCATGTAAAGATCTCTCAGTTTCTTCCAATAAATGCTTATTGGAGCTTCTTATTAAAATTGTCGAGGATTTTGTTCGTGGATTTCGAACTCCTTTAAAAATGAGAACCTTTTGAGCATTGTAATTTTTTTCTTCAATTTGATTCACTAATCCTAGCTTATCACTAGAAAAGGTTTCTATATCAATAATTGGTATACATCCTAATGAGTCTGCAATAAAAAGAAAATCATCTCTTTCAATATCTCTAACTAACATTATTTTCATTTGTGCAAAAATTTGAATTGCATAATCACACATAGATTCTTTTAAAATTGATTTTTGTGATAAAATCACGTTACAGCCAGTAGATTTAATTTTCCGACAAAAACTTATAATCAATTGTTTTTCTTCTTTTAAAAGCCTATCCATATGAGCATAATTTTCAATTACTATTAAGTTATCTGTGTCAGTACTTGGAGAACTAATTGAAAATTGTATTAAGGCAACTTTTGCATTTATCATATTATTTGGGCCTCCATATGATTTAATTACTGGGTAATCAATTGCGATCCCGTTTATTAGTTCAGTTTGTTCTATCGTTCCCCCTATTTTTTTAATTAATTTGATCCGTTTTAAATCTACATTAAAAGATTTTTTTTTGTCAATTATCGATAAAATTGATTTTACCACTATAGGAGCAAGAATATGACAATGTGATGAAATTACTTTCGATTCTAAAGCCGTACAAGCTGCACTATAAAGAGTGCACGAACTCTTTAAATTTATTGGAATTGCAATTTTTAACAATATTTTTTTGGTTTCTTCCAAAAAAATACCTAAACATTTTGTCAATCGATTTCCAGGTATACCACGCCTTATTAAATTTATAGATGCCCCTAATAGAGAGCCACTTAAAATAATAACTGATGTTGTCCCATCTCCTACCTCTGAGTCTTGTGATTCAGATACATTTACAAGGAGTTTGGCCACAGGATGATCAAATTTTGCATTTTTCATTATGGTTGCGCCATCATTAGTGATAAGTATTTCATTATCTGAGAGTATAACTTTATCCATCCCATGAGGACCGAGACTTGTTCTTATTGCATCTGAAACTCCTTTAGCGATCAAAAAATTAGAAAGTTGAATATTAGTATCTAAAAGCCCTTTCTGTAAAAGCAATTTTATTTTGGTGGGTAATGGTAGGCAGTGTGTGTACATTTAATAATAATAATTTATGGGAGTATCCGATAAAGAATAGGATTCCAACTTATCAGATATAATATTAGTATTTGAACTGGAATCTAAAATTCCTAAGTAGATTTTTAATTTTTCTTTTATTAAACTATTATTTTGGCAAGTGTAAAATAATAAGCCGAAACTATACAGTTCGTTTTGAGTAGAGGTGAAAGTTTTAGTCACAAACAATCTAGATACTGCATTGTTAAAAAAACTAAAATCGGAAAATATTCTAAAAATTTTTATCAAATTTAAAATAGTATTGGCTATTGATTTTTTAGATTTATTAGAAGTGTTTTCAAAAAAGCAAATAAGTAGTTTACGTAAAAACATTTCAGAATAATTTAGAAAAAAATATTTTTCTAAATTTGTATTTGTTACTAGCTCTATTAATATATTTAAAGTATTTATGGAAACCTCACAGACTGATTCTTCTATATGCCCGATTCCTTCACTAAGGAATACCATTAAGTTCGTGAAAATCTTTTCCGAAATACTAGGGTCAGAATTTATTTTTAAAAGAGATTTAAATTGATCTATTAATAAGGCGCTCAACAATTTAAAAATTTTAAAATCAAAGGTCTTTGTGTTATAAGTAAAAAATACTCTGCTCTCAATTGAAGAAATGAATATTTCTTTGAAAAGTTTTCGCAAGCTATTTAAACTCTGAAAAAAATCGATTGTTTGAAGCAAATATGTTGAGAATGATAAAACTAACTGATCAATAAACATTATTAAACTCTGGTTTTTATAATTGACTAAAATAGGCGAAATAACATTACAACAGTATATATCAAATACAATCGAAGATTTTTTCTTGTTAAAAATTAAAATTAATTGCAAAAGCATTTCAAAAAGGTCTTTTTTAATAACATACAATGTTTTCCCTTGGCTAGAATCAAGAAAATTTGAATTTATTCTATTTAAATCCAATAATTTATCTGAAATTACTCTTATTAAAGAATAAAAATCTTTCACTAAATATTCAAACTCTTCAAAATAGGACATTTTTAGTATTTTTAGTATTTCGATATTTACTTTTATCCAAAATGATAATCTTTGCCTATAAATTATTGAATTTTCTAAAAGATCTAATTCTAAGAGTCCAGGTATAGTTTTTAATTCTTGATTTAACTCTAAACTAATTTTACTAATGAAATACTTTTTATCGTTTTCAAAAAGATTATAATTGACGATATATGCGATTGATAACAAAACTTGCTTTTTATGACGTAATTGTAAAATATTTTTTATATTTGAATAAGATTTAAATAACCATTTTAAAAAAACCTTCCTTTCAAAATAAAAATCTTTTGATATATATTCACCACAATTTCTCCCAATTATCAGAAATGTATCACATGCCATATCTTTAAAACCTGGTATGTCCATAGGTTCTGCGACAAACTCAAATAACTTCTCAATCACTGTTTTACAAAATTTCCAATGATTTTTTAAAAAACTTGAATATTGTCCAACAACAAACATTATATTACTAGCTATGATAGCCTTGTTTTTCTTTTCTTTTTTTAATTCACACAGAGATAATAAATCTTTAAGTACTGCTACAAAAAAAAATTTTGAGCTTGCTATACTTGGATTAAAAATATCTGATATTGAACCAATTGTCCAACATATGCTATTTAAAATTGATCTATTCCATAGACCAGGAATAGTTAATCGAGTTAATTTTTTCAATATAATCTTTTGTGTGGTTTCCTGATCAATATTTGCTAAAAATAAAATGATTTTTTTCGATTTTTTGTAAATTTCAGATGATTCTGTATCATAAACTTTTTCATTTACGATTTGACCATTTTCATTTTCTCTTATCAATACTTCCTCTGGTTTTATCATCCTACATATCAATAAAATCCGCAAATCAAGAAAAAGTTTTCGTATTATGTTTAATGTAAATAAACATTTGTAAAAGATTAGATTTTTGTCAATTATTTGTAACCACCAATTCAAACAATTCTTATAAATTTCTACACAGGGTATACATGAAAATTTAACAATTATCTGATTAATTAAAGAAAATGACGAAACAATGAACTTTTTGGTTTCAATTAAATCTATGTTGGTTTTAAAAACAGATTTGAATAATACTAGTGCACTTGAAATAAATTGTTTATTTTCTTGAGTAAAGATTTTATACTTTTCGCCAATATTAAGCGTAATAGGTAAATGTTCTTGAAATTGAATCAAAAAATTCATAAAAATTTTCGTTGATAATTGATAGTTTTTCTTATTTCCTCGATCTGCTAACTCTATTAAACATTTAAGTGAATAATTCATAGTTATGTTTTGAGGGCAAAGAATTACTAAAAAAATAAAAAGCCCTTCGTCAAAACAATACGAGGTGGGGGAAATTTTAATAAGAAGTTCTAGACAATCTAAAGATGTTAATATCAAACTAGCATTGTGTCTAATTAAAAAGTAAATTTTTTCTGAAATATATCGGGTTAAATCTTCTACATCCTTTAAAAGAGTGGAAAATTGAATTTCCTCTTGAATTGCAACTTTTAATTTTATATTTTCTTTTAAAAGCATGTTTTCAAATATCAACTTTAGTAAGCTAAAATTTGTCTCACAAACAAACTCAGAAAGTTTTGCCTCTTTCGTTAGGTTTTTTAAAAATAAAACTATTTCTATTGCTTCTAACTTTAAAATTATTTTAATCAAACATTGGTTTAATTTTTTAGAACAAAAAGAAAACAAATTAAATTGGAGGTTAAACAAATCCCTTTCATATACTGTACGAAAAATATAGCCTAATAAAAGGTTTTGTTCATTAATTAACAGAGTTTTCCAACCAAAATCTATCATTTGTTCTAGTAATTGGAATCCAAAACAAACTAAATCTTCGTCTTTTGATTGGATCAATATTGGGATAAAATTTATATAATTGTTTTTTTGGAATTCATTCAACAATTTTTGAGCTTTTTTTTTTTCTAATGTGGAAAAATCTCCCCTCAAGGTATTAAAACTAATTTTTAAGTCAACTAAAATTTGAAATTTGTTACTGTCTCCAATTAAATTCTCCATGGCAAAAATTTTTGTTTATTTAAATTTTAATGTTTCAATAATGTAATACTGTAATATTTTAATATTTTTTAGATTATTTAATAATTTTTTTTTATACATTAAATTTAATTAAATAGAAAATCAAAATTATGGAGTATTTTTTGCAATAAATCTTTAATAAATATTTTATTACAAAAATAATAATTATAATCGAGATTTTTTTTAAACCTTGAAATTAGTAAAAAATGGTAAAAAATAGAGAATTAAATTGGATTTACAAATATGAACAAATCCAACTCTTTCGGGAAATTTTTGGACATTGTATAATTCCTCAAAGATATTCAAATGATCCTACACTTGGTTCATGGGTTTCAACTCAAAGATTTTTTTTAAAAAATTTAAGGTTAAATTTTGGAAGAAATACTCTTTTAAAAAAATTAGAGTTTTCGTGGTTATCTCCTAAAGATTTTTATTTTCTTTCTCTTTGGAATAAGCATTATTTAGAACTTTGTTATTATAAAAAAGTTTACGGACATTGTAATGTTCCAGGGAAATTCGGTTACAATAATTCTTTGGGTTTTTGGGTCAAAAATCAACGACAATTGTTAAAAAAAAATAGTTTAGATATGAATAAGGTAAGATTACTTTATCAAATTGGATTCGAATCGAAACGACGGAGGAATATCGTACGAATCCCATGGCTAGTTAGATACTGCGAGTTATTAAATTATTTAAAGACATATGGTACTATCAAAGTACCGCAAAGACGAGGATCATTGGGAAAATGGGTCCAACATCAGAGAGATTATTTTAAAGGGGGCCTTATTAAAAGTAAAAAAGCAAGTTTATTTTTGTTTATTAAAATTTTTCCTAAAAAGTTTTAATAGACAAAAAATGAAATCTAGCTTTTATAGAATTTTAAGAGGCTTACTTTTTAAATTCTTATTTTAATTAAATTTTTATTTGATTATTATTTGAGCAATTCATACACCATATGAATGATTCTTAATTCGGTATTAATTTAAAATGGCTCCCGAAACATTAATTACTGGTGACATTTCAAACCAAAAAAATGCGTTTGAAAAACAATCAAGAGGAGAAAGGCGGACCATAAAAGCATTAGAAGTTTTCTCATTTAAACAAATTGATAAAATAACTAAAATTAAAATCGAAAAAAAAAAACAAGTTTGGATTATAAATAACCCTGAAATTTTCCAAAGTCAAAATTACGGCTCTTTGTTGGTATTCGGTGACGCCAAAGTAGGAGATGGTACAGGAAAGTAGATTTAAATATTAACAATTTAAAACTATTTATGATCCCAAACAATCTATTGTTGATAGTTAACTTGTTAAAACTTATTTAACCCCATAATCTTTCTTTTAGCTATCTTGGAAATAAAATATTTTTAATTTAAATTTTAAAAAACAACAGTTTCTCTAAATTTGTTATTTTAAAACTTAATTATTTAAATAGTAGAACCCATTTTGTTTACTAAAAATAATATTTTTTCTATATTATTCTAAAACGCATTAAATAATTTTTATTATAATATCTTTTTTACATATTTTGCATATTTTATCATTTAAAAAATAAAAATTGTTGGTGCCAGATATAATTATTTATTAAATATTGTTCTTTTTACTTGCGCGGCGGAATTTTTCCAAACGACATCCTTCGGGGTAGATGGATAATTATTTGCTACTTGAAAACAAAATCTATTTATTTCAGAATCATTCTGAAAAATTTTTTAAATATTTTTTAGATGAATTTTATCTTAAATAAAACTTAATAATCTCTAAACTAATAAATTTGCACTTAAACTTTTTTTTTTAAACTTCTTTGAAAGTTGAAATCTTTTCTCAAACGAGTTAATTGTTTTGTCGAGAGGTTTAAGAGCTTGAAAACTACACATAAGAGTTTTGTCAACGTTCATTATTGCTCCAGCATTGTTAAATTCACCACAATAGTTTGGAGCAGAAAAAATAGTAACAAGTTGTTTTTTTCCAAAAAATTGATACCCTTCTTCAACAACTTGATGAGCTCTACAAATTAAATCAAATCCAAATTTTAAAAGAAATCTTTCTACCACATCTACTCCAAAAACATAAGAAATTCCCCTGTCATTTTCCAGCCACCCTAAAATTTTACTGTTGGGATCAGACCACAATAGATCACAAAGCATCCCTTCATCAGGGATTTCAGTAGGTCTTTTTATTTTTTGAATTTGATCTAATGAAAATAATTTAGGGGACAATCCTCCATGTATACAAAAGATTTTACCTTCAATTATTGCAGCTACGGGTAAATAGTTAAATGTTTCGTTGAAAAGTTTCCAAATTTTTTGATCATATTTTTTTTTACATTCATCGTAGAATCCATAGATTCTATTTATTTTAGAAGATTCGTGATTACCTCGCAAAATAAAAATATTTTCAGGATATTTTATTTTTAGAGCGAAAAGTAGAGAAATAGTTTCAATAGATTGTTTACCTCTATCCACGTAATCACCAAGGAATAAATAGTTTGATGTGGGTGGATATCCACCAAACCCGAATAACCTGATAAGGTCATAAAACTGACCATGTATATCTCCACAGACCTTAATTGGTGATGAAAGATTTAATAAAGTATCTTGATTTTCTAGAATTTTTCTACAATTTTTGCACAAAAATTTTATTTCTTCCTCCGTCAATATTTTATTTTTCGTTTTATTACACTTAATCAACTTAAAAATTATCGAATCCACTGAAACAATTGTTTCGTTTACCATTTTACTTAATATACTTTGTTTAAAATTTAATATTTCAACAAATCTATGCTTCAGAAATTTTAAAAAAATCAATTGATTATTTTTTTTAAATAAATTATTCGATTATTTTTTAAATAATTAAAATACAAAATAATTTTAAATAAGTGGTATCATAATGAGTATTATTAATTGTCTTGTATTTGAAAAGAATTTTTGTATATTACAAAAAAAAAATTCGGATTTTTTTTTTGATGAAAGTTTTTTCCATGTTGAAGGTGATATCAATATTTTAAGAGAATATAAATATTCAAGACTTATTAATTATAATAGTACTATTGGAATGGCTGAGAGAAATGAAGATTGTGAGAATTTAAACTTACTAACAAGTAATTTAATACCAATAAATTTTTCGTATAATCAACAGTTGTTAGAGAACTGTATTAAAAATATAAACTCCAGTTATGAGCTAAATACTTTTTTAACAACACCTTTAAATGACCTGAATACAACAAGAAGAAAACGCAGAAAATTCACATCAGAAGAAGAAAGACGTGTTGCGAGGGTTTTAAAAAATCGAAGAACTGCAGAGGAGTCGAGACAGAGGCGGATTCAACGAATGCAGACTTTAGAAAACTTTGTATCAATTTCAGAAGAACGCGAAAAAAAATTTAAGGAAGAAATCCATTTAATTGGTATTCAAAGTGCCTTTCGAATTGTTGAATTAATTTTAATTAGAAAAAAACTGGGTACGGAACATTAATGGAAATAGAAAAAAAACCATGTAATACTTTATTCTAGGTAGTTCATTCATAAAAAGTTAAAATAGATTTCAAAAATTCTCCAAAACTTTCTATAGAAGTTGAGTCCATAGATTCATAGTATAACATGGAAAAATCTTCAAGTAATTGAAGGATTGACTTATTTAGTTTCCTAAATCCTCGATTTGAATTATAGTTTAGATCACGATTTAAATGTCTCATGGATGGAAAATTATATCGATCTAGGATTTTCAATGGTAAATTTTTTATTAAATCAATCTTTGTTAAAAAATTACGGTGACTACATTCAGTCGATAACATACAACATAGACCCGTTAAAGATCCTCCAATAAATTTAGATGTATCCCCTAAAAACTGGGAATCTAAAAAATACAAAACTGTCATAGAAATATTGCAAACGCAGTTTAGATGAGATACTAGATCTCTGATCATAGTTTGGTGACTAAATAACTCAATTTGTCCTGGTAGATCAAAAAAGAGTATATTTTCATTTGATAAATTAATTTGTTCCTCCAACCAGTTCATATTGTCTATCAAATATTCAATGCAAAAAATTAAACCCCCATTAGGTCCCAATGAAAATTCTCTAATCACGTCTTCTAGTTTTATCAATTTTCTAATATCAATAATATCAAAATTTTTCCAATAATTATTAGAAGGATCTAAATTTATGATTTTAAAACGTTCTTTATTAAAACGTCTTATCTTAAAAATCTCTATACAACAAGTAGTTTTCCCACTCCCAGCAGGTCCCAATACCAAAAATCCATTTTTCATTGTCTTTTAAAAACAAAGCAATTTTAGTTGGAATCCTCATTTACATTACTTAAAAAAATTTGATTAGGTAATTCTTTCCTTGTTATCGAATTATTTTTCCCCTAAATTATTTTTTGGATTAAAAATAAGGCCTTAATTATATTTTTCGAAACTCATTTTTTTTTTTTTTATTAAAATGAGTAACTAATTTAAAATTTCCTTAAGCCTAAATTTAGCTGAAAAGAAAATCATGTTAAAAATCTAATTAGTTTATGCCAATTCGTGTTCTTTAAATAAAATACTTCTTTAAACGGTAATTCCATTAAAGATCTAAATACAACAGAAAATCTTTTTGCACTAATTTTTTTTAGAAATTCGACAAAACACATAATTGTTAATCTACTATTTTTTTTAATGGATGGAGGCTGGTTTTTTTTTTTGAGAAAAAATATTCTTTTAATTTTTCCAAAATTTCTAAAAAAATTTAAAAGACTGGAAATTGTAGTAAAAGGAAATATGTCTTTAACAAATATTATCCCTTTTTTCCCTTCCACTAAATCAATTATGGGAAAATTTTTATTTTTCAAAATAGTTTTAAATTTCATTTATATTTAAAATTTAAATTAATTAAATTATTAAAAATTAGAAAAAATAAGTATTTTCATTTAAATTTATCTATGAAATTTCTACTTTTTTAACTAACTTGGAAGTTTGTCTATCAATTCTAATTACGTTAAATCTTACTGTTTTTGATAATGGTCGACATTGACCAATTGTAACTATGTCACCTTCCTTCACCCTAAAACAAGGAGAACAGTGACATGCGATGTTCTTATGACGTTTTTCAAACCTCTTATATTTTTTAATCCAATGAAGATAGTCCCGCCTTATAATTAAAGTCCGATGCATTTTGGTAGAGATAATTGTGCCTCTTAGAACTCGCCCTCTTATTGAAATTTCCCCCTTGAAAGGACATTTATTATCACTGTAACCTCCTTTAATGGCCTCTTTAGGTGCTACAATTCCCATTCCTATATTTTTTACATATTTATCTTTTTTTCTTTTATTAATCGTATCTCTCAAGATTTTACTTAACATTTTTGAAATATTCAAATGTTTTTATTATTTATAGAATTTGATATACATATTATAATACTTTTTTAATTTAAAAATATTTAATTTAGATTAAGATAAATGGTAAGTTGATAATGAAAATCGATACTATCTTTAAATTTTAACTAATAAAAATAGGTGTGGTTAAATCAGTATTATATAATTGGAAGAGAATGGCCAAATGACCAAAAAAAAGAACCTGAACTTTTTTTTATGAAAATATATGCCCCAACCAATATTGTAGCTAAATCTAGATTCTGGTATTTTTTAAAAAAGACCAGAAAAATTAAGAAATCAATGGGAGAAATAGTTTCACTCAAAAATATTCGGCCCTTAAAAACTAATTTTATTCGAAATTTTGGTGTATGGATAAAATATGAATCAAAAAACGGTCCAATAAACATGTACAAAGAATACCGAGATGTCTCTGGAATCGGAGCCATTGAGCAGATGTATCTTGAAATGGCAGGGAGCTATAAGGTCAAGTGGAGTTCGATTGTTGTGCTAAGAACAGAGGAACTAAATAAAGATGAATGTATTAGAACAAAAATTAAGCAATTTCACGGAATTAACAAAAACTTTCCCTTACACAACTTAAAATTCAGGAGTTTTGTAAAAGAAAGACTTACAAATTTTAGAGCAACAAGATTCAACAAAAGGCTGACTATATAATCCCAACCAAATTTAATTTGTACTTTTTATAAAATAAAAATTTTCTAAATATATAAATTTGAATATAATAGCATGACAAATCAGATAAATTTAGGGATACAAGTATGGTTTATATGTGCACAGAAAAAAATTTTTATTTTACATGTTATTGAGAAGATATCAAAGACGGGTAGTTTTTTATTAAAATTTTACCCCTCTTCTCTTTCAAAAGTGATTAAAAATTTGACAGAAAAAAACCTTTATCGAGAAAATACTAATTTAATATTTAGGGAATTAAAGAGGTGTGAACTATTTTTGATTCGAATAATTCATAATCATTTTTTATTTTTAATTGGAATTTTAAAATTAAATATGAATAAAAGAATAATATTGATCAGAAAAATTTTAATTAAAAATTTTTGCGATAATGTATATAACCAATTACGAGAAAAAATTATTTATCGATGGTTAGAAAGTTTTTCCTCATCAAAAATCTTAGATTTTAGATTTAATTCATTAGTTGAACAAGCTTCTACATCGTATCTGTTAAATTTTCTAAGTCCCTTTATTATTATAATCTATATTTGGACAATTATTTCTAAAAGAAAATCTATTGTGCTATTAAAAGATGAAAAATTTTATTTTAAAGAGATCCAACAGTTTTCAACGTGTTTGAGTGAAGTTTTTTTAGTGATGAGCGGACACCTAAAAATAAAAAAGTTTCTATTATCTTTAAAAAAATTCATAAATAAAAAAAAAAAATTTTTAAAAAAAAAAATTTTTAAAAGATTCTTAAAATTTTTTTTTTTCATTGACATAAAAATTTTAATTCAAATAAAAAATAAAAAAATTTTAAATAAAAATAGTGAAAATTGTTTTACCAACTATATCAGTTCTTTAGATTGTTCCTTTAATAAAAGAATGTCTGAATTTATATTTATTAAGCCTTTTTTTCTATTATTAAATGTCGTAAACTTATTTGAAGTATTGCGCAGGTTATTTGAAAATTATTTAGAAAATTTTATTTATATTTCAAGTGAAGCTATTGACCAAGATTTATTTTACATAATTACCTATTTTTCTTTAATCAATAATTATATTTATAAGATTGGATTTTTAAAATATAAAAATAGTTTTAATTTATGTGAAAATTTTAACGAAAATCTCAATGTTTATTTTTGTAAGTTTTTTTCTTTTTTCAAATTTTTAAGTAATTTTAAATATAAAGAAAATGTCTTCTTTTTATCATTGCTTAGTGAAAATACAAAGAATAGGATGATTTTAGTAAATGAGAACAATATTAGTTTATATATTCAGAAATATTTATATTCTTCCTATGATTTACTTTCATTTAAAACTGATTTTAATCTAATATCATCCAATATTCGTTTTTACATTGGGATATACTCCTTTTTTCGACTTATTATCGACTTAAAGCTATGTTCAATTCTTTATGATATTTTTTATCTCACAATTTTAGCAATTTTGAAATGTTATATCTTTCATAAAAAAACAACTGTAATCGAAGAAATTTTTTTCCTTCTTAGTAAAATTCTAATTTTAAGAAGTAAAAATAATTTTTTAAATGAAACAAAAAAGGATTCGATTGAATTTTGCAAAAATATCTGTATACATTTATCAATTTCTAAAGACAATTTGATTAGGCAACGATATAAAAATAAAGTGTTTAGAATCTATGAAGAACTTAATGGATATTTAACATGTTATTCTAGATACAGATTTTGGAATTTTACAAAGCCTTCTAATTTATGGTTAAAAAATTTTCATTTGATTACAAAAAATGTAGAATTTATTCGTGATATATATTCTTATTTTAATTTAGAAACAGGAATCAAAACAATAGATTTTAAAATTCTTGATAGAACTAAAAAAGAATTTCAATACTTACCAATTAAAATTTTTAGGATCATACGTGCATATTCAAGGCATTATTTTGTTGAAAATTTAAGGAAAAAATTAATTATTTGGAATTTTGAGATAATTCGAATTTTAATTCAAGGTTCTGTAATTTATTGTTCTAAATATACAATATACTTTGTTCAACTTAAATATAACGAAGTAATATTTATACTATCATTTAATAGATGTAGTTTTATTTTCTATTCTGAATTTAATTTTCTTTCAGAAATTTTTACTACAAAACAAATCAAAACTGATAAAGTAATTGAAAATATCTTCTACAACATAAAAAATAAAGTTTTTCTATTAATTGAAAAGTTTTATTCGTTGGGTACAGATGTTATTTTGAATTATCATTTAATAAAAAATAACATACCTGCTAATTCTACTGAATCTAATATAACTATGGATAAACTTGAAAAATTATCCTATGATCATATTTATGTTACTGAAGCAATAGTTATGAAAATGCTTAAAATGAAATTGAAATTGAAATCAAATCATTTTTTGTATTCTATCGAAAAGAAATTATCACATTTTTTCTTAGTAGATCCAAGGGGTATACTTATCCAAACTAAAAATTTAAATGAAAAGGAATATGTTAATTATTATAATAATAAAAATTTTTATGCTTACCTCTAAATAAATTTAAATGAGATCAGAATAAATAAAGATATATTATCAGCACGTTTTAAATTCTAAGTCCGCCCATTAAGAATCATCACTCCTGGGCTAGTATTTTTTAAAAATAAATTGAAATAGATAATTTGAATAATAGTAGAAGCCTCAGGTTTTGTATATTAAAATTAAAATGCCTATTTTAACTCTTGAATCTTTTCCTACTCAAACAAAATCAAATTTTAGGGTAATAACAGAATTTCTTAATATATCCAAGATTTATTTAAATTCTGTTTGGAAAAAATTTATCTTTTCCAATCATTTTTTTATTTTTGCAACCATAAGATTGAATAGAATTGTAATCTTTTTAAAATATTTAAAAACATTCGCTCTTTGTTGTATCGTTAGGAACGATTCGAGTATGATTAGTGTAATGCAGATTTCTAATTCTGGGTCAAAATTTTCGTTCGTCATAAAACAAAAAATCATAATCATATTTAGATTATTAAAAAAAAATATAAATTTTTCAAAAAAATGTCAAAATTTTCTTTTTACCAAAAGATTAGAATTCTCATGTGAGTCACAAAAATCAATTTATTTAATCTCTTCGTGTTTTAATAACGATGAAGATCGCATTTTTCTTTCTTTTTCAAATGGTAGAATTTTGTTTTTAAACTTTAACGGTGAAATATTTTCTATTTTGAAAATGGAAAATCCTATTTTCAACATAAATCCAGGAATTGGAATATCATCAAATTTAGAATTTTTTGGTCTTGTGGATAAAGAATTTCTTCTAAATTATAATTTAATTAATAAAAAACTCAGGTATTTTAAAAGTAGTCCAATATATATCATAAAAAAAGATTCAGTTTTTTCACTTGAGAATAATACCATTAATATTTCATGTACATGTCATGGAAAAATTTTAAAAATATTACCCATTTCAGTATTAATCAAAAAAATTTTATTAATCGAAAATAACAAATTAGCTATAATGGGGGGAAAATTCTTGATGCAGTTAGAACTTAAAAATTTTTTATTAAAATCTACCAAAATCTACCATTTTGAAAAAAAAAGTAATCAGGAAAAACTTTTGAAATTTAATAATCAATTATATGAATCTAATAGTCAATGTGCATTTCTATTAATATTTTCGACAAAATCTAATTGTATTGAGATAAAACCTCTTGATGAAAAAATTAAGTTCTTAGTAACGTCCAATACTTTTATAATAAAAAACAACAAAATTAATGCAATTAGATTTTTTGGGAAGAAAAATTCTATAATGATTGGAAATGATTCTAATTCTATTAAAATTTTTAATGGAGATAGTTTTAGACTTATTGGTACCTTTTATGATGAAGATATGAAACCTAATGAAATTATAATAAAAGGAAAAGTACTTTTGATCCTTAGTAATTTTAGTGAAATTTTAATTTTAAGTTTACCTTTTCTGATTTCATTAGAAAAAATCCATTTTTCTTATAAAATAAAAATTGATTTTTTTATAAAAAAGGAAATTTATTTAAGACACCAATTAATCTGTGGATCTGAAATTGGAAAAATAAAAACATGGAATCTAATATTTACTAGTTATACAAAGACTTTTTTAAAACTTTTTTGGAACCAAAAATTAATACAGAACATAATCATTTCAATTTCAATTTCAATGGATGGCAAAATTATTGCTGCCTTGACGAAAAAAAATGGGATATTTCTCTTCGAGCTCAAAAATGAAAAACTAATCAATAAACTAGAATCAATTGAAAAAAAACTATGTTGTATAAAATTTTGCCCAAAAGGAAAAATTTTAGTTTCTGGAACCCAAAAGGGCTGTGTTATTTTTTTTAATATTTCAGAGAATAGTCCCTCTAGATTAATTAAGGGAGATGGACCTTCTGTTTTAGCTTTTGATTTTAATACAAAAGGGTCTATTTTAGTTGCCAGTTATGAAGACGGAACAATAAAAATTATATCAATTTATGATTTGTTAAGGTTTAGAATCTTTGGTAATCACTGTAAACCTGTTTGGGGGTGTGCAATTTCAGATGATGAGCAAATAATAACTGGATGCATAGGTGGTCAATTAATTATTTTACGAGATATTACATTTGAAAATTCTAAAAAACAGAATAAAAAATTTTCGAGAATTTTATTTTTAAAAAAATCATTAAAAATAAAAAAAAAAGAAAAGAATCGAGGTGGATTTTGTCATATTTTTAATAGATTAATTTTTACTAAAAATACATTCATGTTGATGGATTTTCTAGAATTTTCATTTAAAAAAAATCCTAAATATATAAGTATACTCTTTTCAAAAACCATAAAATTTTCACACATTCACAACTTGAATTTTATACTCAAATCATTAATATGTTGGAACCATATGAAAAAAAAACAAATTTTTGTGTATAAATTAGTGTTATCGATCTTTGAAAATTTAAAATTTTTAACTATATCCAAAATAAATTTCTTTATTTTAAAAGGAATTTTGAAATTAATAGGAGAATGGATTTTAAACATCAAACATTTAGAAAACTTGTTTGCCTAATATCTTAAAAAAAAAATCTTTCCTAGAACATTCAATATGCAGTGAAAGAATACAATCTATATTACGGAAAAAAGATAGTAATTAATATACTTTAATAAATTTTATTGAATTATTTAAATTCATCAGTAAAATTTTAATTTTTTTGTGAAATATTTTAAATAATTTTTTTTTTTTAATATCATATGTAAACCTACTATCATTTTTCTCAGAAAAAATTTGGTTTTTAATTATTTTTTTAATTCGTACAATGGTGATTAGGTAAATATTTCCTAAAGCCATTACTCTATTTATTTGTTTAGAGACAGCTAAAGAATCAAAACCTGAAAACCTATACCATTTCAGAAAAAATTTTTCAAAATAAATATTAAAACTATTCGAGTTTTGATTATTAGATTTATTCAAAACTTCTTCAGATATTTTCACAGTTATTTTATTAAAAAATGTGAAAATAAATTTTATAATTTTGGAAATAAATTTCAAACTATGATTTAAATTCAATCCAAAAAAATCTAAATACCTTCCAGTTAGTTGAATTCTCCAGCAATTTTCTAAGGCAAGTTTAAATGATTTAAAGGTAAATAGATAATAAACAAAACCATTAAATTTTTTTAAATTATTTGAAAGAATTAATCCTTTTGTTATTTGAAAGACTACATGTCTGTGATTTTCTTTTTTTCGGGAAATTTTATCTAATCCACTACTTTTTAATATATTTAATTTACTAAAAGTGTCTTTCAAAAAACTTTGGCTTCCAATAAAACAGCTTTTTCTTATAAAATTAAAATCTGAAGAAAGAAAATTAATGAGTTTAAAAAAAGATAAAAATCTTCTTAAATAATCAAAATCATGTAAACAAAATGAGGGTTTTCTACAAATTTCCAAAATTACATACTCGAAACTTTTTAGTACTTGTATTCGGCAACTATTTCCAAAATTTTTTTTAGTTATCGCAATTGAGCAAAAATACATTTCCTTTTTTAAAAATTTGAACAATTCTTTGGTTTTTTGCCTAATTTTCAATTTTATTGTTCTCTGGCTTTGATAAAAATTCAAATGATTTTTAGTTTCTAAAGAATAATTAATTAAAAATAAATTTATATTTAGTAAGTATAATAAATTCTCATATTTGTTTATTTTAAGGTCTTTTAAATTTAATATAAATAGATTGTTTATTTCTTTTTTATTACTGTGAATCTCAATTTTGTTTATGTACAACCTATTTAGTTTAAATAAATTGATTTGAGGTGACACTTTTAACAAGTTAATAATATTTTTTTCTGAAAATATTCTAATAAATTCAGAATATTCAATAATATCTATTAAAAAAAAAGATATTGTTTTTTTTTGATCTAAAACTCTTTTTAAAATTTGGACAACAAATATAATTTTATTGAATTGATTTAAAAGTTGTGAAATTTTGATTTTCTCTCCTGTAGAATTTTTTTTAGTGAGTGCGAATGATGAGTTGAATACTCTCAAAATTTCCATTGTAATTTGTGATGTAAATTCCAATAATGTCGAAATATATTTTTGGTATCTTGGTGATTCTAAATTTGCAGAATTTAAATTAATAGGAGAAAGATTGTATTCTACAGTTTCAAAATTTAAAATCATTTGAGGAAAAGCTGGAAATTTTTGCCCTAGACCAATATTATTTTTCGAATCATCCAAAAAAAAATCTTTCATTAACTTTACTTTAAATAGAAAAGCAAAAATTAATAGTTCAAGCTTTTTGTAAAAAAGAAAAAGTAATTTTTGTCTTAGATGGTAATTTTTCCCAAAATTATTTCTATGTTTGTTTAAATCTAATCCAAGCTTAATTTCCATTATTAATAATGTAAGTTAATTAATTAAATTAATAGTTTGTTTGTGGAAAGTTTTTAAGTTAATTTTTCAAGAACTATATAAACCCTTTTCTTTGCACCATTTGAAAAGCCACCAATACAACGACATAATTGACGCTAAAATTATGAATACACATACAAAAAAATAAATAGTAGATCCATTTTCTTCTTTAAAAATTGGAATCCCCAAATTCATCCCAAATATCCCTGCGACTAAACCTCCTGCAGCGAAAGCGAGGGCTAAAATGTTTAATGTTAATTCTACGAATAAAATTCTATTTCTAATTGTGTCCAAGCGAATTGTAATCAAATCTTCAGTATCATCAATCGCATTGTCCAACAGTTCTGCACGGTTTGTTAGATGATCAATTATTTGTAAATAACTTTCTGAGAGTATTTCTATTTCCTCATGCTCAACAAGATTTCTTCTGTGTTTAGGAAACGAATTTTTTTCTGTAAGATACATGTTGGTCATATTTTCATCCTCTTCAAGAATTTCTTGTATTACCCTCTGAACTTCCTGAGATCTTGCTGAAAATTGACACAATCGCTGTTTGAATGATCTTAACTCTTCAAGCTGTCTACTTGTCAATTTTGTCGGGAGATCATCTAAATTTTCAAGTATGGTTGGTTCAAGAGAGGAAAAGTCTTTTTCCAGACTTAAACAAACGTTTACTAATATTCCTTCTAAGGCTCTGAATTCATAAGGCATACTATTTACATCAATATCTCCACTTATTGTTTTTTCTAATCTCTCTGATATAATTTTACCAGCTCTTTTTACCTTTGGATTATCTGGGTCAAATAAGAATAATTTGTTGTATAAAATTACTGCCCTGATTTGTTCCAAAGATAAAAGGATTGCATTATGTCGTACCCACAAAGCTGGTCTTGCACTAAATGCCGGATCGACTTGTCTTATATCTCTACTTTGAAGAGACCCCCTAAAAAACTTTAATAAACCTCTTTTATCTTTATCGTTTAGAGAATTCAAAGGGAAATTAGATATATTTTTTTGAAATGATAAATCTGAATACACGATCTGTAATTTCGAAAAATCTTCCTGAAGCGATTTACCTGCTTCTTTTAAAAGTTCACTTCTACTTAAACGCCTCAAAAAACAATTTCCGATTGCGTCAAATTCTAGACAAAGTAGATCATGTCTTTTCATTGAAATTGAAAATTGACGCTTCATTCCCAAATATATATTTTATTTGTATTAGTATGGAAAAACTTTTATTTATAAATATTTATTTATTTAATAAACATAATAATAATTCTTTTAAATTCTCAAATGTAACTACTGTTATTATTTCCATAAAAGGTTCTAAGTTTAATTGTAAATGATCATATAAAATAAAATATGCCTTATAATGATAACTATTTAAACTACATTCTTGATAGATTTTTAAGCTCAAATAGTGTCTAGAAAATATTGGTATATACAGACCATTTTTTAATAATCTAGCTGTATTTAAAAAAAATCCTGAAAGTAATGCCTTTTCAGTTTCTTTTTTCTTTGAAAAAATTTTAATAATATTTAATTTTTCGATTAAAGATTTCAATTGTAACTCTATGTTCTTTGCTACTTGAAAGTTAATAAAATCCAATCCGTTTCTTTCACACCATTGATAGGAATATCCAGAAGATTTCCATTGTCTAAAAATCTCAGAGTAAATAACATGGTCACCTTTTATTGAGTTTTGAGTTTTGGAAAAATATTTTAATAATTTAAATTTAAATTTTGAAAACGGAATTGATAGTATACAAGATAAATATAAGAGTTCATCCTTACAATTAAATGTAATACTTAAAATCAAACTTTTTCCTAACATTAGTTTAAGAGGTAATTCCACCAACTTTCTACCAAGAATTGTTAAATTGTTGTCTTTACTAATCGCTCCGACTAAATAAAGAGTTTTTAGAGCAATTGCTAACAAGCATCTAGGTGGATCATCTAACCATGTAAGACCAATAAACTGTTTTAAACCAAAACTTTTAAAAAATAGGAGGGTAGCACAAAGGTCTATTCGTTGAATTTCTGGTGGTATATTCTTTCCAAGTTCATTGTTTAAACTCCATTTTGAATATAATCTAAAGCACCGTCCACTATGAGTTCTCCCAGTTCTCCCTGATCTTTGTACTGAACTTAAATAATTAATTGGAAAAGTTGTTAATTGTTCTTGATTTAATCTCATGTCAAAATAGTTAAATTTTGATAAACCAGTGTCAATTACGAAATTAACATTGGGGATTGTTATGCTTGCTTCGGCAATGTTGGTAGCTAAAATTATTTTTCTTTTTTTCGAAAAATCCTTTACCATATTCAGTTGATCATTGGTTGAAAATTCCGAAAAAATAGGAAAAATTTCATAATTATCATATACAGCAAGAAAACTTTTTATGGAAAATAAAATATGCCCGATTTTATCTATATCCGCTCTTCCTTTAAGAAAAAGTAAAACATCTCCTTTGTATGTAATATCTAAGACTTCAAAAGTTGTTTTAATTATATTCAATATAGTTTTTTCAGATGTTAGTTTGGAGAAAAAGGATACGATAGAAAAACATCTACCTGGTATGCATAACACTGGACAATCGAATAGAAAGTTTGAAAATTTTTCAGAATCAATCGTAGCACTCATTAAAATTATTTTTAACTCTATTCTAAACTCCATCTGATTTCTTATTAAAGATAGAATAGTGTCTGTATTAAAAGATCTTTCATGTGCTTCGTCTATGATTAAAGTTGAATAGTTTTTTAAACAAGGATCTAAAAACCATTCTTTTATTAAAATACCTTCGGTAATAAACTTAATTTTAGTTTTAGAACTTAAATATTCTTCAAATCGAACAGAATAGCCAACAATTGACCCTATTTTACTACCTATTTGTCTTGAAATTTCAATTGCAGAATTGCAAACTGCAATTCTTCTCGGTTCTGTACACAAAACTTTTTTTATGCTTGAAAGGCTAAGAAAATGAGCTATCTGAGGAGTTCTCAGTGTTTTTCCTGAGCCCGTTTCTCCAGTTAAAATCATGACATTATTGGATAATAGCATGGCATTTACATGATCTAAAATAGAATCAATTGGCAACATCATTCTTATCTAATCAGTATTCCTGAAAAAATTTTATAAGATTTAAATAAATGATAATAAAAAAATGCTGAGTTTCGATTATTCAAATTATTTAAATGATTTTTTTTTGTCTAATTTTAAAAGAAAGAATTTTATAAAAGTAATGTTGATTTTTATAACTACTTATATTTTTCAAAAATAAATTTGTAACATCAGTTTTAATTTTTTTATATTTTTGGGACACATCTCTATTCATAAACAAATAAAAAATTTCATTGGCAAATCTTTCCCCCACTTTAATAAGAATACTTTGAATTTTGATAAAATTTTTATCAAATCTAAATATTGATTTATTAATATTTAAAATTTTATTGTTTTTTAAATAAAAAACATCTATTTTTTTTCTTTTAACATAATTATTTATTTTTTCTGATATTAATTTACTAGTTGGTGAGTATTTTTTTTTGTAAGTTACGAATCTGGACAGATCTATTATTGTAGAATTTAATAAAATAACTTCGTTTAAATATTTTAAATTGTTAACAAAAAAAACAAATTTCATTAAAACTGAATTTTTTGTTAAAAATTTTCCGAATACAGTCTGATTTTCCAAGGCTATATTTTTTAAATTGATTATCGCGATCAACAAAAAAGGGCTTTTTTTTTTATCTCGTTTATTGGAAAGGATATAAATTTTGCTTAATACAGATAACAAACTTTTCTTCGAATTAGTAATCCTTCCGTCTATAAGAAAATAAAAACTATCTATCCCAATCATAAAAGATTTTTTGATAGTATTGAAAATCTTCAATATACTCAATATAATTGAGGGGTATAATACAATTATATTTTCTGTGAGATAACATCCCCCTTTTTTAAAAAACAAATTTTGTAAAGTCTCAAGCATTTATTTTTATAATATAAAAATCTTAATTGTTGGTTAAATAAGATTTTATCCAAGGAATTAATATTTAAAATGCCTTAAATTAAAAAAAAATATAATAACCGCCACAGTCATTACCTATATATAAATATTTTAATCATATGAAGTTCACAATAAGAAGAAAAATTAAAATAAATTTCCAGGAACATGTTGTAAGTTTTTTTGTTCCTCAAGTGTATAATTTAGAAGTTTTTAATAATATTTTTTCCTTAACTTTTCCAGGATACCCAACCAAATTCACAATCAATTGTAGTGGAGAATTAGAATTAGATACCCAATTTGAACCAAAAAAGATTATAAATATGTCATTGATTAATTTGTCGACTAATTTTATTAATTTTCTAGAAAGCCTAACAAATTCAATTTTTTTAGAAAATAGTTCTGTAAAAACATTAAAACCCATAAATGAACTTACCAAATTAAAAACCAAACAGAATTTTGAGAATACTACAAACCCATATGTTCTTTTTTCATTTGAAGAATACATGGAATTAAAATTTAAAAGGATTAAAATCAATAACAACTTTCACCCTTTGAATGAAAATTGCTTATTAAAAATTTATTTTGAAGAAATTTTTAATTTCCCTTCCCAGGAATATTTTAAAAAAGTCTCTAAAACATTAATAATATGCGGGAAAAAAACAACCAAAATTTTCTTAATGCTTATGTTTTTTGAAATTTTAAATTCTTTTAAAACAACATCCAACCTAGAAATACTTTTAAAACTCTTATTTAAATATTATTCTATGAGCATATTTAGAAAAATGTATAAGTCTATAATATTTTCTCAAGACTCAATGAAAATAACCTCGAATTTATATGAGGAAAAAACAATACTTGAAAAAGAATTTTTAAATGTTAGAATTTTTTTGATTGGCCTAATACGCTCGGGAAATATGTTTTCTAATTAGGTGGATATATTGGGAATCGAACCCAAAACCTTCCGCATGCTAAGCGGACACTCTACCAGTTGAGCTATATACCCATTTTGTATTTAGAAAAATTATTTAATCTAAATTTTTAAAAAATGAAAATTTATAATAATTTTTATACCAAAAGATGCTTTTAAAATTTAAATTGATACAACCCTCTGTTTAAGGATGATAACAGCTCACAATGAATAATGATTTAAAATTATCTGATAAAGCTTTGTTAGTATAGCGGTTAGTATGCCTGCCTGTCACGCAGGAGATCGGGGTTCGATTCCCCGACAAAGCGAATTTTATTAACTGCTACTAAAATATTAAATTGTTTCATCATGTGGACAGTCAAGTTTAATAGGATACCTCAATATCCCTCCAATTCCCCCGAAACCTTTTTTAAACTGTGTTCCTTCGGGAGTTTTATCAGAAACAAAAAATAGATTAGCTCCAAAATTTTTTCTTTTGTCAACTACCCATTCGCTTAGAAGTTCTTTACCAATTATTAAAGATTCGGTTCCATGCTCCAATGTTTTTAAGAATAGTTCGTCGTTTACTTGATTTTTTTCTAGGATTTTTATATGTTCTTTTTTTGTAAATAGATTTTCTAAGGTCACTCGGTATAAATCAAGATTTTCCCACAAAATTAATTTCTCTATTGTCCCCGAAATTAACATATCAATAGTTTCTGAGGCACCGTATATGAATTTTCCAGAATCTTTTGTTATTTCATCAAAATATGATTGTAAAAGTTTTTTTTCTTTTACGAATTTGACATTAGAAAGAATAGACGAACAAAATTCTATTGCTTGATTAAAACCAGTTTCTCCACCATATGATAAATCTATTACCTGGTATATCTTTTCTCTTAACCGTCCGTCTAATAATTCGGAAGAGTGGAGCTCATTTTTAAATTCAGATGAGCCCCCAATAATTAAACCTTGGATCGTTGGTCGCTGTCCTTCAGAAATAAAATGTTGAGAAGAAATTTCTGCAATTTTCTTTAAAAAATGATTGCGTTTTTCTATTCTAATCCTTCCAAAACGAGCTGCAGATTGACCTCCTCTACCGTGTTTTTTAGGTAAATTTACTGATAATTTTGACAAAATTTCTCGCCTATTTCCGTTTAATTGTCCTATCAATAATCCTTTTCCGTCTATTATTATAAAACCAGTTTTTTCATCTTTTTCCAACAAAGATGATAGTATATCAGTATGAAATTTATTATCACACAAATAAAGTGAGGTGTTTATTGCTTTAAATGGTTCTATATCATATGTTAACTTTTTTTCTTTATTTTGTTCATCTAAAATCGTACCTCCATATAAGATAAGACCATTTTCTGGTACCCTATGATAGTTTTTTAATCTCTGTTGAACTGATACAATTGCTGACATGACTGAAAGTCTATTAACTCTAGATTTTATGTTTATTGCTGTTGAATATTCGTCTGATAACATTTTATTAACCCCAGAAATTTGATCTCCAGGAGGTATTATTAGTGAAATCATACTTGTCCCATTTCCTTTAACTGAAGATAAAACTTTATTTAGATTTTTGATTTTCCATAATTCTATGTTTAGTGTTTCTTCATTTTCTTCGTCACCCATATTATTATAGTCACAATTAAAATAATCAAATTTGTTAAATCAATTTTTTTTATTTAGAATTTTTCAATTCTTATATATTTATTTAAATATAAAATCAATGGGTTGCGTATTTATTTTAAATAGAGTTAAACATGTGCAACATATTGGAAAATATTTGGGTCTTAAAAGATACTATATAATTGATAATTCATTTACGTTCTTCCGACAAGGTTGGGTATTTTCTGAAAAGATAGTAAATGATGTTAAAATTAAATTCACTATTAATGATGGTTCTGATGCATCAATAAAAATTTTAACAAAATTAAAAATTGTATTTTCTATTCAACTTCCTAATATTCCAAGACTTTATATCCGAAAACAGCTTTTGGACAAAAAACATGTTCTTATGAGCTTGATTAAATTTAAAGGGAAAAGAAAAATTGTGATTGGTTCATGTTGTTTTAGAATATTTGAACCTAATCAATTTATTGAATTAATATTTTTCGCAATATGTACAACAGAACAGGGGTTTGGCTATGGAACTTATTTAATGTCCTTTTTAAAGGATTTCGCAAATTCAATAAAAATTAAATATATAGTTACCTGTGCTGATAACTATGCAATAACTTTTTTTTTAAAACAAGGGTTTTCACGGATTTTGACTAATCCCGTATCAATATGGTTTAGGCATATTCGCGAATATGAAGAAATAGAATTAATGGAATGTATGATAGGATCAAAAAATTCTCATTTTCTCTCTCACTTGAGTTATATTCTACAAAGATCAGTATTTATTGAAAAATTTCAGAAATTATTGAGATCAAAATTGTATCATTCAAGAATTGAAAAAAAAAATGAAATAGAATTCAATTTGTCATACAGAATTTCAGAAAAACAAAAAGGAGAAAATTTTGAAATAAAACTTTTTTCAATTTTAGACAACTTACGGTCTAATAAACTTTTGAATTCAGTTTTCGAACCAATTGATACTAGAAAACTAAGAATTTTTGGTTTTTATGAACAATTTATCAATTCAATTGATATCAGAAGTTTGGAGGAAAAAATACGATCTGGAAAAACTATTTTAACCAAAAAGATTCTTTTTAATTTTATAAAAAGAATTATAAATAACAGTTTATTATATAATGGTAACCAGCATACTTTGAAAGAAGTTTGTTTAAACATTAAAAAAATTTTCAATTCTTTAGAAAAATAACAGTTTTACATTAATGTTTAAAAATCACAAGCTTTTTAGTTAATTGTTGTTTTATTCTTTCAAAATTTATAGAGATGAACCGATCGTAGATAGAATAGAAACAACTTCAGTTGCTGCTTGAATGGAATTAATTTTCACGTTAATAGGCTCCCAGATAAAATTTTCAATGGTATCGAAAATAGCTCCCTTTTCTATATCAACCCCTAACCAACAATCATTTTCACAATGTTTGCTTTTTAAACAACTAATTATAGATAAAAAATCTATTCCTGCATTTTCACAAAGTGTTTTGGGTATGATTTCGAAACTTTTAGCAAACTTGAATAAAATTAATCGTTCTGCTCCTAATAGATTTCTGGCATATTTGTTAATTTTTGAAGAGATTTTCATTTCTATTGATCCTGCACCACCAACAATTTTTCTGTTTTTAATTACCCTTTTCATTACCATTATACCATCATTAAGACACCTTTTGGTTTCATCTAATAGTTTTCTGTTTCCTCCTCTAATCACAATTGTAACCGCTTCAGTTGGACAACCTGCTAATACAATAAATCTCTCATTTCCAATTTGTTTTTCTTCGAGTATCTTACATTTTCCACAATACTCAGGATTAATACTAAAACACGATGAAATTATCTGAGCACCAGTTCCTTTTGAAATTCTTGATAAATCATCCGTAAAAATTCTTCCCCCGCAGATTATTTCCCTTTCTGAAAAGTATTGTGTTGCAAGATCTCCAATAGATTTTTTTGAAAAAACTACCTTTGCTCCTGACTGGGAAATTTTATCAAGTTTTTCATACATTATACTCCATTCAACATCAATCATTACTCTAAAATCACCTATTTTAGTGATTTTTGTTTCAGATTGATCCTTTTCGGTTTTAATCTCTAGTTCTATGTCAAGCAGAAGGATAATAGGATAGTAGACTTTTTTCTTTTGTTTCTCATATCCAGCATAAGAAAAAGGCTTTTTTATAATTATTCCTTTTAAAAAGAAAGAATCTGTGAGATTGCCCCCCAAGATTCCTTTTACTGAAATCATATTTAAATCAAATTCACTTCCCATAAAAAGACCAATATCAACGATCATTTCAGAAAAAATATGTCTTTTTCCTGAAATCAACTTTGAATTTAAACTGGTGGCACAACAAGAAATAAGCATTCTCCGAAAAGAGTCAATATTAGTACACTTAGGAACTTTTGAAACTTCATTTAAATATTGAATTGCAAGTGAAGCTCCCTTCCTTAAAACATTGGAAATTTTTTTGGGGTGGATACCATCTTTTATAAGACTTTTTATTCCCATTAAAAGTTCCAAAGAAAATAAACAAACCGACGTAGTACCATCTCCTATTTCAAAATCTTGACTTTTTGCGACTTCTACGATTATTTTTGAAATAGGGTTGAAGAAAATTAGATTATTTAAAATTGTTGCTCCATCATTGGTGATAATCATTTCACCTGTTTTTTTTTGCAAAAACTTCTCCATACCTGATGGTCCAAGGGTGCTTTTTATTGCTTTTGTAATTTCAGTAAAAAATTCAACTTGAGAATTCTCTGTTTCAATATAAAGTTTTCTCCAATCAATATTTTTTTTATTGGTATAGTTCGAAGTTTCCATTTATAGAATTTATCAAATCGCGCCATTTTTTCAATAAGAATATAAAATGATAATTGCTAAAGAAGACAAAATAACAATTTACACAAATTTATTTAAAAATGGTGTCGTGGTAATAAAACGCGAAAAGCAGAAGGAAAAAAAAAATAAATCGTTGCAAACGAAATTATTACTTAAAAGTTTATATTCCAAAGGATTAGTAAAAGAGACATTTTCTTGGCAGTTTTATTATTATACCCTTAATGACGACGGTGTCCGTTATCTTCAGAATTATTTGAATATTCCTGAAAAGGTAGTTCCGATGACTCATAAACAACCATTACTTTGGTAGAAAGTACCAGAAAATTAATAGAGTATTGATATTAAAATAACTTAAATAAATCTCACACCATAACATCTTCGAGAAATTACGATAAAATAATTTAAATTTTTTTAGTTTAATTGTTTTTAATCAGGTTTATTTCTAAAAACTATTTATGAAATATATTCAATTAAAATATTATAAAGACATAGCGACGAAATTTTGTCGAATATTGTTTTTATTATTTCATTAATTTTCTTTATTTCTTTTTTAAAGTCATTTAAAAAAACACCACTAAAATTTTTAAAAAAAAAAGACTCTTCAGAAAAGATTTCTATCAAGGAATAGATTAATTTTCGAAGTATTTCGACTATTTTTATTTGGAGTTGACTTTTCCAAAGTTGTACCTTAAGAAAAGTTTCACAATCCTTTTGATAGATAGATGTAATTGTTATTTCTTCAAGTAGGCTTTTTTTAAATCCTATTCTTATAGAATAATAATATTTATTTAATCCGTGATCTCGTCTAAATAAACTGGGATTATTTATCATCGAATAAATTGAGGTAACGTCTCTTTTTTCGTGAAATCTAGAGAATGGAGAAGTTGATCTAAATGCCTCAATCAAGACTCTCCCTTTTATAGATTGGATAGGATCTATCACAACAGCTACTGACCTCTTATTTAAATATTCAAAGTTTTGTTGTGTATTTATGTCCACTCCTGATAACCAACAACCAAAACCTGGATGTGAATGATACCATCCTATGATTATGTTACTATTCCCATTTTGTTCATACATTTCTAACATTTTGGTTTGGAATACAGGGTCAATTGATTCCACAGAAAACCCTGTACCAGTTTGTGGCATAGCAAACACATCTTGAACTTGTATATTAGATTGATTTTTAAATTTCCCAAGCATAAGTCCCATTACTTCAATTGGGATACCTGCTTTACCATGTCTTAACATTTTTATAAGGCTCAAAGAAGAAATATTCAAAATTTCAGAGCAATTGTTATCATAATAATCTGATTTAATTGTATTTAATTTTAAAAGGCTTTCCATAATAAATGCCTTGATAGCTCAGTTGGTAGAGCGATAGGCTTTTAACCTATTGGTCATGGGTTCGAGTCCCATTCAGGGCGGTTTCCTAATTTTTAGGTTAAACTTCAATTTAAAAATTTCCATATATTTTTTTATTTTTTTTTAATTTCCATAAATAGTTTTTAAAATGTATGTGTTTATAATTATTTTTTTAGGGAAATTTTTTTAGAATAAGTTAATAAATTAATGGATCAGTTTTTATTTTTTAGTATTAACTTGTATTATTAAAATACATGAATTATATTTATTAGCAGCTTGGGCCATAATAAATCCTAATTTTTAAGGTATTTTAATACAATTATTACTATTAAATAAACCAATGGTAATAACAACTTGCTAATAAAACACGAATTTAAAACTAAAAAACTATATACAAAAAGATTAAACGGGTATCAACCACAAAAAGTTTACTTAAACATAAAATTTTGCGTTTTAAATTCCATGTAGTGTTATGAAATTATCACAAGAAATTTCATTATTGATAAGAAAATTTTTTACACTTTCTCTTTGATCTCCTTGTAATTGAATAACTATACCCAATTGTAAATCTTTTACTATGCAACCGTTACAACAGAATTCTTTTTTAAATAGTTTTATAACTTTTTCAAAATCAATTAATTCATCAAGACCTTGGATAATTGTTAAAGATTTTCTTCCATTTCTTTGTTGTAGACGAATGTGGACGGTCTTTTGATTAATCATTGTTAACAAAAATTTTTAAATAAAAAATTTTACTTTTAACTATAATACATAATTATTTGAATATAGTAAATTTAAAGATTATTTAATGGTAACTAATTATAATCAACAAACTCATGGAATTTTATCAGAAAGTTTGGAAATACAAATAGGAATAAACGAAGTTTTAGTTAAAAACATAGAGGCTTGTAAAGAAATAAAACAATTGATTGCATGTTCATATGGGCCCTATGGTGAAAGTAAAATGATAATTCAGAAAAATGAAAAAATAATGATTACTTCTGATTCTTCTGTTATTTTAAATAATTTAGATTTTGTGCACCCAGCTTCAAAGATAATATTTTCTTCGGTTTTTTTTCAAGACAAAGAACTTGGAGATTCTTCTGGTTTTGTTGTATTACTGACAGGAGAACTCTTAAATCAAGCCTTGAAACTAATGACAATGGGATTTCATTCCTATGAAATAATAAAAACTTTCCAAAAAGCCGAAATTGTATGTTTGAAAATTCTTAATACCTTATCAAACTATCGATTGAAAAATCTTAAAACTTTAAAAAATGTAATCTCTATTCTATTGATTTCAGTTGGGTTTAAATGTCAAAATTTGGCTAAACACCTAATTCCTCAAATTGC
>Ga0335396_10000770_pt1 | contig 43762 bp, 31 predicted proteins | sample FRY02_FD_205743 | JGI IMG/M metagenome (GOLD analysis project Ga0335396, IMG submission 205743) | Freshwater microbial communities from Lake Fryxell liftoff mats and glacier meltwater in Antarctica - FRY-02 (spades assembly) (version 2) | ecosystem: Environmental > Aquatic > Freshwater > Ice >...
ATACATTTCAGTAATCCCATTAAGTTTTTATTCAAATAAAACTTTTGCGTTAGTAGGCACTAAAAAACCAGCATTTTTAAATGCTGGTTTTTTTTATTTGTAAGGTGTGAAGAATGAAAGTTCGTTTAGTGCCTTAAGCTTAAAGATACATCTTAAATCTCCGGTATCTCACGCGTAAATGCTGGAATCCCCGTAATGTCCATCCCTGTGATTAACAAGTGAATGTCATGCGTCCCTTCGTAGGTAACGACCGATTCCAAATTCGCCATGTGACGCATGATAGAATATTCATTCGTGATACCCATAGCGCCATGAATTTGTCTAGCTTCTCTTGCAATATTCAAAGCAATTTCTACATTATTTCGTTTTGCCATTGAAATTTGAGCTGATGTTGCACGGCCTTCATTTCTCAATTGACCTAATCGCAAGGTCAATAATTGTGCTTTCGTAATTTCAGTAATCATTTCTGCCAATTTCTTTTGAATCAACTGAAATGAACCAATTGGAACTCCAAACTGCGTTCTTTCTTTCGAATATCTTAATGCTAAATCATAGCAATCCATTGCAGAGCCTAAAGCTCCCCATGCAATACCGAAACGCGCCGAATCTAAGCAACCTAGTGGTGCGCCCAAACCAGATTTGTTTGGTAATATATTTGCTTTCGGAACTTTTACGTTGACAAAAATCAATTCACCGGTTGATGAAGCACGTAGTGATAATTTACCATGCATTTCTGGAGTGGAAAAACCTTCCATTCCTCTTTCCACAACTAATCCGTGAATCCGACCTTCCTCACTTTTCGCCCAAACTACAGCGATATCTGCAAAAGGTGCGTTTGAAATCCACATTTTCGCGCCGTTAAGGACAACGTGATCGCCTGCATCTTTAAAGTTGGTCGTCATTCCGCTTGGATTGGACCCGTGATCGGGCTCCGTTAATCCAAAACATCCAATCATTTCTCCCGTTGCCAATTTTGGCAAATACTTCATGCGCTGTTCCTCGTTTCCGTATTTCCAAATCGGATACATTACCAGAGAACTTTGAACTGATGCCGTTGAACGCAATCCTGAATCACAACGCTCCAACTCTTGCATTATCAATCCGTAAGAAATTTGATCCAAACCTGGTCCACCATATTCTTCCGGAATATAAGGGCCAAATGCACCTATTTCTCCCAAACCTTTTAATAAATGTTTCGGGAAAGTACAGTTCTCATAATTCTCCTCGATTATTGGTGAAACTTCTTTCTTTACCCATGCACGTGCTGCATCTCGAACCAACTTTTGCTCGTCGGTTAGTAAATCATCCATGTTATAATAATCCGGATGTACGTATTGATCAGTTGCCATTCAATTATATCTTTGTAATTTCGGCAAATTTAGCAATTATTTACCGCTAAATTTAACGCGATTCGGTTCACTTGTTAAAATAACAATAATTTGAAAGGAATGTTTTGGCAAAGTAGTTTGGATTTTTTTGGAAACGCTCCAGATTCTTGGGTGAATATACAATTGTTCCCCAAGCAAAGTTTGTTTGGTGCCTATTCATTTTTCTTTTTAATTACTTCACTCGTACTGATCGTTCTTGCTAAAAATGCCAATACCAAAAGTTTTGAAATCGTTCTTCAACTTTTTTTTAGACCAAGAAAAACCGTTTCACGTATAAAAGAAAATTGGCCAATTTTTGGAACAGCATCCTGGTTACTAGTTTTGAATTTCATTATTACATTGGCACATAGTTTTTTTTTATCCCTACTTGCCACGGGTACAGAAGAAAACTTTTCTCTTATCTTAATTTCAGTTGGGATAGCCTCAACTTTCTTTTTTCTTGCCTTCGTTTCAATGTTTTTAATAAGCATTCTAACGGGAATGAACAAAGTTTATCAAATTCCTATGCAACTCACATGGGTTTTGCCGCAATTTATCGGATTAGTCTTGTTTCTAACCAATCTCATCTGGGTACTTAATCCCCTCTTTTCTAATCCCCTCATTTATATATTCCTTGTGGCCTTCTTATTATTGAGTATACAACGAATTCTACGCTCCGCATTTTTTTTATTGACCAATGGAGTTGAATGGTATTATATTTTATTGTACCTTTGCACCCTGGAAATCATGCCTGTCAGTATATTAGCTTGGCTTCTATACGAATGGGTTGTTGGATAATTTCTAAAAAATAAAAGAGAAAATTGACTATCAAAACCATACTTGTATCTCAACCAGAACCGGAAGGCGACAAATCTCCTTATTTTGACCTTGCTGAAAAGTACAATCTCAAAATAGATTTTCGATCTTTTATTCATATTGAAGGAATTAGTGCTCAGGAATTTCGATCTCAAAAGGTTAATATTCCCGAACACACTGCTGTGATTTTAACATCTAAAACCGCTGTTGATCATTTCTTTAGAATTGCCACTGAAATCCGTTTTGAAGTTCCTGACACGATGAAATATTTCTGTATCTCGGAAGCTGTTGCTTATTACCTTCAAAAATATGTTACGTATCGAAAACGTAAAATATTCTTTGGGAAGCAGACAATCGAAGATTTAATGGATGTTATGAAAAAGCACAAGAACGAAAAGTACTTGTTGCCTTGTACCGACATTCTTAGAGATAAAATTCCAGAGACCTTGGAAGCACATAAAATTGATTTTTCAAAAGCTGTTTTATACAGAACTGTTGCGTCAGATTTATCAGATTTAGAAAACATTTTCTATGACATGTTGGTGTTTTTTAGTCCAGGAGGAATTGAGTCCTTGATGAAAAACTTCCCTGACTTCAAACAAAACAGCACTTTAATTGCGGTTTTTGGGCCGACAACAGCACATGCTGTTACAAAAAACAATTTACGTGTTGATCTTTGTGCCCCCACATCAATCGCCCCTTCAATGACAGCAGCTATAGAGAATTATGTGAAGGACGCTTTGAAATTAAAGAAGAAGTAACTCCCTCTTTTTTAAAATAATTCTTTTTACATGGGTGCTTCCTCTCCAGTCCAAGCTAAATGGAGCCTGAGTGAATAACTACAACACATTCTTCGTTTTCGTTAAGCTCTCATCTATCCTGTAGTAATTTTCTTCTTTCTTCGGCCTGTAATTTTTTACACAGAAGATGTCTCCCGTTTTTCGAACCCCTGTACTCATGCACATCATCAATATTTTGTGTGGCGATGATAGTGTTAAAACAGTCATCCAAATCCTTATATTATGTTATGCTTTGCATTTGGTTTGATTTCAAGAATCTACTCCCTTCCTTGGTTGCAAAAAGGCTGAACTAATCCTGGATTTGCATTAAATACTTCTGGAGTAGTATCGTCTATAGATGATACTTTTCTCAAGATTCATTCGCATCTCGGAAAGTGCTTGTCCTCCTTTCAGCACCCGTCACTGCGTCCGAAAAAATAATTAACTTCTTCATTGGTAGTTATCATACTAGTATATTAGTATAAGATAGCATTCCAATAATATTATTCGAATTTTCACGAATTATGGCGCGTACTATTTTTAAGGCCAAAATAAATGTCCTATATTTGTTTAAAATCTTAAAAATTAGAATAACTATGAAACAATCTATACTTTTAATTGGAGGCTTAGTTTTTGGAGCTTTTGGAGCTTTTGCTCAGCAAACTCCAGTATCTACAACTGCTACCAACAAAAATGCAGTTCTTGAAGAATTGACAGGAATCCATTGTGGATATTGCCCTGATGGTCACCAAATTGCAAACGGCTTAGCTGCAGCTAACCCCGGCCGTCTCATTTTGGTTAATATACATGCAGGTGGCTACGCTACTCCTGCTGCTGGTGAGCCTGATTTAAGAACTACAGATGGAACCGCAATCGATGGATTTATTGCTCCAGCTGGTTACCCACAAGGAGCTGTTTCGAGAACTGTTGGTGGTGATGGATTGATGGCGCAAAGTCGTGGTCAATGGGCTGGACAAGTTTCTTCAAGATTAGCTGAGGCTTCTCCAGTTAACATAGCAATGAACGCTACAATTGATGCTTCAAATCGCAACTTGGTTTTGAATGTTGAAATGTACTATACAGCAACACAATCTCCAGGAACTACTCATTATTTGAACATTGGAATGCTTCAAAACAACTTTGAAGGACCGCAGGCGAATTATGGTAATTACAACGCTTCAGCTATATTGCCGAACGGAAATTACCTTCACCAACACATTTTCCGTGGCTTTTTAAATGCTGGCGGCACTTGGGGTGATCCAATTATTGCAACAACAGGTGTTATTACGCGTACCGTAACAATTACATTGCCTGCAAGTATCAACACAACGGATTTGAATATTGGTCAATTGCAATTTTTTGCTTTCTTGCATGAAGGACATAATACTACTACAACTAGTAAAATTATTACTGGTGCTGAAATTGCTCCAGTATATACAAATGTACCTCCTGCAACTGCAACTGCAAATGGAATAATAAACTCTTTCAACGTTTGTGACGGGGAGTCTATCTCTCCTATTATTAAAGTTTCAACTTCAGGTGAGGCAATTACTGCGCTTACCTTTACTACAAGTGTAAATGGTGGCTCAGGAAGTCCTTACTCATGGACAGGAACCATTCCTACTTTCGGCTCCGCTGACATTACAATGCCAGCTGTTGTTGTAAATGCTGCTGCATCAAACAACGTAGCTGTAACAATCACTAGTGTAAATGGTGGTGCAGGAAATCTTGGAACAACTGCAATGTCTCAAAAGATAATTGAAATTGCTACTAATGCTCCTACAAAAGCTGTTATAGTTAAGATGACAACTGACCGTTACGGATCGGAAGTAACTTGGGATATCAAAAACTCCGCTGGCACAGTAGTTGCTTCTGGTGGCCCATATACTGATGCTGGCGCAAGTGGTACATATCCGCAACCTGATGTTGCCGTAACTCTTCCGGCAAATGGATGTTATAAAGCTACGGTTTATGACTCTTATGGTGATGGTTTTGATAGTGGTTACGGGAATGGTGATTTCCAAGTATTATCTTTTGGAATCGCGGTTGCTACAGTTGCAACATTCTCAGGATCACAAATGGGTGATGCAATGTTTGTAAATGAAACAGTAGGATTAGACGAAAATACTGCCATTGCTAACATGAAAGTATATCCAAACCCAGCTTCTAAAGTTGTTAATGTGAACTTTGAAGCAAACGGTGGCACTTATGGTGTTGTTATTACAGACCTTTCAGGAAGAATGGTTGCAAATACTTCAATTGATAACGCAAACGGATTACAAACAATCACAATGCCAATCAATGATTTAGCTGCTGGAAGCTACTTAATTTCAGTTTCTAATGAAGATGGAAAGAATACACAAAAGTTTATCGTTGAATAACGAATAAATTTCTAATAAATTAAAAAGGAGTTGATGCAAATCAGCTCCTTTTTTCGTGTCTAAATCTTCAAGTTTTCTTATCTTTGGCCCTCCAAAAAAGGTACATGTCTAAAACTAGAAAACAAGATGCGTTGGATTATCATTCTTCTGGAAAACCCGGAAAGATAGAGGTAATCCCAACAAAACCATATTCAACACAACGAGATTTATCCTTAGCCTATTCGCCAGGGGTTGCGGAACCGTGTTTGAAAATTGCCGAAAACAAAGATGACGCTTATAAATATACCTCTAAGGGGAATCTGGTAGCAGTAATAACAAATGGCACTGCGGTTTTAGGATTGGGGAATATTGGCCCAGAGGCAGCTAAACCAGTAATGGAAGGAAAAGGTTTGTTGTTTAAAATCTTTGCCGACATAGACGTTTTTGATATTGAGGTAGATGCATCGGATCCAGAATTGTTCATTCAAACAGTAAAATCGATTGCCCCAACATTTGGTGGAATCAATTTGGAAGACATTAAAGCTCCAGAAGCATTTGAAATTGAGGAACGTCTAAAGGCTGAATTGGACATCCCTATCATGCATGACGACCAACATGGCACCGCAATTATCTCGTCAGCGGCATTAATCAATGCTTTAGAATTAGCGAAAAAGAAAATAGACCGCGTTAAAATTGTGTTTTCTGGTGCCGGAGCTGCAGCTATGTCATGCGCAAAGCTTTATGTTGCCCTCGGTGCGAAAAATGAAAATATTTTCATGTATGACTCTAAAGGCTTGATTTGGAGTGAAAGAAAAGATCTTGATAAAAGCAAACTGCCATACGCTAATCACAACAAAAACATCCCCTTTGCTGATGTTTTCAAAAAAGCAGATGTTTTCATCGGGTTGTCAAAAGGAGGTGTTGTTTCGAAGGACATGGTCAAATCCATGTCAAAAGATCCAATTGTTTTTGCTTTAGCGAACCCAGAACCAGAAATTTCATACAAAGACGCCACCTCTGTGCGGAAAGACATTATTATGGCGACAGGAAGATCCGATCATCCTAACCAAGTAAACAATGTTCTTGGATTCCCTTACATTTTTAGAGGTGCGCTTGATGTTCGAGCAACTTGTATTAACGAAGAAATGAAACTCGCTGCAGTTAAAGCGCTTGCATCTTTAGCGAAAGAAACCATTCCTGAAGAGGTCATTGAAGCTTACGGCGAAAAAAATATTCACTTTGGACGTGAGCAAATCATTCCAAAACCTTTAGATCCGCGTTTGATTTATCATGTCGCTCCGGCTGTGGCCAGAGCAGCTATAGATTCAGGCGTCGCAAAACAACCCATTGTAGATTGGGAAGAATACGAGTCTATTTTGAAGAAAAGGCTGGGGCTAGATAATAAAATCGTCCGTACGATTACCGAGAAAGCACAAAGCAATCCAAAACGTGTTGTTTTTGCTGAGGCGGACAATATTAAAATTTTAAAGGCTGCTCAAACGGCGCAAGAAGAAGGTGTTGCGTTTCCAATTTTATTAGGGAAACGAAGTGTCATCGAACGTTTAATAGAAGAATATTCCCTTGACTTTGGTGGAGTAGAAATCGTAGATCCAAAATCAGAAGAAGAGGAAGAACGAAGAGTGCAATTTGGAAAAGCTTTTTTTGAAAAAAGAAATAGAAAAGGTATCACAGAATATGAAGCAGTTCAGCTGATGCGAGAGAGAAACCACTTTGGTGCTATGCTAGTCGAACAGGGTGATGCTGATGCCATTATTTCAGGTTTAACAAGAAATTATCGTGAAGTTGTACGACCATTTATTCAAACAATTGGACTTCAAAAAGATGTAACAACGGTATCTGGAATGTATATCCTTGTTACCAAAAGAGGGCCTTTATTTTTAGCTGACACAACAATTAACGTCGACCCAACAGCAGAACAAATTGCTGAGATCACAAACAATGTTGCCCGCATGGTTCGGAAATTTAAAGTTTCTCCGCGGATTGCATTGCTAAGCTATTCTAATTTTGGCTCCTCTCCTGGAATTGATTCCGAGAAAATGAGTCAAGCCGTGAATATTCTCCATGAAAAATATCCAACATTGGTAGTCGATGGTGAATTACAAGCCAACTTTGCTTTGAACAATGAACTAATGATGGAGAAATTTTCATTTTCTCAATTGGCGAATAAAACGGTAAATACGCTTATTTTTCCCAATCTTTCGTCAGGAAACATTTCATACAAATTACTTCAAGAAATTACTGAGGGTGACGCCATTGGGCCCATACTTGTTGGTTTAAAAAAATCTGCACATGTTCTACAATTGGGTTCCAGTGTGCGTGAAATAATAAATATGGTAAAAGTTGCTGTCGTCGACGCACAAAACAAATAAAAGTAATTATGATTGCGCAGTTATCAGGAAGACTTATAGAGAAAACTCCAACCAGTATAATTATCGACTGTAATGGTGTCGGTTATGAGGTGAAAATTAGTCTCTACTCATATTCTCTGATAGGTAGTAATGAAAACCTTCGTATTTATACAAAATTGATTGTTAGAGAAGATGCGCAACTACTTTATGGCTTCATGGAACAAGAAGAACGTGAGATGTTTACCCATTTAATAAGCGTTTCAGGAATTGGTCCTAACACAGCTATGATTATGTTATCCTCTTTGCAGACGGCCGAAATTGCTAATGCTATACAAACAGATGATGTGCGTTCAATTCAAAGTATCAAAGGGATTGGAGCAAAGACTGCCCAACGTGTAATTATCGATTTGAAGGATAAAATGTTAAAATTGAACTTTTCTACTGAAAATATCTCTACTTCAAACAATACAACGCGATTTGAGGCGTTAGGTGCATTAGTCTCTCTTGGTTTTGATAAAAAATCGGCTGAAAAGGCTTTGGATAAAGTTGCTGACGCAGATGCTACTGTTGAAAACCTAATCAAAGGGGCCTTGAAAATATTATAAATGTTGAGATTGCAAATTTTGTTGAAAAATAATTCTATTTATACTCTTCCTCTGCGCTTATTGCTTGTATTGATAGGTAATTTGGCGTTCGCGCAAGACGACACTACTTTGCATTTTCCTCTAGTTAATGCAAACGATCCTACTTTAACAACGCCTCAAAGTTTTGATTTAGGTGATCCAAGCTCGTTGCAGCAAACCATTGTTTACGATCCAATAACTGGTAAATATGTATTTCAAGAAATATTAGGGAAAAGCGGTGTGAATTTCCGTAATCCATCGATGATGACTTTGGATGAATACCTCGAATATGAAAGAAAGAAAGCCCTTTCAGAAAATTGGAAAGAAAAAATAGATGAACAAACCGAAGAAGGCCAGCCCCTCGAATATCCAATAAAAATAAATTCTAAGGTATTCGAAAATTTCTTTGGATCTGATGAAATTACAATAAGGCCTCAGGGGTCTGTTGAATTATCATTTGGTGTAAATTCCTCTAGATACGACAACCCAATTTTACCCGTAAAACAGCGACGAGTTACTCGTTTCGATTTTCAGCAACAAATTCAATTGAACTTGGTGGGGCAAATCGGAACCAAACTTAAAATCGGAGCAAGTTACAACACACAGGCTGCTTTTGATTTCGATAATATCACAAAACTAGAATACACTGGAAAAGAAGATCAAATCATGCAAAAAATTGCACTCGGCAATGTTTCCATGCCACTTCCAACATCTTTAATTCAAGGATCACAAACCCTGTTCGGCGCATATACGCAATTGAAATTCGGTCGTGCCACTGTTGATTTAATCGCGGCTTCTTCGAAAGGGAAAAGACAAGAAATTAATATTGAAGGTAAAGCTCAAGTGCAACCTTTTTCGTTAAGTGCCGACAATTATGAGGTAAACCGTCACTACTTTCTGAATATGTATCATCATGATCACTATGATGAAGCCATGGCCACTGCGCCTATTGTCTCCTCTACTGTGAATATTACACGTATAGAAGTCTGGCTGACAAACAGGACAAATAATATAGAGAATACCCGAAATATCGTTGCATTTTCAGATCTAGGTGAAGGTAAACCAGAAAATATTGAAGGAAATCCTGGGAATGTTTCAAATAACGATTTACCATCTAACAATGCTAATGGATTATACGACTGGGCATTTAATCAGCCTTTGATTCGTGGGTTTAACAATGCCGTTACCGTGCTTTCCTCGCAAACGGGTTCACCTGGACCTTTCCAGCAAGCCATTCACTATGAAAAAGTAGAAAATGCAAAGAAATTAACCGAACAAGAATATAGTTACAACGCCCAACTCGGCTATGTCTCATTGAATATTCCCTTGAATAATGATGAGGTTCTGGGTGTCGCGTATGAATATACCTACCGTGGAGAAACCTATCAGGTCGGCGAATTATCAACTGATGGTATTGACGGACAAAATGCATTAATTATCAAATTGCTTAAACCAACAATCACCAATCCAAAAAATAAAATTTGGGATTTGATGATGAAAAATGTCTATTCAATAGGCGCTTATCAAGTTGATCAACAGGGCTTTCGCTTGAATTTATTTTACAATAATCCCGAAACTTCACTTTTGGTTCCTTTCTTTCCTTATACGGGCTTGGATGATGTGCAACTTGTCACCATGTTGGAAATGGACAGAATTAATTTGAACCAACAACCTTTCCAAGATGGAGTCTTCGACTTTGTGCCAATTTCATTCAACGGGAATAGGCAGGAAAATGGAGGGACGATTAATACAAGAAATGGTCGAGTTTATTTCTCCACGGTTGAACCTTTTGGTCAAACATTAAAGAAAAAATTAGAGGCCGCCAACATGCCAGCAGTATTTGTGGACAGAATAGCATTCACTGAATTATATGATTCCACAAAAACGGCTGCTCAACAGATTCCAAGTAAAAATCGTTTCATGATTCAGGGGGAATATCAATCTTCCGTTACTTCCGATATTCCATTAAATGCCTTGAATGTTCCAGAAGGAGCCGTTAGTGTAACAGCTGGAGGAATAAACCTTGTTGAAGGCGTAGATTATACAGTGGACTATAATCTTGGTCGTGTGAAAATCTTAAACAATGGTATTCTAGAATCAAACACACCTATTAAAGTTTCTATCGAGAGTAATTCTGTTTTTGGCTTTCAAGCTCGGTCGCTAATTGGCGGGCGTTATAATTATCGTTTCAATCAAAATTTCAACGTTGGCGGAACCTGGATGCGGATGTTGGAAAGACCGGTAACTCAAAAAGTTGATATCGGCAGTGAGCCTTTCAAAAACAACATTATAGGTGTTGATCTTGCGTTTAAAACTGAAGTTCCTTTTCTAACCAAACTTGTTGATTTTTTACCCGTTATTTCCACTCGTGAAAAATCATTTATCTCTTTTACAGGTGAATTCGCACATCTAATTCCTGGTTCCCCTAGGGCAATTAACAAAACAGGGACTTCATATGTTGACGATTTTGAAGGATCACAATCCACTATAGATTTAAAATCGGCAACTTCTTGGCATATTGCCTCTATTCCTCAAGGGCAACCCGATTTGTTTCCGGAAGCGAGCAATAAAAATCTAACAGCTGGTTTCAACCGATCTAAACTAGCTTGGTACAGTATTGATCCTGTGTTTTTTCAAAACAACCAATTTACACCTAAACACATACAAGACGATCAAACCATGAAGGACGATAGTCGTATGCGCTTGGTGCAGCAAACGGACATTTTCCCGAATCTTCAGCAACAATATGGCAGTGTCACGAACATTTCTGTTTTAGATTTGGCATACTATCCTAAGGATCGAGGTATGTACAACTACGATACGACCAACACCCTAAATCCTGATGGAACCTTTAATAATCCACAGAGCCGTTGGGGAGGAATTACTCGAGCACTTACAACAAATGATTTCGAACAGGCCAATATCGAATTCATTCAATTCTGGATGCTCGATCCATTTAATGATGATGCTGAAAACGCTGATCCAACTACATCTCATAGTGGCGGTGACTTATACTTCAACCTAGGAAACGTTTCCGAAGATGTATTGCCCGACTCAAGAAAAAGTTTTGAAAATGGTTTGCCGCCAACAGGTTCTTCAATTAACGATGATTTAGATACAACTATTTGGTCAAAAGTTTCTACCCAACAAGTTGTTGTAAACGCTTTTGATCAAAATTCCGACTCTCGTGCCAACCAAGATGTTGGTTTGGATGGCTGGGAAAGTGCTGAAGAACGTATAGCATTTGCAAATTACGTAACGTGGGTAAACAGTAATCCATCTCTTTCTGCTGCAGCGAAAGTAAGAATGGTAGCCGATGCTTCAAGTGATGACTATACTTATTACCTCGACGATCGATACGACTCCGAACAAAAAAATATTTTAGAACGGTACAAGAAATTCAACGGCACAGAAGGTAACTCGCCAACAACAGAAATGTCTGCAGCAATAAACACCGCTGGATACACAACAATGGCTACCGTATCTCCAGATAACGAAGATATCAACCAAGACAATAACTTAGGGGAATCTGAAAGTTATTTTCAATACAAAATAAGCTTGCGCAAGAATGATCTCGTTGTAGGAAAAAACTTCGTTACTAACATTCAAGCATATCAAAAAGGGACAAAAATAGAACGCTGGATTCAGTTCAAAGTTCCTGTACGTGAATTCCAGAAAAGAGTCAATGGAATAAACGATTTCCGATCAATTCGCTTCATGCGGATGTTTATGACTGAATTCGATGAAGATGTTGTTTTGCGATTTGCACGACTTGAATTCGTTCGAGGAGAGTGGAGAAAATACTTACTGGATTTAACTGAACCAGGAGAAACTCAACAAAGTGATGCGAACTTAACATTGTTCAATATTTCTGCTGTAAATATAGAAGAGAACAACGAAAGATCTCCCGTGGCTTATGTCGTTCCCCCTGGTATTACGCGTGAAATTGACCCTTCTCAACAGAATCAACGTCAATTAAATGAACAATCACTTTCCTTGGAGGTCTGCAATTTAAAAGATGGTGATGCCAGAGGAGCCTACAGAAACGTACAATTTGACGTAAGAACGTACAAAAAGTTAAAGATGTTTATCCACGCTGAAGAGGTAACGAAACTACAACCTTTAAAAGACGATGATTTGACGGTGTTTATCCGTTTAGGAACTGACTTTGTGGACAATTATTATGAATATGAAATGCCATTAAAAGTCACAGCTAGTGGCGCCACAGTAGATACTGATGTTTGGCCTCAACTTAATAATATTGAAATCATTTTCGATAATTTATTAGACCTAAAAAAGAGTCGAAACAGGGCTATAGAGAATGGAAATGCGAGTATTTCTTACACGGTTGAATATGTTGGGATAGATCCCGAGAACGCCAAAAGACGTATTAAAGTAAAAGGCAGCCCGAACCTACAAGGAATACGAACTATGATGATAGGGGTTCGGAATCCTGATCGAGATCAAAATACAACGTGGCAAGACGACGGTCAAAGTAAATGTGCTATCATTTGGGCAAACGAATTGCGCTTAACTGATTTCATTAGTGAGGGTGGTTCTGCTGCAGTGGCTCAAGCACAAGTCCAACTGGCCGACTTTGCGAACGTTGCTATGTCTGGAAATTATAGCGGAACGAATTGGGGAAGTGTTGAAAGTCGGGTACAAGAAAGACAAAGAAATCAGAAGTTGGGTTTTGACATAAACACGAATATACAACTCGGACAATTCTTTGGGAAGCGCGCTCGTGTTAGTTTGCCTTTCTTCTACGGTTATTCACGTGGTGTGATTAATCCTGAATACGACCCTTTCAACCCCGATGTTCGTTTGAAAGATTATGACCTTGCCGAAAGAAAAGCCAAATCTCGTTTGGGACAGGATTTCACAGAGAGAAAATCTTATAATTTCACCAATGTCAGAAAAGAACTTAAAGCAGGTGCTACCGGAAATATTTTAAGCATTTCTAATTGGTCGGCAGGATATTCTTACAGTGAACTCCTACAGCGCGATTTTAATATCAGCTACGACAGAACTAAAACTTGGACAGGTAATTTGAATTATGCGTACTCATTTACGAGCAAGCCGTTCGAACCTTTCAAAAATGTAAAATTCATGTCCAAATCTAAATATTGGAGAATCGTACAAGAGATGAATTTGTTCCTCACGCCAAAAAATATTTCATTTAGTAACGATATAACGAGAATGTACAATGAAAGACAGATTCGCAACAATCTCGTCTCTGACTTTAAATTCGCGCCCGTTTATGCAAAACAGTTCTTCTGGAACCGTAAATATGGAATGGGGTACGATATTACCAAAAACTTAAAAGCTACGTTTGACGCGAGCAATAAGGCTTTATTTGATGAAGCAAATGGTAGAGTTGATAGAAAAGAAGATCCTGAAGGGTATAAAGAGTTCAAAGACTCCATTCGAACTCAAATGGCGACTTTCGGCAAAACTACTGATTATTCGCACAACTATAATTTGACCTACAACGTTCCTTTTGATAAAATACCTTTTCTAGACATGGTATCTGGGAACATAAAGTATGGCGGTTCTTACAATTGGCAACGTTCTCCTCTAGGTCAATCGGAATTTGGAAATATAATGCAGAACAACCGAACTGTTAATGTGACCGGTCAACTTAACATGACTAATCTGTACAATAAAATCCCTTATCTAAAGCGTATTAATGGCGGTGGTTCAACAAGAGGAAGGGCAGATCAATTAAATAATCGTGGCTCAAAGGCTGCTCCTGCGCCGCCAAAACCTGTTGTTATTGACACAGCTGGAATGACCAATCGAGAAAAACGCAAATATTTCCGGAAAATCCGTCGTGACGAACGTAAAGCTCGTCAAGAGAAAAACAAAAATAAACCTGTACATCCTGTTGCTGGTTTTGGGTTGAGAATGGTAATGTCGCTAAGAAATGTTTCTGCTACCTACGGTCAAAATGACGGTACGTTATTGCCAGGATATAAAAATACGGCCAATGTTCTCGGCTTTGATAATGGTTACGACCAATCTCTGGCCGGCTTTATTTTTGGGCGACAGAGTTATTCTGTATTCGGCAAACAAAATGGTTACGACATCGCTAACACAAGTGGGGAGCGCGGGTGGTTGGTTAAAAATGAAAATTTAAATAAACAACATACTGTTACCCATAATAGTAATTTCTCTGGTAGAGCAAGTCTTGAACCATTCAAGGATTTGACTATTGAGCTGACATTAAGCCGCACTTACAATATCAATTCTAACGATTTCTATAGATGGGACGAAACTGATCTACGTTACGAGGCACAAAGTAAAGTTGAGGTAGCAACCTTAACATATACCAATATTACTTTGGGTTCTGCTTTTACAAAATTCGACAAGAAAACGTATGCCTCGTCTACCTTTGATCAGATGCTATCCAATCTCCCTGTGGTATCTAGTTTAATTGGTTCGGGGAATGCTAATTCGTCCTTATTGTCAAATGGCTATTACGACGGTTATGGAAAATCCCAGCAAGAAGTTGTACTTGGAGCTTTTTTAACGGCTTATGGTAACAAATCAGTAGATGGTAAAAACATCAACCCGCTTTCTAACTTGACTTTGCCGAATTGGACGATAAACTACAACGGATTGTCGAAATTCAAATTCATGAAAAAATATGTGCGGAATTTCGTTATCCGTCATGGCTACAGTTCTTCAACAAGCGTTTCTGGTATTCAAACGAACTTAAATGCTGCCTTCGATCAAAATGACTTGCCAACCGCTCGTGATTTAAACAATAACTACATTGCTCAAAATCAAATTCAGAATGTAACAATGTCGGAAAGGTTCTCCCCTCTTTTCGGCATAGACGCTACTTGGATAATCAAAAGTAAAGGAAAAGACCAAGGTCTCTTAACTAAATTTGAAATTAAAAAAGACAGAAGTATTACGCTTTCATTGAACAACAACCAAGTAACAGAAATCGTTGGTAACGAATTTGTTATTGGTTCCGGCTATAAGTTTACACAAGTGAAACTTCCTATAAAGCAAGTGAAAGCATCTGATATAAACCTTCGATTCGATTTCTCATTCCGAGACAATCTTACTGTCATTAGAAAAATAGTTGAAACCACAAATCAGGCTACTGCTGGACAAAGAGTTGTTTCTATCAAGTTCTCAGCTGACTATAATCTTGGCAAGAACTTAATCGTTATGTATTATTACGATCAGGTTATCAATACTCCAAGAATTGCCAGTAGTTACCCAACAGGGAACTTAAGTACAGGTCTTCGATTGCGTTTTAATCTGGGAGGAATTCAATGATAAATATCCATAAAGCAGAAAGAAAACATGTTCAAGCAATCTTTGATTTAATCAAAGATCTAGCCTTGTATGAAAAAGCTCCTGAGCAAGTCACGAACACATCTAATTCACTTCATCATGATCTATTTATCGACCCAATTTGCGAAGCGTTTGTGGCCGTTGAAGATGACATAGTATTGGGCTTCGCTTTGTTCTACACTTCCTACTCTACATGGAAAGGGCGGTCGATATATCTCGAAGATTTTTATGTGAACGAAAAGCATCGAAAACGAGGAATAGGTCAACTACTTTTTGATCAAGTTGTGTCCATAGCCAAAGAAAGAAAAATGGCGAGAATGGATTGGCAGGTGCTCGAATGGAATCAACTTGCTCTCGATTTTTATAAAAAAAACAACGCCCTTCTTGATAGTGAATGGGTAAATGGAAGGCTCTTTTTCGACAAATAAAACAAATCACAACATTATTCGTTACAAATCTATGGCAAAAGTCGTTATTGCTGGTGGCACTGGAATGCTCGGTCAGCAGATAGAGAAATTATTAGCTCAAAAGAATCATGACGTATTCATTTTGACGCGTTCTCCTGAAAAATATAACCATATTGCATGGAATCCTAAAGAGAAAACATTGGACTCCTCCAAAATTCAAGGAACAAATTATCTCATCAATCTTTGCGGTGAGAACGTTGGCAGTAAACGTTGGACGGCCAAAAGAAAAAAAGAATTATACCAATCGCGCATTGGAACAAATACATTTCTTTTCTCCAAATTTAATGAATTAAAAAGTTTGAATTTATTCGTTTCTGCATCAGGAATTAATTGTTATCCTCTAACTCCTAAAAATAAAAATTGGAAAGAATCTGATTCTTACGGAACCGATTATTTATCCTGTTTGGTCAAAGAATGGGAAAAATCTGCAGACCTTTTTGCTCCTGTAACGCCAGTATGTAAAATTCGAATTTCCATGGTATTAGACAAAAATGATGGGGCACTTCAAAAATTATTACCCTTAGTAAAAATGGGAATACTCTCTCCTATGGGTGATGGAGAACAATGGATGAGTTGGGTACATATAGATGATGTTGCAAGCGCATTCGTATTTGCCATCGACAATAATTTAGACGGCGCATTCAACCTAACAGGAACACAGGTTAATAATACCAATTTCACAAAAGAACTATTAGCGAGTCATGGAAGAAAACTACGTTTTCCAAAAGTTCCCTCTTTTCTTATGAAGATAGTTCTAGGCGAAAGAGCCACAATCGTTTTAGATGGCGTGAAATGCGACAATACCTTACTGAAAGAAAAAGGCTTTACCTATCAATTTGAAGGAATCAATGAAGCTTTCTCTAACCTTTTTCCTAAAAATTGACTACAATAAATCGTTGGCCAAATTTGCCAATTCAGAACGCTCCCCTTTTTCCAATTTAATGTGCGCAAACAGCTGTTGGCCCTTCAAACGATCTATTAGATAAGACAAACCATTGCTGTTTTCATCCAGGTAAGGTGTGTCAATTTGATGGCAATCTCCGGTAAAAACAATTTTTGTTCCTTGACCAGCTCTCGTTATAATTGTTTTTACTTCATGTGGAGTTAAATTTTGCGCCTCATCAATAATGAACATGATATTCGATAAACTTCGTCCGCGAATAAATGCCAATGGAGTTATAACGATTTTTCCTTGTTGCTCCATCTCCAAAATTGCTTTGTGCTTTTTCTCATTTTCGCCAAATTGCGCTTTGATAAATTTCAAATTATCCCACAACGGCTCCATGTATGGTCCTATTTTATCACTAGCATCACCTGGCAAAAATCCAATTTCCTTATTGGATAAAGGCACTATCGGGCGAGCCAAAATAACTTGGTGATAATTTTTTGATTGTTCAAGAGATGCTGCCAACGCAAGAAGTGTTTTACCCGTCCCCGCTACTCCCTGTAAAGCAACCAACTTAATGTCCGGATTCATAAGGGCATTAAGCGCGAATGCCTGTTCCGCATTTTTTGGCTTTATACCATAAATGAATTCCTTTTCTATGCGCTCAATTTGATCAGAACAAGGATTATAAACCGCTAAGGAAGAAGATTTCCCGTTTTTCAAAATATAATACCCATTGGGTATTTTTCGTTCGCCAAGTATTCCGTCTTCATCAATTCGTCCACGAGTGAAAATCTCTCTTATTATTTCTGAATCTACGTTTTCCACTATGTGCGTTGAATTATCTTCAAGTTCCATTATAGAAACTTTCCCCGTTTCATAATCTTCCGCGGTAATCCCTAGAGCCTTGGCTTTGATTCGTAAATTTATATCCTTGGTCACCATAATGATGTCCTTCGTTTTTTCAGTCTCTTTCAAAAACAAAGCCGAATTTATGATTTTATGGTCATTTTTCCCATGAGCATAAATCTCTTCAGCGTTCAAACCACTTGGGGTGGTCTCCAGTATTACCTTGAAATTGCCCTTGCCTTTTCCTAATGATATCCAGTTTCGAAGACTTGCAGTTACTGAGATTTTATCAATAAAACGAATTACTTCTCTGGCTGAAAAATTCTTCGAATCGTTGCCAACTTTGAACTTATCCAACTCTTCCAAAACCGTTATGGGAATAGCCACGTGGTTGTTTTCAAAGTTCGTAATCGCTTGATGGTCATGAATGAGCACTGAAGTATCCAGTACAAAGATTTTTTCTTTTTTTTTGGCCATAGTGTTTGTTCAAATATTTTCTAAAAGGTAGATGTTCTTCTTTAATCCACACTGTTAATTTTCAAAAGGTTTTCTACACATTTTTGTTGAAAGAATTTTTTGCATTTCAAAAAATATGGCACAAAAAAGCCCTGCAGATTGCAGGGCTTCATATTTCATACTTTATTTTGTTTCTATTTCACCATAAATTGAATGGTTTTCTTTACACTGCCTTGAACGATGTTCATGAAGTACATTCCGCTAGCCAATTCTGAAGTATTCATCATAACCAAGTTCTGTCCAGCTGTTGCTTTTATAAGGTCTGTTCTTATTTGTTTACCAGTGACATCTTGTACGACCAAAAGTACGTCTGAATTATCTACAACTGAGAACTGAATATTCAATTCGTCATCAGCTGGGTTTGGATAAATCACTAAGTTTTCCAAGTTTGATAGCTCAGTTAAACTTGCTGTACTTGGATTACCTTGATACAAATTAATTTCATCTAAAAATAAGTTATTCCCACCATCACTATCAAATGAAAACTTCAATTGCATGTTAGATACGTAATAATTTGAATTGATGTTTGTTACATGAACTTGAACCCAATCAGCAGGACTAGGCGTCCATTCACTCCCAACTGATAATACTGATAATGAAGATGATAATAGGTTTTTTCTAACTGCCCAAGTGTTGCCACAATCATTTGTCGCGTGTATTCTTAGAACTTCAAAATCTGTTGGTGTTCTTTTTCTGTGCGCATATTTAAAACTAAACGTTACGGGCTGACTAGTTGGCACTCCTGTTAAATCAAACGGATTAGAATTTAGTTCACTAATCGTGCCAGAGGCATGCGCATAATTTCGCAAACGAATTGATTTCGTTCCTTCTGAAGCCGCAAGGGATGTTATTTCAAAGGATGTTGTAGCGGTTCCACTTGGTCTCCAAAATGAAGATGTATTTGTCAAACTAGTATACGATTCAAGTCCTTCCAAATAAGGTAAAGTAACGCCATTCGGTAAAATCGTAATATAACTAGTTTCCGTTGTTGATTGATTGGAAACACTATCAGTCGCTACTAATGTTACTGCATACGAACCTGGAGCTGAATAAACTACGATTGGGTTTTGGGCATTTGAACTTGCCGGCGTTGCTCCCGGGAAGGACCATGTCCAACCTTTTACATTGTTATATGATTCATCATAGAAGTTAACTGGTTCGCCAGAACATACAAATTGAGAAGAAACTGAAAAATCAGCTTTACAAATGTAAAGGTTGCTATCTGCGCCTGTTGCAATAAGATTTGCAGTAGATCGGACATTATTTCTCCCACCCACTGTTGAATTTAAAGCTGTTCTCATTTTTAATGCTTGACCTGGTGAGAACATTTTTGAGCAGTATGAATAATTCATGTAATTCTCCACTGGATCAACTTGATCAAAGCCCCAATATGCATTATCCAAAGCACAAGTATTTGCAGTAACCTGACAAGTTGTGTTTCCAATTGTTTCTGGAGTATCAGCAACATCGTCATCAGAACTAGGGGCGCAGTTAGAAGCTAAACCTGGATTGTTAGTACTTCCCCAAACGTGTGGTAAATTTAACCAGTGACCAACCTCGTGAGTTAGGGTTCTACTTCTAATTTCTGTGCCGGATCCAATAGAGCCAACATAATTTTGCAAAACCCAAATGCCATTCTTCATGGATGTTCCAATCTGATTGCTTGGTCTGTAAGTATAACCAGCCGCTCCACCAATATCTTCACAAATAAAAATATTCATGTATTTATTTCCTGCCCACTGTCCGTTATATACGTCATTACCAGCGACTATTGCATCTACCTGGTCGTATCCTGATGACCCGTCAGCGGTAAGAATATTTCTTGTTCTCGTAATTCCATTAAAACATTGACCGTTGGGCGCTTTTGTAGCATAAACAAACTCGACTTCAATATCTGCAGGTGTACCTTGAAATGGAGAATAAACGTTATTTGCATCTGCATTTAAACGTCTGTAATCTCTATTGAGAATCCGAAGTGCATCATCAATTTGTGCTTTGGAAATATTTTCTGGACCACCATTGTGCAATACGTGAAAAACAACAGGTATTCTGTATACAATTGCTTTTCCAGGTACAGGAACTTTTTCTTTTTCTAAATTTTCTTCAGATAACAATAGTGCCTGATCTTTGTCCCATTGTTTTTTAAACACTTTATTTTCGAGCATTTTCGACAGCTGCTTGTGCTCAAAACAGTACTCAACTCCCTCCCCTTCTCTGCAATTCTGAGTATCAACAACCCGCTGTGCAATTAGAAAATTGGTAGTAAATAAAAAAGCTACCAACAATCCGTAAAAATTGTTTATCATGTTTTAAATTGTTTATTTATTATTAATGTGGGTGATTACATTACAATATGGAGATAGTCACCAACATCAATAACATGGAAAGATACACAAAGGTTGGGATTCATTAAATAAAAGTTAATGGTTTTTAATAAAAAAATAACCTATAAATGGAAGCCTAAAGTTAAATCCCTATGAAGATCTTTGATGAAATGTTACAAAATGCACTAGAAAATTTTGCAATATTTCTACATTTCATTTATATCCATAAATCTTTGAACGTTTTTCGAAGTCCCGAAAACAACTAATGTATCATCCTCTAATATTTTAGTATCACTGGATGGAACACCCAATACGTGTTGTTCTTTTAATTCTTCTCCGTTTTTGTTTACAAAAAATGCTCTTTTAATGGTTACCAATGTTAACTCATATTGATTTCTGAATTCAATATGATCTATACTTCTGCCCAAAACTCCTTTAGGAGCACGTATTTCAGCAATTTCATAATCATCTGGCAATTGGAGAAAAGAGAGTATACTTGGGTTGATTAATTTCTCGCGCACAACAAAAGCAACCTCATCCTCTGGAGTCAATATTTCTTGTATTCCTATTTTCTCAAGAATCAACTTTTGATGTATTCCGCTTGCTCTTGCAATAATTCTATTTACTCCTAAGTCTAACAAATGTACACATGTTAGAACAGTCGCTTCAAAATTTTCACCAATTGCAACAACAACTGCGTCCATATCGGTGATATTTTGCGACTGAAGTGCTTTTTTATCCGTAGCATCCAAGGCTACTGCATATGCAACCTCGTCTTTAATCGATTCGATTTTTTCTTCGTCTGGATCGAAGGCAAATACTTGAGCCCCTTTCTCAGCAAGGCGTTTGGCGATATTTATTCCATATCGACCTACTCCTATTACTGCAAATTTATTGTGTTTCATAATTCTATTATTAAGTCAAAGCTTGTGTCAAATCAGCAATCAAATCATCAGCGTCTTCAACACCTACACTCAATCGAATCAATGAATCTACTATACCTGTTTTTTCTCTTTCCTCTTTTGGAATAGACGCATGTGTCATTGTTGCTGGGTGTCCAATCAAAGATTCAACACCTCCTAATGATTCGGCCAAAGCAAATACTTCTACTTTGCCAACTACTGAATGAGCATCTTCCATTTTGTTTCCTTTTAAAGTAAAAGACATCATTCCACCAAACCCGCGCATTTGTTTCTTCGCAACATCGTGATTTGGATGGCTTTCTAAACCTGGCCAGTAAACTTTGGCCACTTTAGGATGATTTACTAAGAAATGAGCAACCTTTTCTGCATTTTCACAATGTCTTTGAACACGTAAATGCAAGGTTTTAATTCCTCTTAGAACCAAAAATGAATCCATTGGAGCTGTTATTCCCCCGGAAGAATTTTGAATTCTATAAATCTCAGCTGCAATTTTATCATCAGAAGTAACCAATGCTCCCATTACAACATCTGAGTGCCCACCTAAAAATTTCGTTGCAGAATGCATAACCACATCTGCTCCTAAATCTAAAGGATTCTGTAAATAGGGTGTCGCGAAGGTATTGTCAACACAAAGCATTGCTCCAGAACCTTTTGCCAATTCCACCATTGCTTTAATATCAACAATGTTCAACATTGGATTTGTTGGCGTTTCAACCCAAATCAACTTTGTATTTGAATTGATGTGCTTTTTAACTTCAGCAACATCGCCCATTCCAACATAATGGAATTTAATGCCGTATTTCGCGAAAATCGTATTGAAAAGACGATAAGTTCCGCCATACAAGTCATTTGTGGAGACAACTTCGTCTCCTGGATTTAATATTTTCAACAAGCAATCGATTGCGGCCAATCCAGATCCAAAACAAGCTCCATGCTTACCATTCTCGATTGCTGCGATATTTTTCTCTAAAGCGTGGCGCGTTGGATTTTGGGTTCTCGAATATTCATATCCTTTGTGCACACCAACTTGCTCTTGAATATACGTTGATGTTTGATATATAGGAGTCATAATAGCACCTGTCGCTGGATCCGGGTGAACACCTGCGTGAATGGCTTTCGTGCCAAATTTCATTTTACTCTCTTCCACAAAACAAAATTAACAGAATAAACTTACTTCAAGGGATTGATTTGTATCTAAATACTATTAATTCGGACTCTTTTTCCGCTTCTATGAATGGTTCCCCTTCTCAAGACTTTATGTAAATTCGCTGGAAGCAAATATTTTGGATAAAACTGTAGAACATAACATTACTGATTTTGTAAATGAGTTGAAGTTTTTCAACCGTAATGATGTTTTGGTTAACATACATCAATCGTATAAAATCGATATTCTTCAAGAAGAAAAATCCATCACGCTAACCGATGATGCTGAACTCTCTAAAATTTTCAAAACATCTCGCCAACAGTTCAAAGAAAGTGGTGCGCATGTATTCTGTGTCTCTTCCGGGATACTTGTCTGGGAATGGAAAGGCCGAACTTGCGAAAGCCCTATTTTGCTGTGCTCTGCGCAAATAAAATTCGACAAAATAAGACGCGAGTATAAAATTGCTTTTGATAAAAACGAGGCTTTTATTAACCCGTTTTTAGCTGTGGAATTTCAAAATACATTTGATTTCAACTGGCCAAAAATGAACTTTATTCCCGCTGATTGGCATTCTATTGAGAATGACTTAAAGGCAGTTGGATTCGACATTGCAATTAAACATGAATTGCATCTCGGAAATTTCCATCACCATCGTTTTTCTATTTTACGTGATGTAGAATTCTTAGAAAAATGTAACGATTTCAGTAAACCTTTGAATGAACTTTTGCTGATACAGAATAAATCGAAAGTAGAAAATAGTGCGTTGACCCAACAGCTTCTTTTTCCAAGTGACAATGATCAGTTGGAAGTTTTCAATGAAAGTAAAGACAAAAATTTGGTTGTTCAGGGTCCTCCGGGAACAGGGAAATCACAAGTTTTGACAAATTTTTTAGGAAAAACTCTGCTCGATCAATGCCCTACTCTTGTTGTTTCTGAAAAACGGGTTGCTCTTGAAGTCTTACAGAAAAAGTTGAAGTCTCTCGGTTTGGATAAATTTTGTTTTTTACCCAACGATAATCGAAATTCACATTCCCTTCTTTTACAATTAAAACAAACTTGGCTATTCTTGGAAAGCTGTGAAATAAAATCTCCATTTCAATTGAATTTGTCCAAGCAAAAAATGGATGCTTTGCAATTTAAACTAGACTTGCTTTCGAAGAAAGATGTCGTGGGTGGAATTGGCTATTCCGTTTTTCAAGATTTATCTAGTCAATGTGATTTTCAAAATGTTTCGTACAATAGCCATTCCGCCACTATTTCAAATTTTCTAAAGTTTAAAGAAGAACTAAGCACTATCTACTCATCAAAGTTGAATGAATTTCTGAAATACCTCCCTTTCCGATTGTTGTCGGAGGAAATTATCTCTGCGTTTGATCAAAACCTTAAATCTATAGAAAAGAAGTACAAAGCTCTATCAAAAAGCTTCATTCTAAGTTCCAAAACTGATCTTTTGATTTTAATGAAAAAAGCGAGTTTTGCTCAGGTGATTTCGAATGAACATCAAAAAGCCTATTTCCCAATTCTGAACCCAAATTCTTCGGAAAAGAAAAAATTCAATCGCTTAAGCAAGAAATATTATTCGTTACGAAAACAGCTGGAAAATCTTTCTGGCGAAAAGAACAATTGGAAAATTCAACCAACGAAAACGGAAGCGGAAACGCTGCTAAAGGCTTCGTCTGATTCTTCCTTTTTTAAGAAAATTCGCCTTTCGCGTCGAATGAAAACTTTGCTTGAAAGCTCCTTTATTCCTGCTAAATCAGCACTAGAGAACTGGCTGAATTATTTGGCTATCAAAGATGAATTTGAAAACACAGAAAGTCAGCTGCATGATATTGGTGTTTCGCACGAGAATGAAATCGATTGGATAAAAAGCGTTTCGCAGAAAATAACCGGAGGAGATTGGGAAGAATATTCCTTATCTAATTCGAAAGAAAACAAAAAACTAGCTGATGCAAACGCTGAAATAAATTCATTTTACCAGGATATTAAAATGCAATTGAATTTGACGGATGAAGATTCTTTTGAAACTCTATTCGCTTTGTCTGGATTACATTTTTCAACTGTTATTTCAAAACGTGAAACGCTAAGATTACTGCCAGAATCACTTTATCTTCAACTCGGTCGAAACAATTCGTTAGACAATTTGGAAAAGGAAATATTGAAAAGTTCGTGGGTCAATTTCGTTGGACAGTTTCCGGCTTTCGAAAATTTCAATTGGTCAAATTTACCCGATGACTTGAATGAGGTTATTCAACTTCAAAACCAAGAATATCAAGATTTTTCAACAGAAATACTATTGAATATAAAGGCAAATTTCGATGCGCTTTTCGCTTTGCTAAATACGTCAAGCCGAAAATTAACGGAAACAGAAAAAATCAAAAAAGCACAATTGAAAAAAGGTCGGTCGCTCTTGATTAAAGAATTTGCAAAAACACGAAGTCACCCAACAATAAGGGAGTTGTTAAGCTCTGATGCTTCAGAATGGATAAAAACTTTACTCCCGGTTTGGATGGCGAATCCTTCTCAAGTTGCCGATTTCTTCCCTTTGGAGAAAGAACAATTTGAATACGTTTTATTTGATGAAGCAACGCAAATTCCATTGGTCAATTCTCTCGGAGCACTTTATCGCGGCAAACGTGTTATTGTTGTTGGGGACGAGCAACAAATGACGCCAACCAATTTCTTTAAGTCTGGAGAATCTGAACCTATAGATTTGCTCCATCAAGCGCGTTTCACTTGGGAGAAAGTAATGCTAAAACACCATTATAGAAGTCAAAATCCAGAATTAATTGCCTTCTCAAACCGACATTTCTACAACAATGAATTGATTGCCTATCCGAGTGCAAATTCATCCGAAAATTCATTGCAATTGAATTTCGTGAAGAATGGTCACTTCATCGACCGGGAAAATGTTCCTGAAGCAAAACAAGTTGCCCTTTCTCTTGAGCCTCTCTTGAGCCAAAAGGACAGCTTGGGAATTGTCGCTTTTAGTGAAACCCAATTGGCTTGTATTTATAAGCAATTGCCCCCTAAATCTCAACAGATTTTGGATGAGCGAATTGAGCTGAACACTTGCTTTTTTAGAGCTTTAGAACACATTCAAGGTGATGAATGCGATCATTTGATCATCAGCTTGGGGTATGGCCCAAATGAAAACGGCAAACTCTTGTTGAATTTTGGGCCTTTGAACAGAAAAAGTGGTCGTCGACGGTTAAATGTGCTTTTCTCTAGGGCCAAAAAGAAAATCGACTTCTATTCTTCAATCCATTCTAGCGATTTAGTTTTAAGTTCGAACGATTCACTTAATTTACTTCGCCAATTTTTGCAAGGCGCTGAAAATAAGACTAAAGGCGAAGAGCTTGATTTCCCTTACAATCTCAATGTTGGGGTTTCTAAATCAAAAACAAAGGAAATACAAGTAGCAAAGATTGAACATCTGGTCGAAAGTATTTCAGATGCGAATGAATTGGTCACTTTACACCGGGTGCTTTCCGAGCGAAATTGGGAAATACATTACTCCTAAAAATGACCTTTTTGTGGTATGGATTTTCACTTAAAACAGTTTAACTTTGTAAGTTGAAAGATGAATACATTAACGAACTTACGAATTGGTGAAACAGCAACCATCGCCGGACTTCTAGCTGGAGATTGTCAAAATGCCCTTTTGGCACTCGGTTTTCTGAAAGGAAAAACGATTGAGGTTACGATGCGCGCTCCTTTTAGTGGGCCAATTGCTGTTCGAATAGGTCAAACATTAATATCTTTGCGCTTAGAAGAAGCCTTACAGGTTTTGATTGACTCACCCAATCGTTAATGAAAAAAATAGCCCTTTTTGGCAATCCGAATACCGGGAAAAGCACGCTCTTTAACCTATTAACAGGTCTGAACCAAAAGGTTGGGAATTATAGTGGCGTAACGGTTGAAGTAAAAACAGGGCGAATAAAAGGCGCACTGAGCAAGCACACAGTAATCGATTTCCCAGGAACATACAGTGTTTTTCCGAGAAGTTCTGAAGAAAAAATGGTGTTCGACGTACTGTCAAACTCTAATTCTGAAAGTTTTCCTGACGTTTGTATCGTGGTAGTCGATACTTCAAATCTGGAGCGGAATCTTCTGCTGTTCGATCAAATTTATCACCTGAAATTACCCACAATTCTCGTGCTGAACATGTCTGATGTTTCAGCGCGTGCAGGTTTGAAAACAGATGTAAATAAGCTTCAGGAAAAGTATTTGGATGCTCAAATTATTGAAATGAACGCTCGTGTAGGTCTAGGTAAAACCAGGCTTATTGGTGCTATTGAAAATGAAATAAACAAAGAGAATAAAAAAGAAGATTACCTTTTCCCTTATGGAGCTACAAATTTTGACGAACAAGACGATACAATTGAGCGTCGAGAAGAAATTCAATCGCTCGTAAGTGAAGTTCAGTCTGTTGAAAAAGACAACAAACAGCGCTTCTTTTTAGATAAATGGTTAGCCCACCCTATTCTCGGATACTTTTTGTTTATCCTCGTTTTAGGAGTCATTTTTCAGTCTATTTTTAATATTGCTGTCTACCCAATGGATTGGATAGAAATGGGTATTTCTTCGACAAGTTCATTCCTTGAAAATTCGCTGCCATCTGGTATTGCCACCGATTTGCTTGTTGAAGGAATTATTCCTGGTATAGGTGGGGTTTTGGTTTTCATTCCACAAATTGCGTTACTCTTCTTTTTCTTGGGAATTCTTGAAGAGACAGGTTATCTGTCGCGCGTTATTTTCCTAATGGATCGACTCATGCGACCTTTGGGATTAAACGGACGAAGTGTCGTTCCATTAATTTCTAGTTTAGCTTGTGCTATTCCCGGGATAATGGCTGCTCGAACGATAGCAAACTGGAAAGAGCGAATGATCACCATATTCGTGGCGCCGTTGATGAGTTGTAGTGCGAGAATTCCAGTTTACACTATATTGATTGCACTCGTTATACCCGACACTAAAATATTTGGTTTTATCAATGTTCAGGGACTCGTTTTACTCGGCTTATATCTGCTTGGTTTGTTTTCAGCATTGATTATGGCTTTCGTGATGAAACTTATGATAAAAAGCGACGAGAAAAGTTTCTTAATGTTAGAATTGCCACCATATCGCAGTCCACGTTGGATGAACGTTTTAACCATGATGTGGGAAAAAACACGCCGTTTTGTATTTGATGCTGGTAAAATTATTGTTGCCCTTTCTATTCTGCTTTGGTTAGCCGCTTCTTATGGGCCAGAAGGACATGTTTCCGAATTAGAAGCTTCCAAATTTGGGGTTACAAGGGTAATTTCCAAAACAGAACTTGGTGCAATTCGCTTAGAAAATTCTTACATTGGAATTATGGGCCAGAAAATAGAGCCTATTATTCGTCCATTAGGCTACGACTGGAAAGTAGGAATTGCCTTAATTACTTCTTTTGCAGCAAGAGAAGTATTTGTTGGAACACTAGCTACCATCTATTCGGTCAACGATGCGGAGGAAAATCAAGTAAAACTCCTGGACAGAATGCGCATGCAAACATTTAGAGATGGCACCCCGGTTTTCACAATGGCTTCAGGAATTTCTCTCATGGTATTCTACGTTTATGCTCTTCAATGTATGGCCACTGTAGCGGTTGTTAAACGAGAAACGGGCTCTTGGAAATGGCCAATTTTACAATTAATCACTATGGGAGTAATAGCTTACTTAGCTTCTTTAATCGTATTCACTTTACTCAAATAAATGCAGGAATTAATTGTCATACTTGCCGTTTTGGCCGCCCTCGCTTATTTCTTTTTCCGCTTGAAAAACAAGAAGAAGAAAAAAGGGTGTGAGGATTGTCATTAAGGTAATTGCGAATTTTAATTTGTTTCTTTTTTAAGCAAATGGTTTGATTTGTCTTTGTTAGTTTATTAGCGGGTATTTTTCTTCTATTTAAAAAATTACATTGTTGAAACAAGTTAAAAAAAATTTGATTTATTAGAAAATAATATTGTAATTTTCGACACAATATTTTTGAAATATTAAACTAACTACTTATTAATTTCAAACCAGTTTTATGAAAAAATTACTAATTTTTACTTTTCTTGTATTCGCTGCTTTGGGTTGTGAGAAAAAACAAATTAAACAAAACCCTACTGAAGCCTCGCCTATAGCAGAAACAATCTCACTAAAGAATAACATGGTGGTTTATGGCAATAATACCTGTGAAATGCCAAATGGAACTAGTGGTTGTAAGTGTGAAATTTCACAAGAAGAAGACTGTTCATTGCAAACTGACTGCAAGGCCTCAAATTCTTTACCAAATTATGACAATGCTCTTCACAATATGTTTTCTGAAAAGGAAATTGCAGATAGAGTAAGTTTAAGAACAAGAATTACTGAACAAGAATTAATAGATGCACTAAGAGCAGATGGTTTTCCAGTTCTTTAAATATTCCAAAGTTAGGATGGCAATTTTAATTGTCATCCTAACCATTTTATCATGTAGCCCTGAAAAAGATAAATCTTTCGGAAATTATCGTTTAAAAGAAAAACTATTATACGGGATACAAAGTAAATTGATGGATGTTAGTGGGATTTTTTATGCCGACGAAATCCCGATAGTTTATAAATTGGATAATAATGTTATCCTTTTTCATGATGTTGAACAGGATAAATTAATAAAAAAGGTTACCATACCTATATTCACGAAATTCAACAGCATAGATATAATATCAGCAAATCATTTCGCTTATTTTGCTGATTCGTCATTTTTTGTTTTTAAAAACGACGTTTTAACGGAATACACTTTAGAGCATTTTGACAGTACAAGATTAGTTCTTCCGTATCACAAAATAAAATATTTTCCTTCTCTAGCCAAAATTTCATGTGTTACTATTTCTTTATTAGAAAGAAGTCCAAATCAATTACCATATGATGAACCATGTATTGCAATTTACGATTTAAAGAAACAGATTGTTTCACCGTCTAAATTAAAATACCCGAAAATATATCATGACAATAAACTTGCAATACCAAAAATGTATTTCTCCAAATCTAATAAAGATTTATTAGTGAGCTTTTCTTACTCTGATAATATTTTCAAGGTAAATATTGAAACTGGCCTGGTGGATAGTATTTCTATCAATACAACTTATAAATCTGACAAGGCTTATTACGATCCAAGTAAGAGTAAGGCCGAGAAGTTAGATATGCTTAATAAAAACCAAATTAATGCCTCATCATATGGAATTGCTTTTTATTCGGAAAAAGAAAAAAAATATTTTAGGATTTTTAGACCTGGAATGCCAATTAAGGATGGTAATCGATATTTAACTAGTCTTGATGCAGGATGTTGGATTTTAGAACTTAATGAAAAAAATAAGATCGCTAAAGAATACAAACTACCAAATGGTGTTTATTTTCTTTCCGATGGTTGGTCCTATAATACTGTAAACAAAAGTATAAATTACCTTAAAGTATACCCATATGATGAAAAGATTGATGTTTGGATTTTTAATTTACATTCTTTGTTCCTCTATAATTTTTAGTTACGGCTGTTCCACAGATAAATCGAAAAAGACCACAAATACTGAAAAAAGTGATTCAAAAGAGATACGTTTAATAAATTTTATAAGACAATTTGATATTCCTATAAATGGAACCATACTAATATTACAACCTTCAAAATGTCTATCTTGCCAACCAAAAATATTGAATATAATAAATACGATAGACGATTTATACATATTACATAGTAAAACTGAGAAATGCATGTCAGACAACCCCAATCATAAATGTATTTCTTATAATCAAGATATTCTATTAGATGCAGGACTATCACAACTATATTCGGAAATAATAATAATCAAAGAAGGTAAAATAATTGAAAAAACTCCATTATTTAAATAGGAGCCTCAAAGTTATAAAATATGCGAAGCGCAGTGCCACCATAAAATGCCGCTTTATCAAAAAAGTCAGTTCGCGACAAACCCGCAAGTGCTATTTCTTGCATGATTTCCCGCATTGCGGAAAGCATATCGTCTTCATTTTTTGGCTGGTATTCAGCTATTCATTCTTTCATCATAGCGCTTCCAAAGTTTTGACAAGCATTTGAATACTACTGCTTTTCGGCGCATCCTCAACCCAAGATTGAATTGTAGAAATAGACAATTTTTGCAAATCTTCTACTTCAATTCGTAAATCTTCGAGTAAAAAGTCTCTTGTCTGATTTATACTTCTCAGCAAAACTCCGGAAGTCATAACGATTTTGTCGCAAATGGCTTTTTCTCGCGATGCGATCATTGCCATTTGTTGTGGAGCAAGCTCTACTGTTTGCACGCCAAAAGAATAATAAGGTGCTTTCAAATGTTTAAAGCTAAATCTACCTATTGGTGTTTCGTAATTTTTTGATTTTTTGATAGTAACTGAACTCACTTCGTAAACCCGTTCTGGAATCATTCCCCAATACGAAAGTGCAGATTCCAACGACACATAACTCGGTCCACGCAAATGGTTTGATTTGTCTTTGATAGGGTATTAGGGGGTATTTTTCTTTTACATAAAATTGTTTTTCGAATGTTTGGCATCTGCGTTATTTTTTTTAAAGCTAAGACGTAGGGTGGGCATTGAAGAAAGGACGCAAGGGGTGTCATTCTTCTTTAACAAAAAAACCGACCCCAGTTACGAGTCCGTGCATTGCTGTTTCAGGACCAGGACAATCGGTTAAATAAAAAAGCCTCAACGTAAGTTGAGGCTTAGTACCCGGAGCCGGAATCGAACCGGCACGCCCGAAGGCACAGGATTTTGAATCCAGCGCGTCTACCAGTTCCGCCACCCGGGCATTTCGAATGAAGGGGACACCTTCTTTCTTTGGTGGGTGCAAAGATATTGATTTTTTGGAAATCAGCATTCAAACAAATGAAAAAATTGGAGAAAGTTTTAGTTGAAGCTAAATGGGCATGCTTTTTTTTGATAAAATATCCTTTTTCAACCGTTCCTCCAAAGCAATGAAAATTGCGGCCATTCCCCAAACAGGAACACAGGCTTTGTCGGTGTCGAGGTAATTGTTTAAAAACCCATGTATGAAATAAGTACTCAATGCCATTACCATGAAGATGAGCAAAGTCTTAGTTTCTTTGTCGTTTACAGGCCATTTATTGTACAAATGGATTCCTGAATAGAACAAATAAGTTAAAACGACTAAGAAGAAAATCAGACCTGGAGCACCTGTTTCTGATAATGGGCCGAGATATTCGCTGTGTGCATTTCCCCCATCACTGAAATTGGTCGATATAATGGTTAAATTTTCCGGATGCTGAAAGCGAGCATATTCAAATGCGTATGTTCCTGGACCAAATCCCATAATGGGTCTTTCTTGAAACATGTCCCAAGCACAAGTCCAGCGATTTAATCGCTCAAGATTCGATGCATCGGTGGTTACATTCGTCGCACTTTGCAGTCTTTCCCCAAAATCTTCTGTTGTATGATCTTGTTTATTTCGCGCTAACTCCATTTGTAGGGAGTCCCAAGTAAAAAATAGAATTGCACCGAGAAATAGAACCGTTCCTAATAAATACGAGAACTTGACTTTCAGCTTAATTAGCATTCCAATGCCAAAAGCACCTGCGACGCTCAACCATGCAGCTCTTGTGTAGGAAAAATAGAGACCTATGAATAGGATGATAATCATGGAAATCAGAACAGCTTGTGTCAATGGAGGATGCTTTTTACTGAAATAGATTCCCAAGCCTAGCATAAGCGTTAGCGCTACTATCGCGCCGTATATCGTGTGATCTTTAAAAAAGGGCCACATCACCCAATGACTTTCCTTTTCACCGAAACTATAGGTCATGTGTAAGATAACCGTGTAGCTTACTACGAGAGTCATACCTATCACAAACAACCACAAAAAAGTTTGAATATTTTTCTTCTTTCCAAAAACAATTGGGCCAAGTAAAAGAAGAGGAATGAAAAACCATAATTTTGCAACCACGAATTTTACGGAAGTCATAACATCTGAAGAGCTTATAGTTGTCAAGAATAACCAAATAACATAAAGTCCGACAGAAATAACAATTGGATGACGCCATACATGTTTTGGCACGTAAGACTTTTGGATTTCCTGCATTAAAATCAATAAAAGCATGCCGAACAGAAGTGGCTCAGTGGGGAGAAAAAGACCGAAACTATCCGTGTATTCTTCGATATTGATACTTAAAGGTGTAAGAAACGCAAGAGCTAAAAAACTTTGTTCAACGTAATAAAGTGCAAAATAAACAACGAGTAATCCCAACGACAACAAAGCAAAATAGGGCTGATCATTAACGATGAAATAAGACGATAGAGCAATATAAATCAGCCCAATCAATCCCAATCCGATATGGGAACGTCGAGTTGGCATTAGTCGATTTTTCTTAGGTCTTTCAATCGATCACGAATCAACAAAGCGAATATCATGAAAAAGAAAGCGCCCATTGTGGAAAGGATTACAATAATGGCTTTTTTAGGTCTGTCTTTTTTATCGGCAATAACAGCCGACTCAACAATAAATTTGTGATTGAACAGTGTAAATGCATCTGATTCAGCTTGATCGTATGAATCTTCAAATTTTGCCAATTTCACAATTTCCTCATCACGATGCATTTGCAGTCCGTCGTAAGCTGCCCCATTTTTCAAGTTAATATCAATTTGTTCTTTGAAGAAATCTCTATCGGCTTGACTTTTTGATTCATTGTATGCCTGAAATAAATTTGCTCTACTTTCAATTGGAACGACACCAAGATTGGATAATGAATCCATTAAACCTTGTAGTTTTCTCATTTCACTATCCAACATATCCTTCTTACGTTTGTTGATTTCGTATGCAGGAACCGTACGCTCTTGAACCATTTCGTTTTTGACAGTATCAATTAACTCAACAATTTTATTTGCAATAGTCGCTGCCAATTCAGGACTTTTATCTAAAACGTCAATTTCTATGGAACCGTAGCGTGTCCGATTAAACTGAATATGTTCTTCGTATGCTTTGTTGAGTTTGTAGTTTTTATTTTTATCGTCAAGATCGATATCGTAGTTTTTAAACAGGTCGAAACGCTCAATTAGTATATTTCTAATTTTAGATGATTTCAAGATTTGAACCAATTGTTCAGCTTGTTCCTCTTCACCGAAATCCATGGAAGATGCCTTAGCATTTCTTTGTTCAGAGAAAGACACTGTGCTAGTTGCTGCAGGGAAAACTACTGCTTGAGACAAATAAAGCGGAGTGAGGAAAAAGGAAACGATCAAGGAAACAAGTGCTGCTGATCCAGTAACCGTCAAAATAATTCTTCGGTTTTTCCAAATAAAGACTAATAAATTTTGTCTTTCTTCATCTAAGTTAATATCGTTTTTTTCCATATTTTCTCGCTATTAAGCGTTCAAAGTTAAACATTCACTCGTTATTCTACTATATCTACCGATTCCACAATTTTATTTCGTGTGGTTATCAATTTACTAATTTCCTTTATATTCCATAACCCGCTAGCTATCAGCACAAAAATACCTATTCCAATTTCAAATAGAAAAGGATACGGCAAATAGGGGTGAATCAATGGAACACAGATCCAAAGTAAAATAATATAAGTTGAGAACTGAATTATATAACTTTTGAAGTCGTTAAATCCAAAGTTACGGATAACAAAAAATGTTTGTAGAGCGGCAGTAAAACTTTGTGTTATTAGTGTTGCCCATGCAGCTCCTTCAGCTCCATGCGTTGGAATCCAATATAAATTGAAACTAAAGTTGATTATAATTCCAGCAAAGGCGACTTTGTTTAAAAATCTCATTTCACTTGCTGCTGTCAAATAGGTTCCAAAAATCAGTGAGATACTCATCGCAATAAATGAAAGCATTAACCATTTGAACGAAGGTATCGACGAGTGAATATCGTTTTTGTAAATTGCGGATAGAATAACGTCAGGGTTGAAATAACAAAGAAAGCCTACGAGCAAAGCGCCTCCAACCAGCAATTTACTGGCAAGTTGCAACAATTTTAGGTTTCCTTCTTTGTCTTTCATTTGGTAGGTGAAAAGAGGAAGTAGGAGACTCGTGAAAATCATTCCGAACATGAAGAAAGCATCCAACAAACGAAAGCCTTGGGCATAAATCCCTGTTTCGTACGCTCCATTTGAATGTAATCTTTCAATCATGATTGAATCTAATCGAGTGTAAAACATCATAAGGAGAATCAATAAGGCATAAGGCAAACTTTTTCGCACGATGGCAATTGCAAAAACCCAATCAAATTGAATTTTCGGGCGGCCAATTTTTCGGGTCATTACGAAGTAAGCCACGATTAATGAAAGACTGTAACAGATAGTTTGTAGGTAAACAAACCACTCAATTTGGAACGGATGACCTTGATTGCTCCAAAGGAAAACAAATCCACAAAGAATGATGAGTAATAATCTATCGAGAACAGAAAAAATCGCATCTAGGCGAAAATACAACCAACCAGCAAAGTGACTTCTTATGTAAGCAATTAATATCACGATAAACTGATTGAAAACGAGGAACCCAAGCATCCCAAAATTTGCTTTTTCGTATCCAAGAAAGAATGCAGCTGAAAAAGTAATTAGCGCATAGGTTAGAAATAAAATCAGTCGAAAACTCAATATTTTTCCGATGTAGCGAGAAACAATATGCGGAAATTGAGCAACATTTTTAGTTGTGAAATTGTTAATTCCTAAGTCAAGGATAATATTGAACAAAAAGGAAATATTCAACAAGGTAAAATACAGACCATACTCCTCGGCTCCGACTCTATTTTGAACGCCCGTGTCTATGCCAAAAATGGCTATAGGCTTGACCAGCAAGTTCAAGACGAGCATTAAAAGAAGATTTGAGAAAAATTTTTTCTGCATCCTAACTGTTTAACGCTGTTTTTAGAAATTAATTGGGGATGAATAAGAAATTTTGATTGCTATGTTTTTCAGCATTAAATTCCACCATTTTTTTATTGATTATGACATGGGTTTTATAGTTCAAATTTATCATTAAATCCATGCATTTTCTTCGGTTTTCATTGTCCCATAGTTCGGTATAAACTATTGGTCGCTGTTGTGTTAAAATTTCTTTAGCTCCTGTCAAAGCGTAGAATTCATAATTTTCAACATCCATTTTTATGCCTTGAATTTTTTCATTGCCAAACAATGCATCCAAGGTTTTTACTTCCACTTCATATTCTTCCCCTTCGTTCCATTCTACAATTTCATCACATTTTACGTGACTCAAACCTTGCATTTTGGTTTTACCGTTTTGAGGCAGGATCATTTTTAACTTGCCTGATTTATCTCCTACAGCAATTGGAAAAACAGTGACGTTTTTAAGGGTTTTTTTTTCAATTATTTTATTTAGAACGACCAAATTATCAGGCATAGGCTCGATAGCAAATATTTTATCTTTAGGAAAGTTGTTGCTTAAATGAGCGGTCATTATGCCAATGTTAGCACCAACATCAAGGATAGCACCTTCATTACTTTTTAATAAAGATAAGAAATAGAAAAAATCTCCTTCTTTTTTGTCTTGGCGTAAAGTCGCGATTTTATAATTTGAAAAAACATAGAGATACCGAGAAAACCCGAGTACTGATTGTAAGAGATATTTTATTTTATTTTTCAAATTCACCCAAAAAGAGAGGCGCAAAGGTATGATTTTTTTGGATTTGATAAGAAAATTGTCAGGTCACAAAATTAAAAAGTGAATCAGACCATTTTAAAGTTTGTTTTTTAACTTTTCCCGATTAATAATTTCATCTCCACATCTAAGTTATCTTAGGGATATCTATTTAGTCCAAAGTAGGATATTTAGATTTAGTTTATTGAATTTCACTGTCGATCAACTCGACTTTCTTCTTCATTTTCTTTTGAATCACGCCAAAATGATGCTCTTCTTCGGGAGAAATGAATGAAATGGCTTCGCCGGGAGATTCAGCTCTTCCTGTTCGACCAATTCGGTGAATGTAATCTTTCGGAGAGCGGGGCAATTCGTAATTGATCACGAAAGGAAGAAATTCAATATCAATTCCTCGGGCCAACAAATCCGTTGCAACCAACACGCGTAATTTTCCGGACTTAAATCGGTTCAAAGCTTCTTGTCTAGCACCTTGGCTTTTTTTACTGTGAATTGCTTTCGCATCAATTCCATTTCCACATAATTTACTGGTAATGGCATCGCACCTGAAAACAGAAGAAGCAAATATCAATACTTGGGTCATTTCTTTTTCTTCAAGTAACTTTCTCAACAAAGGCCCTTTTTCACTTTCGGGAACAAGGTAGGCAACTTGATTAATTAGTTCGATGTCCGTTTTCTTCGCTTCAATTTTTATAACAATTGGATCACGTAGTATCAGTCGGTTGATGGCTTCCAAATCAGCAGACAATGTTGCTGAAAACAATAAGTTTTGCCGCTTTTCAGGAAGTAATGCCAAAATCTTATCCATTTCGTCCTTAAAACCAAGATCCAGCATTTTATCGGCTTCATCCATTACCAAGGTCCTAACTTCTGAAAGATGAACGGCTTTGGATTCAATCAATTCTAATAAGCGTCCGGGTGTCGCGACCAGCACTTGCACCTTATTCATGGCTATCATTTGAGGATTGATGGAAGCGCCGCCAAAAACAGCCATTGTTTTTATAGGTTCTTCTAATCGATTTCCGAATAATTGAAAAACATCACCTACTTGCACGGCTAATTCCCGAGTGGGAACAACTACAAGCACAGGTATAAATCTGTTGTTAAACGTTTTTAGCTTTTTGAGGTTTGTCAAAATTGGAAGAACATAACTTGCTGTCTTTCCCGAACCTGTCTGGGCAATACCCAGAATATCCTTTTGTTTTAAAATTTCAGGGATTACCTGCTGCTGAATAGGCGTAGGCTCAATGAATTTTTGTTCGGTAAGCACTTTGAGCAAAGAAGCAGAAAAACCAAAATCGGAAAATGACATTTGTATAGTGTTTTATCGATTAATAATCAAGCTCGAAGGTACTGGAATTTATAAGGCGCACTTTCACCTTGCATCGATTTTTTGAAATGAAAGGCATTTTCTTTCTCTTTTGCCCTCAGAGAACTTCGTCTACTTTCACTTCTTTTTCTTTTTCAAAAAGTTGCGAAATATCTTGTTATATAATTCATGAGAGATTTCCCCCGTCGACCAGGTAAATTATTTCAATCCACTTGGACATTCTGGACAGCCTAAAAGAAATAAATTTAGAATCTGGTTAAAAGAAAGAAGGTGAAGCAGATTAAATTTATTGAGGACTCGAAACCTAAAATGCAGTTAGGCAAAACGCATCAATTAAATCCGTTGTCCGGGAAACAGGAAGGATCATTTCAATAAACTAAAATGCCCTGTTAAAGTTTGATATTTTTCTTCTTTAGCACAAGAGGCCACATTAATTTTGTAACCGTAAATCCCTTGTCCAGCTTCAAACCCTTTATAGAAACCATCCCAACCCGCATCTTGGTCATAACTTTCCCAAATTTGTTCTCCCCAACGGGTGTAAACTGTCAAATGCCAGTTATCAGCGCGCAATGCAACCTCAGGTTTCCACTCATTATTGTATTGGTCAGCATCTGGTGTAAATGCATTCGGTATAAAAATTGTAAATGGTTCTATATATAGTTGGTGTCTGCTCGAATCTTGACAACCGTATTCATTGGTTGCAATTTGCAGAATATTTTTATAACCAGATGATTGATACAAGTATGGAAAAATAGTTGGAACACCACTTGCGAAGATACCATCATCATCAACATAATAAGCCAAATGTGTAGCACCTGTGGATTGATCAATAAAGACCACTTCTGAGTTGCAAATATCTGTTTGGTCCGTTGACGTTTTGAAGCTGGATACAGGTCGCGGTCGAATATTAACCAATTGATTTTGCACCATATTCAGCGTAGCGATACAACCTTCAGCCGTTGAAATTTGTAAGGAAATGGGATAGTTTCCTGGGTTTAAATATAGGTGTGATGGATTTTGAAGGGTTGATGTTGTGCCATCACCAAAATCCCACAAATAATCAATTGGTGTGTCGGAAATACTTAAATCTTTGAATTGTGCCAGAAACGGAGCACATTGCAAACCAGGTTCTAGGATGAAATCAATAGTTGGTTCACGATATAGAAATACTTTGGAAGTCACAGATTCTGAACATTGTAAATAGGATCCCGTAAGTGTTGCTGTATGACTTCCAGGCGAACTATAAGTGACGCCATTGACAGTCGTTCCTGTGCCAGTTGCTGGAGTGGAATTTGTTCCAAAATTCCAGTTGTATGTCGCTATGGACGGCCCGCTAACTGTTCCAATAAAATCAAAACTGTTGTTGGTAATACACATTGAATCTTGATGCGTAAATGCTAAATTCATATCCGCATAAATTTCATAAGTGTATTGTATGGTGTCAAAACACGCACCAGTTGAGCCTGAAATTAGTTGTATCGTGTAAACACCAGGATTGGAATAAGTATAAGAAGGGCTAGCGACATTACTTGTATCGCCTAAAGTTGATATATCACCAAAATTCCAAGCGTAACCGGATGAGTTCGTTGATGTATTCGAAAATAAAATGGTTTGCCCTTCACATTCGTAATTATTGGGCATGTTGAAATCAGAGATAGGTGTGGCAAAAATTAAGACATTAATTGTCGTATCGGCATTGCATAAATTTCGAACACCCGACAAAGTAACAGGAAAACTTCCGGCTTGATTGAAAACGACATTACTGACATTCTGTGTATTCGCGTTTGTTACAGAGGCATTTGAGCCAAAATTCCATGCATAAGTCGTGACTATTCCTGTGCCAGGTGATATATTGGATGTTCCCAGGAAATCAATACTATGTCCATCAAAACAAACGGAATCGTTTGCCGTGAAATTTACATTAAACGTATTATCAACAATAACTTGCATATAGGCTGTGTCCGTGCAAGACCATCCTGGGTTTACGATTAGACGCACATTAAACGTCCCAGAATAAGGATAAGTGTAAGTTGGTGCAAATGCAGTGCTCACATCCGATGTAATAGCAGGAACACCAAAATCCCAAGCATAATTGGTCCCGCCAATACTGTTATTTTCAAAAATGACATCAAAACCGTTACAATACCCATTGAATGTTGAAAGCTGAGGCTGGGTTGGTAAAACAGCCTGCATGGTTATAACGCAATTTATTACTTGGAATAAGAAATCTCTTGTGTTACCGCCCAAATAAACACCATTGCGGTATTCGTCAACACGTATTCCGACAACATACAATCCTGTCAAATTAGGGCTAGCAGTTAGCACTCCCGTCACCGGGTCTATTTGAATACTTGAACCGGGTCCTAATGGAACAGTTTGACTGTGGCCAACTTCCCAAGCGACTAAGGGATAATTAGGCGCAGGTATTGGATTGGGAGCTGGACTGCCTGATGATGCGCCAGCATAAGGAGTTACAAGCGAATAAGTCAACTGATCACCATTCGGGTCGGTCGCCATATGATTGAAAATTAAATCGTCATTGTTGCAAATGACTAATGGTGGATAGTTTGTGAATCGGGGACTAGAATTTGCCCACATACCCGTTTCTAGTCCCGGAATTTTAGCCACCAAAGTCAAACCAGTTCCTGCTGCATTCACAATATTAATAATTGCTGGTTGTCGGCAACAGCGTTGATAAGCAATGGTGTAACCTCCAACAATGGGCGGCAAAGTCACTATGCCAGAAACGTATATGGCACGTTCTGTACAGACGCCAGTTGGCGCTACAATACAAGGATTGTTAAAAATGATTGGGAGAACATTGCTGCCGGGAAAAGTCAAATTCAAATCCATTATTCGAAAATTAGTAGAATTGAAAACACCTAAAGGCAATGGGTTGTCGAATGCGGCACCAGTTATTGTATTGCAATCACGATAAATGGAAACATAAAACCGATATTGGTTATTTCCAAGATAATCATAGTATAAATCACCTCCGACTATATGCGCAGCTTTGGCACTGAATTGTTGTAAGAAAACAAAACAAAACAAAAGCACAATATGTCGAAATTGGTAAGTCATACTTAAGCTTTAACGATAAAAGTTAGTAATAGATGCGTTAATAGTTTAATTTTTTCTGTCAAATCGGCTCGAAAGTTTTGTAGCCAAGGTTATTGATTAATTTTTCACAATTTACGACTTTATGATTTTCATTCAAAATACTTTTTATGAAATTTAGTTCTGGAAGGTTGAATTGTTTTGCTTTGCTGGAATAGTAGACTTCTTTTGGCGGGTGTTCTGGATGACAAACATTAAGCATTTCGCCAAAATAATCGCTTGTTATAACCTTCGAGATGGTTTCAATAACGTCGCTTCGTTGAATTAAATTAATGGGCTTGTCCGCTTCATCATTTGAGATTTTTTTTGCCAAATAATAAACAGGATGTCTGTCTTCACCAATTAATCCAGCTAGACGTAAAATAGTTAATCGATTTCCTAAACTCGACTCTAATTTTATTTCAGCTTCCCGAATTTTATTTATTTCGTTCGCTTTGAAATTATAAGATTCCACCGCATTAGATAAATGCGAAGGATAAACAGAGCTCGAACTGGTAAAAATAACTTTTGCCATATCATTCAAAAAAGGCAAAAATTGAGCTAATCCTTCGGAATAGTTTTCATTTTGAAAGACACTCGGGGGAAGGTTTAAAATAAGTATATCCGTTTGTTTCAACTTTTCTTTGAGTTTTTCAGAAATCCCTTCATCGTTTCTCCAGATTAAACAATCAATCTTGGAGTGCTCTTTTATCCGAGTTTGTTTCTCCGGAAGTTGTGTTGTTCCCCAAACATCAGCTCCGTTTTTAGTTAGCTTATTAGCTAATTTCTCTCCGAGCCAGCCCAAGGCGATAACGCCAATTTTTAAATTTTTAAATTCCACCAAACGAAAATAAGCAATGCTTGGTTAATTCAAGTAAATCTTAGCATTAATTGAGAAGATGTGCTTCTTTCGTCAACATTCTATTGTTTCAATCGTTAATTTTGCATCATGGAGTTCGGTAAAAATTATATTCGCTTGCACTGGTTTTCTTTGGTGCTGATTTATTTGGTGGTTATTGCAGGAAGTGTCGTTCGTATATCGGGCAGTGGCATGGGTTGTCCAGATTGGCCGAAATGTTTCGGGCAGTGGGTTCCGCCAACAGATGAAGCGCAATTGCCTGAAAACTATCGAGATCCTTTGCTCGAGAAAAGAATCAATAAAGCAGAGAAATTTACCCGACTTCTTAACTCCTTGGGAATGAGTGAAATGGCGAAAAAATTAAAGAATGACCCTTATCTTTATGAAGAAGAACCATTCAATGTGCGAAAAACATGGACGGAGTATTTTAATCGATTAGCTGGATTTTTAGCTGGAAATGTGGTTCTTGCTTTGTTTTTATGGACGCTGATTGGCTACCGAAAATACCGGACAATTCTATTTCTGACTGCTGTAAATGCGCTTTTAATGGCCTTTCAAGGTTGGTTTGGATCCATTGTAGTTGCGTCTAATTTAGTTCCATGGACGATTACAGTACATTTATTCGTCGCAATTGTCATTATTGGAATACAACTTTACATTATCCGTAAAATCAGTAAGTCCCAAATGCGTAAGCTAACCATCAGTCGCCCTTTTCGCATATTATTGTTTGTTAGTTTGATAATTACAGTAGGGCAAATGTTTTTAGGTACGCAAGTACGGGAATATATTGACGCGCTTACAAGACAAGGATTTGGGCGTGAAACATGGTCGGAAAAGCTGGGACTCATATTCTTCGTTCATCGCAGCTTCTCATGGTTGGTTCTAATCTTACTAGGAATATTAGCGTATATCAACGAAAAATCAAATAAAGATTGGATTTTTCGATCGGCATTTATTGTATTGGCAATTGAATTGACGTCTGGAGTAGTTCTCGCTTACTTTTCTTTGCCGGGGTGGGTTCAGGTAGCGCATCTATTGTTCGCTACAGTTATTTTAGGGATTTTATTTATGGCTTGGTTACGTTCATTTAACAGAGCTGTTTCGCCAGAGTAGAAATACAAAACGTTTAGTTTTTTTGGATAAGTGCCTAAAAAGTTGCCAAATTAGAATACGTAATACTATATTTGCAGCCTAAATGCCAATAAAATAGTATTCAGTCGCAAATTTCCACGGTTAGTTTTGGGATTTGCGTAAAACAAAATAAACGGTCCTATAGCTCATTCGGTTAGAGCAACTGACTCATAATCAGTAGGTGCTTGGTTCGATTCCAAGTGGGACCACAAAAAAATCCTTTGTGAAATTTCACAAAGGATTTTTTTATTAGAAATTTGTCTAGAACTAAAATAGTGTTACATAATTTTATCGTTCTACAAAGACACAAACTTAGTTATTGACATTTTGAGGAATCCACCTTTGCCTTTTTTGTTAATAAGTATATTAACCGCTGGCTATTACTGGCTTAAACAAGTGCTAAATATTGATTAAACTAAAATATAATTTAGGAGTTTAACAATTTTTTTCATTGCGTCGAAATAAATAGTATTTTAGCCAACCAGACATAGTAGTTTTTATAATTATATATAAAAACTACTATGTCCGATAAAACAATTTAATTAAAAATAACTATGAAAAATTCTACATTATCTTTTAACCATAAGCGGGGCGTATCGTCCGGTACGCTTAAGCGCAAATCCTATCAAACGATTCTGTTTGCTTTAGTGGGCTTGGCCTTCATTTTTGGCACAACCCTGCAATCTGCAGCGCAGGTTAATACTGCTTATACATGGTCTCAATCATCTGGAACCTACACCGCTATTACGGGAACCCAAGTTTTGGCGGCTGGTAGTGATGATCTTTCTTCAGTAACTCAGACCTTGCCTTTTACTTTTACGTTTGATGGGCAAGCCCAAACTACTTATGTGGCAAATTCGAATGGGAATATTCGATTTGGTGGCGCTGGTCCAACGTCTCAATACTCACCTATTAGTACTACGGCCAACACCAATTCCATTGCTCCTTTTGGTCGTGAT